>MDTD01025363.1_pt1 | contig 10178 bp, 10 predicted proteins | sample 811221 | NCBI WGS metagenome assembly MDTD01 (sample SAMN05326646, study PRJNA326480) | marine metagenome | isolation source: seawater | place: Pacific Ocean: South West | collected 2011
AGTAGATGTGATTTGTAAAGTAGATGATAGCTTTATCAAAAAAAATAATCTTACCAAAAGTACAATGAAATTATTTTTTGATGAAAATGAATTCAAAAAATTATTAATTAATCTTAAAATTGAGAAGACTGTTTCTGGAGGATCAGTTGCAAACTCAATAGTTGGAATTTCTCAACTTGGTGATAAGGTTGGTTTTATAGGCAAAGTTTCTGATGATGAGTTTGGCAGCAAGTATGAAGAAGGACTTAAAAAAGAGAATGTAAATTATTTTTATGCTAAAAAAAAAGAAAAATTACCTACAGGAACCTGTCTCATATTAGTAACACCAGATTCAGAAAGGACAATGTGTACCTTCTTAGGAATAGCAGGAAAAATTAACGAAAATGATGTAAGTTCTGAAGCAATTAAAAAAAGTGAAATAATTTTTTTAGAAGGTTACTTGTGGGATGAGGGAGAGCCCAAAAAAGCCTTTGATAAAGCTATAAATAATGCAAACAAAGTTGCTATGTCGCTCTCAGACTTATTTTGTGTAGAGAGACACAAGTCTCATTTTTTAAATTTGGTTAAAGGAAAGATCGATTTAACATTTGCTAACGAACAGGAGATAACCTCATTAATAGAAGCAAAAAATTTTGGAGAAGTTATAAACTTTTCGAAACAACTTAATAAATTAGTGATTATTACTAGAGGAGAAAAAGGTGCGATTGCAATTAATGGTGATGAGGTTGTCGAAAGTGATATACAAAAAAATCTTAAAATTATTGACCTTACAGGTGCTGGAGATCTTTTTGCTGCTGGATTTTTACACGGTTATATTCATAAATTATCAACAAAAGAATGCTTATATAAAGGCACTGAAATGTCATCTCAAATAATACAGCAAATTGGAGCAAGACTTTAAGCCTAACTTTTCTTTCTTTTAAAGCTTCCCTTGCCTTTTTTTGGCTTCACAATTTTTTGTTTATATTTTTTTGTAAACAAATCTTTTGCTATAAAATTTTTTTTATTTGATTTTATAACCATTTTTTTCACTAATTATGAATTCATTATCATCAAATGTGTTCAAAATTTTTCTTCTAAGTCTATAAACATGTGTCTCAACAGTATGAGTTTCAATATCAGCTTGATAACTCCATACTTTTTTTTGCAGTTCATCAATACTGACTGGCTTATTAACTTTTGATAAATAAATAATTGTATTTGTTTCTTTTTCGGTCAATTTAAGTTTATTATCATTGCGTATCATTTCTCTAGAATTCAAATCAATAGTATATTTATTTATTCTAACTTGTGATTGGCTGTTGAATTGTAATTTTAAAAATTCAATATTTATCTTTTCTAATAATTTAAATATATTTATTGGTGTAGTATCTAAGATAAGCTGATTATTAATATTTAACCTGTTTTTATCAGATATTACCAAATAATTTTTTAGATTTTTAATTTTATCATTTAACAAAATTTCATTTTCTATGTTAACTATATTGAAATTAAGATCCAAACTAAGTTCTTCTAGGATGTGGTATAATGATGAAAACTTATATATTATTAAGTTTTGCTTAAGCATAAAAACAGAATATGACAGTTTTTGTAAAAAATAAACATACACTTCAAATTGATGAATTTAAATTTAAATGTTGTGTTGGTAAAAATGGCTTTACAAACAATAAAAAAGAGGGTGATAAAAAGACACCGAAAGGAATATTCGAGATTGGACATCTTTACTTTAGAAAAGATAGAATAGAAAAACCTCAAACTTTGTTAAAATGTGTAGAAATTAAAAAAGAGATGGGATGGTGCGATGATGTTAATTTTTCAAAAATCTATAATAAACTTATTAAAACAAGTAGTAAGATAAAACATGAAAAGTTAAAAAGAAAAGACAATAAGTATGATTTATTAATACCTATAAAATACAACTTTAAAAAACCAATTACAGGAAAAGGTAGTTGCATTTTTATTCATCTAACAAATAATTACAAACCAACTAATGGATGCATTGCATTAAAGCAAAAAGATTTTCTAATAATGCTGAGGTTAGTTTCAAAGAAATCTAAAATTAAAATTATTTAGGACCGTTGTCCGAAAATATTAGATCCTATTCTGAGATATGAAGATAAATTTTTAGCAGCTTTTAAAAAATCTGAAGACATTCCCATACTAAGTTCTTTAAAACCAAAGTTTTTATTTAATTCTTTCATTTCATTGAAATATACATCAGGATCAACTTCAACAGGGGGAATACACATAAGTCCAATTAAATCCAAATCGATTTTTTTACAATAAGAAACTAATTCCTTTAAATCATCTTTATTAATGCCAGATTTTTGATTTTCATTACCTATGTTTACTTGTAAAAAAATTTTAATTTTTTTATTTAATTTTAACTGTTCCTCAGCAATCTTTTTTGCAAGTTTTTGACTATCTACTGAATGAATATAGTCAAATAATTTTACTGCAAATTTGACTTTGTTAGTTTGTAATTTTCCAATCATGTGTAATTTGATATTCGGATTTATTTTTTTTATATCTGACCATTTTTCAACTGCTTCTTGAACTTTATTTTCTCCAAAATCTATATGGCCATATTCGATTAAGGGTAAAATTTTATCAATTTTAAAAGTTTTTGAGACTGCTATAATTTTAGGAGAATTATTAATTCTAAATTTAATTAAATAATCTTTGATATTATTTTCAATGTCTAATAAATTTTTAACAGTGGTATGCATATAAATTAAATGAGAAAATATTACTTTATAAGTAAGTTTGATACAAATAATATCGATAAGCAGGATAAAAGAACAATAATTATTTACAGAAATTATTCATCTAAGAAACTTGATGAAAGCTTAATACTTAAAATTAAAAAATATTGTAAAAAAAAATTTATTTCTTTTTACTTATCAAATAATATTAAGTTGGCAATAAAGCTTGATTTAGATGGTGTTTACATTCCATCCTTTAACAAAAATTTAAAACATCTAGCTTTTTCTTTTAAAAAAAACTTTAAAATTATTGGTTCTGCTCATAATCTAAAAGAGATGAGATTAAAGGAAAACCAAAATGTGGAAAAAATATTTTTATCATCATTATTCAAAAAAAATAAAAATTTTTTAGGAATTTATAGATTTAAATTGCTCTCTAATTTAACAAAAAAAAAAATAGTCGCTTTAGGTGGAGTATCGAAAAAAAATATCAAAAAACTCAATTTATTAAACAATACAGATTTTGCAGGAATATCTTATTTTGAATAAAAAAAAGGCCCCATAAGGGGCCTTTTAATAAATTTATCTAAGTTAATTAGAATGCAAATGAAGCACCTAAAGCCCAGACTTCTCTGTCTTCAGTTGTTGCTGTGCTGTATGAAACGTTGTCACCACTTGCTTGTGATGCAGTTAATGTCATACCACCTGCTACGTAAGTAACTTTAACTCTTTCAAACTCAGCTGCTACGTTTGTTGCGCTTTGAACTCCAAACTCAAGTTCTTCTGAACCGTAAGAGATAGATAATTCATCTGATACAGTATAAGCAACATTGTATGCTACTGTGTTTTGATCACCTGAAGCAACAGAATCATCATAAGTAGACTCCATATAACCTACAGTCACTGGACCGTATGCATATGTAGCTTTGATTACTTCTTGCTCTGCTTCTGAATCTGCAGCATTGTTGTCATCACCTTGTGCGTAAGTTAGTGATAAACCATCAATACCTGAGTAAACTACTGACCATGATGTTGAAGAGTCAGCGTTAGATCCTTTAGGTGTGTAAGAAGCTGCTATAGCTACACCATCCATGATTGATGGTAAAGTATAGTTTAAACCTCCTGATGCACCTGGCGCTGCTTCTGGCTCATCTGCTGCTGCTTGGAAAGCATCCCAGATGTTACCTGATACAGTTCCATCAACCGCACCTGCAGCTGAACTCATACCTTCACCTGACATAGTTAGTGAACCTAATGAATCAGAACTTACAGTTACTGAGTGACTGTCAAACGGTGCTGCAGTCATTGTTGATGTAGTGTCATCACCTTGGTCAATAACGAATGAAATAGATACGTTTAAACCGTTATCTAACTCACCGCCACCAGTAAATGTCAACTGGTTGTCCATTGAGAAAGATTTACCTGCGTTTGCAGCACCACCATTGATGTGCTCAAGGTACATTCCTGCTGAACCTGCAACTGTGACTTCACCAGCCATTGCAGAAGTAGCAACAAGAGAACCCGCTAAAGCAGATAATCCTACTTTTTTAAATTTGTTCATATTAATTACTCCTTAGTTTGTTTGTTAATTATTAATAATAAACATGGAACATATATCATTTAGCTATCCCATTTTTTCCGTATTTCTTGATTATTTTGTATAAATGTTAAAGATGTGATATTTATGCAACATAATTATCTGTTTTTTTGGTATATTTTAAAAAATTCAGTAATATGTTGTATAAGCAATTATCAAATAAACTAATATGATTTCAACCAGAAATTTAAGTATAATTGGCTTTTTCGCATTAATCCTTTTTTTTATAACTTCATGCCAGACTATTAAAAATCTCCCTGGTGGTGATGCTAGAGAATTTCCAGCAGACCCAGAACTAAGGTTAAAGAAAAATCTTGAAGAAGGACGAGGATTTAGACTTTCTGATATTGGAAAAACTCAAGGAGGTGTTTTTGATTTTGCCAGTTCAAACGAACTGTGGAGAGCATCTTTAGATGTTATTGATTTTATGCCTTTGTCTTCAGTCAACTACAGTGGTGGAATAATAATTACTGATTGGTATTCTAAAAATGAAAGTCCTGATGAAAGTATAAAGATATCAATAAGATTTCTTACTAATGAAATAAGATCTGATGCTCTAGATATTAATATATTTAATAGAAAATGCTCAAACAATTTACTTAACTGTAAATTTATTGAAACTGATGGAATTTTGGTAACGGAACTTAAAAAAGAAATTCTAAAAAAAGCCGCAATTTATAAAAAGGAAAACGAGGATAAAAAAAAGAAAAAAAAATAAAAAAATTCGGTTAAAATAAAATCAAAGTAATCTATTTTTGTGGAAAGATATAATTTTAAAAGTATTGAAAGTAAATGGCAAAATTTTTGGGAGAATAAAAAAACTTTTTATACCCAAATAAATAAAAATAAAAAAAAATTTTATTGCCTAGAGATGTTCCCTTACCCGTCAGGAAAAATACATATGGGACATGTAAGAAACTACACAATAGGTGATGTCTTGGCTAGGTTTAAATCTTTGAAAGGTTTTAATGTTTTGCACCCAATGGGTTGGGATTCGTTTGGAATGCCAGCAGAAAATGCGGCTAGGCAGAATAATTTAAATCCAAAGGATTGGACAGAGTCAAACATTGCAAATATGAAATTACAACTAAAGAGACTAGGTTTATCGATAGATTGGGATAGAGAAATATCAACTTGCACTCCCGAATATTATAAACATCAACAAGAATTTTTTTTAGACCTTTACGACAAAGGTTTGGTGTATAGAAAAGAGCAAGATGTCAATTGGGATCCTATAGATCAGACTGTTTTAGCAAACGAACAGGTAATAGACGGTAAAGGTTGGAGATCTGGGGCAAAAGTTGAAAGGAAAAAATTAAATCAATGGTTCTTTAATATTACTAAATTTTCAAACGAGTTACTAGAAAGTTTGGAAACTCTTGATCAATGGCCGAACAAAGTAAAAGTAATGCAGAAGAATTGGATTGGAAAATCTTTTGGTTGTGAAATAAAATTTGATATCTTGTCTAAAAATAAAGAAATTAAAGAAATAAAATGTTTTACTACAAGACCAGATACATTGTTTGGATTATCCTTTTTAGCATTATCAATTGATCATCCGTTATCAAAATATTACAGTGATAATAAAGATTTTCTTAATTTTAAAAAAAAGTGTTCAGAGACTGGTACTACAGAAGAGTCTATTGCTAATGCAGAAAAAATAGGTTTTAAAACAAACTTAATTGCAATCAATCCTCTAGACAAAAATATTAAAGTACCAGTATATTTTGCCAACTTTGTTTTAATGGATTATGGATTAGGTGCAGTGTTTGGTTGTCCTGCTCATGACCAAAGAGATTTGGATTTTGCCTTAAAGTACGATTTAACTATTAAAACAGTTGTGTCTCCAAATAAAGATAGCTCAGACTTTCAAGTTAAAAATGAAGCCTATACAGGACCTGGTTATATAATTAACTCATCTTTTTTAAATGACCTTAAATGTCCAGAAGACTCCATTCTTAAAACTATTGAATATTTAGAGGAAAAAAACTTAGGTGAAAAAAAGATTAATTTTAGATTAAAAGACTGGGGTATTTCTAGACAAAGATATTGGGGTTGTCCAATTCCAATTATGTATGATGAAAACAATAAACCTCGAAAGGTACCTAAAGAAATGTTACCAATTGAGTTGCCAAAAATAAGTAAACTAGAAACAGCTGGTAATCCTCTTGATGGCCTTCACGATTGGAAAAACATTGAGGTAGATGGTAAAAAATTTACAAGAGAGACTGACACACTTGATACTTTTGTTGATTCTTCTTGGTATTATTTAAGATTTTGTTCTCCAAGAAAAAATGATTATGGTTTTTCCTACGAAGATATTAGTTACTGGATGCCTGTAGATCAATACATTGGTGGTGTAGAACATGCAATACTTCACTTGTTATACTCAAGATTTTTTATGCATGCATTATCTTACAAAAATAAAAAATTTACTTTAACTGAACCATTTAAAGGACTTTTCACGCAAGGTATGGTTTGTCATGAAACCTATAAAGATGAAGAAAATAATTGGGTTAGTCCAGATGAAGTAATTTCTATTGATGGAAAAAAATATCTCAAAAACAATCAATCACAAGAAATTAAAGTAGGACCTTCAGAGTCCATGTCAAAATCAAAAAGAAACACGATAGATCCAGAGAATATAATTAATAACTATGGCGCTGACTCTGTGAGGCTATTTATTCTGTCAGATAGCCCCCCAGAAAAAGACGTACAATGGTCTGAAGAAGGGATAGTGGCATCATATAAATTTATACAAAAATTGTGGACTATGAATAATAAAATTTTGGAAGAAATTAAAAAGAACCATAAAACAGACTCAAGCGAAAAGCTAAAGAGATATACCAACAAATTCATTAAGAAAATTGAAACAAACCTAAATAATTTCAGTTATAATATTATCATCGCTAATCTTCATGAGATGCAGTCATTTTTAACTAAAGAAATCGAAATGGGCTATACACAAAAGACTATTAAAGAAAACTATAATAAAATATTAGTTACGATGTTGCCAATTGTGCCACATTTAGCAAATGAGTGCTTAGAAATGATAGATATAAATAAAGAAAATGTTTGGCCTGATTACGATGAAAGTCAACTTATAGAAGAAAAAAATTTGGTTGTTGTTCAAATTAATGGAAAAAAAAGAGGACTAGTCCAAGTAGAACAAAACATCGAAGAGGAAAATCTTATGAAATTAATACTTGCTGATGAAAAATTGATAAAATACTTAGAAAATAAAAATATAAAGAAAAAAATATATATTAAGGATAAACTAATAAATATAATTCTTTAACAAACATGAAAAAAATAATTAGTTTTTTCCTATTTATATTTTTAACAAGCTGTGGTTACACATCTGTCTATAAAAATAACGACTCTAGGAATTTATTTTTAGTATTAAATGAGTTGAATGGAGATGATGAAATTAATAATTTAATAAAAAATGAATTAGAATTATATACTGGTAAAGATTCTGAAAACAAATTCTTAGTTGATTTAGATACTGAATATAGTAAATCTATTATTTCTAAAAACTCTACAGGAACAGCTTCGAATTATAAACTTTTGTTAATTGCAAAATTTGATGTAACACATAAAAAAAGAGCAAATTCATTCATATTTCAAGAAAGCTTTAACATGAATAATATTTCAGACTCATTTGAACAAAAAAATTACGAAAATAATATTAAGAAAAATTTCGCATCATCAATAAGAAAAAAATTAATTTTAAAGCTAATTAATATGTAATGATAATCAAGGCCTTAGATAGACATAAGATAAATCTTAGTTCAAACAAAATGATTCTTTTTTATGGAAAAAATGAAGGATACAAAAATGAAAATATAAATATTTTGTTAAAAGATAAAACTGAAATATCGACTTATAGTGAGAAAGAAATTTTAGATAATTCGAGCGTTTTTATAGAGAATTTATTAACAAAATCTCTTTTTGAAAGTGAAAAAATAATCTTAATTAAAAGAGCAACAGATAAAATATTAAAGATAATAGAGGAGATAAGTTTAAAAAATATTGAAGATACTATCATAATCATAAATACTTCAAATTTAGAAAAGAAATCAAAATTGAGAGTTTTTTTTGAGAGGCACAAAAAATTTGTTATTGTGCCCTTCTATCCTGATAATGAACAAACACTTTCAAGATTAACTTATGATTTTCTAAAAGAAAAAAAAATTTCGATATCGCCAGCAAATATCAATTTAATAGTAAACAAATGCAATGGGGACAGAGAAATTTTATTTAATGAATTAAATAAAATTGAATTTTTTAACAAGGATGGGAAAAAAATAAATGAAGAAAGTATTACAAAGTTAACTAATTTAATAGAAAACCATGATATTTCCGAATTTATCGATAACTGTTTAGCCAAAAATTCAAAAAAAATAATAAATATTTTAAATGAGAATAATTTTAGTAATGAGGACAGTGTTCTAATTGTAAGAACTTTTCTAAGTAAGGCCAAAAAAATACTAAAACTTTCTGAAGAGTTTCAAAACAATAAAAATATGGAACTAACAATATCTTCAGCAAAACCACCTATTTTTTGGAAAAATAAAGAAATTACAAAACAACAAATATTTAAATGGCCACCGAGTAATATTAAAAAACTTATTTATAAGTTAAACGATCTTGAATTAAATATAAAAAAAAACTTAAGCAATTCTATTAAATTAATTACTGATTTTGTTTTAGAGCAATCATCTCAAAATTCTAATAATTAGACTTTATAATTTCTATTATTTTATTCAATTGATCTAGACTTTTATACTCAAAAGAAATTTTACCTTTGTTTCTTTTGTTGTTTTGTATATCAACATTTAAACCAATTTTATTAGATATCGATAACTCTAGTGCAATTATATTAGTATCTTTTGCATTTTTAGAATTAATTCTCCTTTTTTTGAATGATTGAACAAAATTTTCAGTTTGTCTTACAGAAAGTTTATTTTCTAATATTTTATTAGCTATAAAACTTGCGTTTTCTAAGCCCACTAAAATTTTGGCATGGCCTGCACTCAATTTTTGTGTCTCAATTAATTTTATTACATCTTCTGGTAAATTTAAGATTCTCAGAGAATTTGCGATATAGCTTCTGCTCTTTCCTATGAACTTTGCGACCTTTTCTTGGTCATAGGAAAAATCATTAATTAAACGCTTGTACCCTTGAGCTTCTTCAAGAGGATTTAGATCGTGTCTTTGAACATTTTCTACAATTGCAAATTCAAGAGACTTTAAGTCATCAGCCTCGGTTATAACTACTGGTACATCATGAAGACCTGCTCTTTGAGCAGCAAGCCATCTTCTCTCACCTGCAATTATTTCAAATTTTGAATTTTCATCATTTGATTTTCTAACTATAATCGGCTGTATCATTCCTCTTTCTTTTATAGAATTTGTTAAGTCTTCTAAATTTATTTCATCAAATATTTTTCTTGGTTGATATTTGTTTGGTATCAAGTCTGATATAGGTAATTGATTTTTTTGAAGCTCTATTTTAGTTTCACCAATTAATGATGATAAACCTCTTCCCAAACCTTTTTTAATTTTATCCATTACGCAGCACTCCCAATTGTTGACTCTTGATTTATAAATTCATCTGTAAAGCTAAAATAGGATATACTTCCAGGACAAGATTTGTCATAAAATAAAACTGGCATGCCGTGAGAAGGTGCTTCTGACAATCTCACATTCCTTGGAATTACTGTTGAGTAAACTTTTTCATTGAAATAATCTCTAGCTTCTTTTTCAACTTGTGAGGAAAGCTTATTTCTTTTGTCATACATGGTTAAAAGGATCCCTCTAATTTTTAAATCAGGGTTTAAACTTACTTTTATCCTCTCTATAGTTTTCAT
>MDTD01172289.1_pt1 | contig 10178 bp, 9 predicted proteins | sample 811221 | NCBI WGS metagenome assembly MDTD01 (sample SAMN05326646, study PRJNA326480) | marine metagenome | isolation source: seawater | place: Pacific Ocean: South West | collected 2011
AAAAGTTTTGTTAAAGACCATGATAACTCTCTTGTTTTATCTAACGGAGTTTATGGAGAGAGAATGGCATTAATGTTACAAAGAGACAATAAACAATTTACCGAAATTTCTAATGATTGGACAGAAGATATAGACTTTGATGCTTTTGAAAAAGAAATTGTAAAAACAAAATACGATCAAGTTATCTGCGTTCATAACGAAACAACAACTGGACGGCTCAATGATCTTGAAAAAGTACTTTCAATCTGTGAAGCTCATAGTATACCTTTGTTGCTTGATGCCGTGTCTTCTTATGGAGCAGAAGAGATACCATTTTATTCCCCAGCACTTAAAGCAGTTGCTTCAACTGCAAATAAATGTATTCATGGTATAACTGGTGCATGCTTTGTGATTGCAAAGAACGACACTTTCAGTAACTCTCATAATGCTTCAACTAGTCTATATTTTGATTTACAGAATTATTGGAACAATCAAAAGCAAGGTTGGTGCCCTTTTACACCTTCAATTCATTCTTTATACGCCCTAGAAGAGGCATTGGACGAATTATTTGAAGAAGGTGGCTATGAATATCGAAACAGACGCTATAACCATTTATCAAGCATCATTAGAGAGACCCTCAGACTAGTTAATATTCCAACTTTGCTAGATGAAGAGAGTTATTCTTCAATGATATCTTCCTTCTTGATACCTCAGGATTATGAGTATGAGGAGATTTATCATTACTTTGCTGATAAAAATTTCATTATTTATTCCGGACAAGGCCCCCTTGCAAAGAAAATTTTTAGAATCTGTAATATGGGAGACATTACCGATTCTGATTTAGATAACTTAAAAAAAGCAATTATAAATTTATTTCAATAATTTTTGTAAATATGAGGTACTTGGTAACTGGTGGGGCTGGATTTATAGGTTTTCATGTTATTGAGAGTTTATTAAAAGAAGGGCATGAGGTAGCCTCCCTTGATAATATTAACGAATATTATGATCAACAGCTGAAATTTGCTCGATTAGAACATCTTTTTCAAGACAAAGACTATAGTGCTAAAAAAATTGAAAATATTGCGCTGCAAAATAATCAATCCTATGATCCCATGTTTTCTCGTGATAATTTTTCCTTTTATAAGATACATCTAGAAAATAAATCAGCTCTGGATAGACTATTCAAAAAGGAATCATTTGATATTGTCATACATCTGGCTGCTCAAGCAGGTGTAAGGTATTCGATAACTAATCCCGAAACTTACATACAATCTAACCTTAAAGGGTTTTCTAACATTATAGAAACATCAGTTCAAAATGAGGTGAAGCATTTCGTATACGCATCAAGTAGTTCTGTTTATGGTTCAAATACAAAAATGCCGTTTTCAGAAAAAGATCCTGTTGATCATCCCTTATCGCTGTATGCTGCAACTAAAAAATCTAATGAAATGTTGGCTCATGCGTATTCAAATATACATAATTTACCTTGTACGGGACTCAGATTTTTTACAGTTTATGGTCCTTGGGGTAGGCCTGATATGAGCTTGTTCTTATTTACTAAATCAATACTTGAAGGAAAGCCCATAGATATCTTTAATAATGGAAATCATAAAAGAGATTTTACATACATAGATGATATTGTTGACGGAGTCATCCGAACCACAAATAAGATTCCTGGTTTAAGTGAAAAGTGGAATAGTCATACTCCTAGCTTTCATGATTCAGATAAGCCATGGAGAGTTTTTAATATTGCAAATGGTACTCCTGTTCCCTTGATGGAATTTATAGAAACTATTGAAGCAAAACTGAAAAAGAAGGCTGTATCAAATCTTCTTCCATTACAGCCAGGAGATGTGCCAGAAACACATGCTGATATATCTTTATTATCTGAGGTGACAGGTTACCTGCCTAAGACATCAGTCAAGGAAGGTGTCAGCAAATTTGTCGATTGGTATCTTTCTTTTTACGGTGAATAAAGTAACCAAAATAGTAGATATTTATTATGGGTAAAAACTCTCCTTGGTGGCTAAAGATATTTATCAAGATAATAATATCTAGATTGCCAATAAGTTACAGGCTATGGAAAAGAATGGGTTTGTTCGAACATGGTAAAATGAACAGTCATGTATATTCTGTTGATACTTTCTTCTCACATTTAAATAGACTATCACTCTCACCAGAGAACTTAAAGGGTTTAGTTATATTAGAGTTAGGTCCCGGGGATAGTATTTCAACATCTATTATTGCTTCATGTTTTGGAGCAAAAACTATCCTCTTAGATGCGGGAGATTTTGTTCAGAAAGACCTTCTAGAATATTCCGAGTTAATTAATTATTTAAAAAAACAAGGATACAAAACCTCTCATTTAGAAGATTGCCATGATTTTGATGATTTACTCAAAGCTACTCGCACAACTTACTTAACTAAAGGTTTAAAAAGCTATGATTCAATACCCAGTGATTCTATAGATATTATCATCTCTCAGGCAGTTTTAGAGCACATAAGGCAACATGAGCTTGAGCAAACATTAAGAGAAAATAAGAGGATTTTGGAAAAAAATGGTTCGTGCTCTCATCAAATCGATCTTAAAGATCATCTAAGCTCGGGCTTGAATAATCTAAGATTTAAAAGAAGAATTTGGGAATCAAATATTTTTTCCCAGTCCGGGTTTTATACAAATAGAGTTAGATTCTCAGCTCTAATTGAAATTTTAAAACAGATTGGATTCAAAGTTAAAGTTGATGAAGTAAATGTATGGAAAAAGCTTCCTATAAAGAAAGAAAAACTGAATCAAGAATTTTCAGTACTCTCCGAAGAAGAGCTTTTAGTGAAAGATTTTTCCATTCTTCTCAAAATCTAAATTAATTTTTATGCAAAAACGCATTCTTTACATAATAAATGTAGATTGGTTTTTTATTTCGCATAGACTACCTATAGCACAAAAAATGCAACAAGAGGGCTATGAAGTTCATGTTGCTCTTAAAATTACAGATCACTATGATTTATTGACTTCTTACGGCTTCATCGTACATGACCTCAACTTTTCAAGAAATTCAATAAATTTTTTATCTGAATTAAATTTGCTTAAGTCTGTTTATCGATTATTTAAGAAAGTTAATCCTTCAATTTGTCACTTGGTTACAGCAAAGCCATTATTATATGGTGGTTTTGTATCAAAGATTTTGAAGGTGCCTACAGTTATTGCTTTTAGCGGTTTAGGCCATGCTTTTACATCGCCAAAGCTCTATTTTAAATTTATAAGGAAGATCATTCTTAAAGTCTATAAATTTATTTTTTCGAGAAATAGGATTGCATTTATTTTTCAAAATTTAAGCGATCTTGCAATCATTGAGAGTCTAAATATATTGAAGCAAGATAATACACATTTGATAAAAGGTTCTGGTGTCGATATTAGAGAATATATGTATCAACCTGAAAAAAACTATACTCCCAGGGTGGTCACCATTTCAAGACTTCTTAAACAAAAAGGCATAATAGAATTTCTTAAAGCTGCAAAACATCTTTTATCTGAAGGAGTTAATGCTGAGTTTATTGTTTACGGAGAAATAGATACTGAAAATCCTGATACATTAATACAGTCTGAATTAGAGTATTGGTCAAATATCAAAGGGATAACTTTTAGCGGATTTACTAATACACCAAATAAAGTTTTAGAGAACTCACATATATTGGTTTTACCTTCTTATTATGGAGAAGGTTTACCAAAAACACTAATAGAAGGCTCTGCATGTGGTCGAGCTATAATCACTACTGATCACCCAGGATGCAGAGATGCTATTATTCCAAATAAAACCGGTCTATTGGTTCCTATAAAAGATGAAGTTCAATTGTCAAAAGCTATTTATTTTCTATTAGAAAATTCTGAGGTGAGAAGAGAAATGGGTAAGGAAGGTAGAAAGTTAGCTGAAAGAGAATACGATATCAATTCAGTTGTCATAAAGCATTTAGAAATATATCAATCGCTAGTTTAACTTATTTTCATGTCTAAGATTTTAATAACAGGTGCAAGTGGTTTTATTGGAAGGAGATTAACTTCTTACTTAGAATCTAAAGGCAAATCTTTAATTCTTATTTCCAATAAGTCTATGATTGATAATAGTTTTTCTTTAAACCTAATAAATAGTTCCATACCTCAAAAGCTGTTTCAAGATGTTGATTCTGTCATCCATCTTGCTGGTAAAGCTCATGACCTTGGTAATTCGAGATCTCTTGAGTATAGACAGTTAAATTATGAGGCTACTATTAGCTTAGCAAATTCCGCATATAATGCTGGAGTAAAACATTTTATTTTTGTCAGTTCTGCAAAAGCAAATATTAGTCAAAATGAATTTATGAATTCATCTTTTGATACTTATGCTACCAGTAAAAGGAAAGCAGAAATTGAATTAATAGAAAAATATGATTCCACTGAAATGATCGTTTCTATAGCTCGCCCTTCTTTGGTTTATGGACCTGAACTTAAAGGCAATCTAAGATCGATGATTAAAGCTCTTAAAGTTAGACTGTTTCCTCTTTTACCAAATCTAGATAACAAGAAATCTATGGTTCATATTGATGACTTGGTTATTGCGATAGTTCTTCTCATGGAGAATAACGAGTCACACGGCAAAATATTTGGAATTACCGATGGCAATGTATACTCTTCTGATCAAATCCTAAATACATTAATCAAGATTCATAACGCAAAAAACCCTTTATGGAAAATTTCTAAACCCATGCTAATGTTTATTTCGGGTGACACCGGCATAAGGAAGAAGTTTCTGAAGTTAATAGAAGATGACTTGGTAGATGATAAAGAAATTTCTAATTTGGGTTTCAAGGCACAGTTTTCTATTGAGAATTTATATGAAAAGATTTTTTGATGTTGTAATTGCGCTAATTGGCTTGCTTGTTCTTTTTATTCCAGGATTATTAATTGCTCTTGCTATTAAACTTAATTCAAAAGGTCCAGTAATTCATTGGTCCAAGAGAATAGGAAAAAATAATACAATTTTCTTTATGCCAAAGTTTAGAACAATGCAGATAAATACACCCCAGAAGGCTACCCATTTATTAAAGGACTCTTCTCTGCATATTACTGGCTTTGGCTATATTCTTAGAAAACTGAGCTTAGATGAGCTGCCACAATTATACTCTGTACTAAAGTCAGATATGAGCTTGGTTGGACCAAGACCTGCACTATTTAACCAACATGATTTAATAGAATTAAGAACTAATTCTAAACTTCACAAGTTAAAACCGGGAATAACTGGATGGGCTCAAGTAAATGGGAGAGACGAGCTAACAATTGAAGAAAAGGTAAAATTCGACTCTGAATATCTCTTGAAGAATTCCATTAGTTTTGATTTGTATATAATCTGGCTTACTATAAGGAAATTACTCAATAAAGAAGGAATCACACATTAAATCATGAATTTTTTTTTCAAAACACCGTATCTACTTTGATTAGACGTCTATTAAAAACAAGCAGAGCAACAAAAAAACTTCTGGTAGGAATCAATGATTTTGTGGGCCTCTATGTCGTAATTTTTTTAATTCTTTTCGCTGGCGACCTAAATATAGTAAGAGATTTTATAAGTTTATTCTTTGATGTTTCTTTTTTCCCTCTATGTTCTTTGGTAGTCTTTTATCGTATGGGAGTTTATAGCTCAATCTTGAGGTATATTGATTTTTCTGCCATCTACTTGTTATCTAGCTCTATATTAATATCTCTTGTAATAAGTTTTTTTGTCTATTTCAGTTTCTCAGTTTTAGATATTAAGGTGTTTTACTCTTCATTTGAAAATGTATCACCTCAAATATTTATTTTGGGAATTCCAATGTTTTTCTTCTTCATTATCGGTTCGAGATTAATAGCCTACTTAGTTTTTTCTGACCGAAGCTCTGGAAAAAGGGTAATTATTTATGGAGCGGGCTCTGCAGGAATACAGTTATCTGAAGCCTTAAGAGTTAGTCATGAGTTCAAACCAATTGCTTTTGTCGATTCTGATGAAAGGTTACATGACACTTTCTTGGGTGGTTTAAAGGTGTTGCCTCCAAAAAAACTTAGAAAGTTGATAGCTAGAAACGAAATAGATGAAGTTCTAATTGCCATGCCTTCCGTTTCAAAGTCAACTTTAAGAAGTCTCCTCAGAGAAATTGAAAGTTTCTCTATCAAAGTCAGGATTTTGCCTGGATTCGCAGAATTAGTGCAGGGTAAGATTTCTGTTTCTGAATTAAAAGAAGTTGATATTTCCGATTTACTTGGAAGATCGGAAGTAACTCCTGATAAAGAATTAATCAATAAGAACATAAAAGATCAGGTAGTTTTAGTGACCGGAGCTGGTGGTTCAATAGGATCAGAAATAAGTAGACAGGTAAGTCAAAATAATCCAAGAAAACTAATACTAGTAGATGCAAACGAATATGCTCTTTATTCTATAAAAAATGAGTTGAATATAATTTCTCCATCTACAAAGGTTTATTCGATATTAGCTAGCGTTACAAATAAAAATAGAATGACGGAGGTTTATAAGGCTTTCAAAGTAGATACAGTCTATCATGCTGCAGCTTACAAACATGTACCCATAGTAGAAGAGAATCCTTTTGAGGCAGTTTTCAATAATATAATTGGAACAAAAGCTTGTGTGCAAGCCGCTATAGACACTGAGGTTGAAACATTTGTTCTTATTTCCACTGACAAGGCCGTGAGGCCTACAAACATTATGGGAGCCACAAAGAGATTTGCAGAAATGATTTTACAGTCTTTGTCTGTTAAAGATGAAATTAAGGATAAAACTCGGATAACGATGGTCAGGTTTGGTAATGTTATCGGCTCATCTGGATCAGCCATACCTTTGTTCCAGCAGCAAATTAAAGATGGGGGTCCGGTAACCGTAACCCACCCAGAAGTTATAAGATATTTTATGTCTATTTCTGAGGCAGCTGAACTTGTAATACAAGCAGGAGCAATGGGTAAAGGAGGGGATGTGTTCGTACTGGACATGGGTGAACCCGTTAAGATTTATGAACTAGCAAAAAGACTAATCAGACTCAGTGGAATGGAATTAAAGAATAAAGATAACCCTGATGGCGATATAGAAATATTATTTACCGGCCTTAGACCAGGAGAAAAACTTTATGAAGAGTTATTGATTGGAGATAATGTAAGTACAACGGAACACAAAAGGATATTAAGAGCAGAGGAAGACTTCTTAACAAAAAAAGAGATAGACGAATATCTCAATTTATTAAAAGAAACAATAAAAAAAGGAGATGTTATATCTCTGAAAGAAATATTAAAAGAAGTTGTGTCTGGCTATACTCCTGAAAATCAAATAGTAGATGTTCTCTATTTACAAAAAAATAACTAATTAGAACTGGGTAGCAATGTTTACTTTTATAGAATCTATCGAAGATCTAGCCGTTTTAAATGAAGAACTCTTATTGAAACCTTACGTGGGTGTAGATACTGAATTCAGAAGAACCAATAAAGATAACATGAGGCTAGCACTTCTTCAGATTAACGATGCTGAAGAAATTTATCTTGTGGATGCTGTCCTTCTAGATGACCCAAAAGAAAATTGTAGTTTTCTGTTTTCAAATTCTGTAACTAAGATATTTCATTCATGCAAAGAAGATCTAGAAGCAATTTTCGCATGGACAAAAAAAGAAATGGTAAATATTTTTGATACACAGATAGCAAACTCTCTTTTAGATGGAGATTTTTCCATTGGATATCAAGGTTTAGTTGAGCAAGAGATAGGTGTTGTCTTAAATAAAGATGAAACAAGATCAAACTGGATCAGAAGACCCTTGTCTGATTCGCAACTAAAATATGCTGCACTAGATGTAGAGTATTTAATTTATCTATACAAGACTCAAAAAGAGAAATTGAGTTATGAAACTAAATTAGAATGGCATGATCAAGAAATTACAAAGCTGCTAGAAACCACATTTAATCCTCCCTTAATTAATAATGACTTAGAACGAACTATTTCTAAAGCTGAAGAAACAGTCCTACTCGCTAGATTCAATAAGGCTGTAGAAAAGATTTCAAACAGGGAAAAAATAAATCCAACTTTATTTTTTTCAAAAAAGTCCCAAAAAGATTTTCTAAGGCTAGCTCTTAAAGACGGTATAGAACCTGCCTGCGAGGAGATTACCACGTGGAGGAGTCAACTGATCAAGGAAGATATTTTAAATCTATTAAAATAACTTCATGAATTGGCTGATTTACCTATTTTGTGCGTTTTTAATCTGTTCGGTCATTGCAACAACTTATAAAAAATATTACCTTGAAATTTTCTTCCTATCTTTCCTAATTTTCATTACTCCTGCACAAATAGATATTTCCGATACACAGTATGCACCTTCCTTATTTACCTTTTTTTTTAATTTATTACTTGAAAAGGATGTGTCCTTGAGACCATTGCGACCATTAGTAATTAGTATTCCTTTAAGCCTGTTGGTTATATTTATATTTAGATTCTTTAAAAGAAAATTCTTTTAGCTTCCAAATCTGTAAGATCAAGTATTCCAACTGCATTTCTACCTTTTTGCATTCCTGCAGACTCACCGGGATTAAAATATAGTACCCCATTTTTTGTCTGATTCTCATAGCGGTGAGTATGGCCATAAAGAACCACATTGATCATTTTATTTTCTGATAAGAATTGCTCTACATTATCCGGTTCATGAAAAATAACGATCTCTTTTTCAAGCAGGTTTAATCTTCTCGGAGGTTCCTGAAACTGAAAGTTATTTCTTTTGGCTACTTCTATCAGACCTGGCTCGTTTCTGTCATTGTTTCCAAAAACGCCAATGAATTTAGAATTAAGTTTAGAAAATTGCTCTAATGAATTAGCATTAGATATATCACCTGTATGAATTACTATGGGAACTTTTGCATCATTAAATATATCAATGATTACTTCAATATTCTTGAGGTTGTTATGCGTATCGCTAACAACACCTAGAAGCATTTTACACCTTTTCTAAGATGTGTATTCCGCAAGCACTGCCTAGGCCAATAACATGAGTCAAACCTATTTTAGCGTTTTCAACTTGTCGTTTTCCAGCTTCTCCTCTTAAATGAGTACAAACTTCGTAAATATTAGCTATACCAGTGGCTCCCAATGGGTGTCCTTTTGATAGCAAACCCCCCGATACGTTAACAGGTATTCTGCCACCAAGCTCAACTTCACCATCATCTATCAACCTCCCTGCTTCACCATCATCGCATAGACCTAAGTTCTCGTAGTGAAGCATCTCTGCAGTTGCAAAGCAGTCATGTAATTCAACTAAATCTAGATCTTTTGAGTCAAGTCCGGCCATTTCATATGCCTCTGCCGCAGCTTTTCTAGTACAAGAATTTACATCTGGCATTACAAGATCTCTTTCTTGAAAAGGATCACTAGTCATTACAGAAGCTTTAATTCTTACTGCTCTCTGCATTCCTAGCTCTTTTGCTTTCTTTTCAGAAACTAATACCGCAGCAGCAGCACCGTCAACATTTACCGAACACATTAGCTTTGTATTGGGATAAGAAATCATTTCTGCGTTCATAACTTCATCCAAAGGAGTTTCAATTTGATATCTAGCCTTTGGATTCATAGTCGAATGATGATGATTTTTAACAGAAATTTTTGCAAATTGCTCAAAAGTTGTTCCGTATTGTCTTGCATGTTCCATGCCGGCCTCTGCAAAAACAGCTGGCATAGTTCCCGAACCCAAAAGGCCTTCTTTAGGTATTCCTGTACCTCCACCAGCTCCTCCTAAAAGTCCAGAACCCATTTGCTCAACCCCTACTGCTAAAACAACATCATAAAGACCAGCTTTAATGGCAGTCCAAGCCTCTCTAAAGGCTGTTGCTCCTGTTGCACATGCATTAGAGCAGTTCACAACAGGAATACCGGTTTGACCAATTTCTTGAAGTATTCGCTGTCCAACCATAGCATTTGCTTGTCCTAAGTTTCCGCAGTAAAAGGCTTCCATATTGCCAATATTCAATCCTGCATCATCTAGAGCCAATAATGCAGCTTCTGCTCCCAAATCAGGCACTGTTCTTTCTGGAAATCGACCAAACTTGATCATATCAACACCTAAAACATACACATCACTCATAATTTTCTCCCTTATGAAATTGGTTTAAAGAAATAGCTTATATAACTATTTCCATCATTATCTTTCCTGCCTAA
>MDTD01033285.1_pt1 | contig 10176 bp, 3 predicted proteins | sample 811221 | NCBI WGS metagenome assembly MDTD01 (sample SAMN05326646, study PRJNA326480) | marine metagenome | isolation source: seawater | place: Pacific Ocean: South West | collected 2011
CAAACAATTTAGTTTGGGAGATAGAATAAAGATGACAACCCACCTACCTCAACATACAAAAACAGATTCTACTACATATACAAATATCTTGCTTGATAAAGAAGGAAATGAAGTAAAAGAAAATATAGAGATAGATGTTGAAAATAAAGAAATCATCTACTTAGCTGAAAAACCCGGAGAATTCACACTATCATCTTCAATACAAGAAGGAGAGCGATTGATTTTTAGAAAAGAAAAAAAATTCAAAATAGTTGACACAAGAGTTGTAAAACAAATTGTAGTAAATGAAATTGTAAAAATTGAGCATCATGACAACCTATTTGCTGGAGTAAAACAACAGATATTCATTAAACATCCTCAACACCTAACACATGAATTAGAAATTAAAGTCTTAAATGGTGATTTACTAAAGGTGGGTAATGAATTCTACATTTTTTCGAGAAAACCTGGAATAACCTCTATCCAATTATATAAAGGTAACAACAAAGTGGGAGAGGCAAAATTTATCGCAAAATTACTACCCGAACCAATACCAATGATTAATGGCGAATTTCAAAATGAAATTTCTGCGAATATTTTCAAAGTAGTTGATAAATTATCAGCGGGCGTTCCTTCTTTTTTATGGAATGATCATTATGAAGTTTTATCATTCGAATTAAAGAAATTAGACCGATACGGAAAATTAGTCGTTAGTTTTGAAAATCAAGGGGCATACTTTAATTCTCAAACAATTCAACAAATTAATGACGCTAGAAAGGGAGATGTTTTTATTTTTGACAAAATTTTGGTTAAAAGTGCAGATGAAAGAATTAGAGAGATCACTAATTTAATATTGACTATTAAATAATGCAAAAGCATTTTAAGTATATACCTACACTCATTGTACTAGTGTTTTACTCATTCCTTGTAACAGCACAAGAAAAACCCTTAAAACATTTACAAGGTTTTTTCTCTTCTGATCTACATCTTCACAGTGACACATCATACTTAATATCTTACAATATAAAAATTGGTTCTGAGGCCATGATGTATGTTGCATCAGGTACAGAAATCATTTTTAATAGTGGAGCCTCTATCACAGTAGATGGAGGTTTAAATATGGAAGGAAGTCATACTAATAAAGTATTATTAAAAAGTAAAAATGAAAACTTTCAAGGTATTGGTATAATTATAACCGGAAAAGAAGGGAAAAACATAAACCTACAGTATACAGTGTTTGATGGGTTATTAATACCCTTAACCTTTCAAAATAATTGGTACAGAGAGAATGTTAATATAACTAACAATATATTCAAGCATACCTACACAGAACAGGCTGCCATAAAAATTAACCGATTGAATCAATTAAAATTAGACACAATCTGTAATTTTAACTTTAGTCAAAATAACTTTATTGAAAATTCAGCTTCTATAGATTTAGGTTATTTTGAAGATGATATTTTGAAATTAAAATTTGAAAACAACCTTATAAACTCAAATCTATCTTTTGGATTTAACACTGACAATCCTGAAAGATCTTCTACACATGTAAGGTACAATTCAGAAGGATTAAAACATAAACATAGTATTAAGAATAATGCTTTTTTTGGCAATTACCACATCAACGGATTTAAGGATGAAGATGTTAAAGAAGTGAATTTCGGTGTTCAAGGAGCAGCAACAGACATCAATCTAGGTGAAAATTACTTTGGATCCCCTTCAGTAACCATGCAAGAAAGGTTTATTCATTTCTTCCAGAACAATCAATTTCCTATTGTAAATTATCAGCAAATTGGAAAGCCAAATAGTAAAATTCACGCACATTCATATAAACAAACTGATAACAACAATAATGTAATAGCTAATAATCAAGCTCTTGATTTTAGCAATAATGAATTCACTTTATATTTCAATAGAGTTGTTAGTTTTTCATCTTCTATAGACTCTGTTGAATTTGTTCAATACGATTCTTTAATTAGCGATATTATCATCACAAAGATTCCAATCACAGGCAAGCTGTCAAATGATAGTTTAAGTTTTGTTTTTAAGTTTCCTACACTTGATTTTGAGACAAATAAAGGTTGTATTATTACACCAACCTTCATTGATTCTGAAGGATTCAAGACGCCTCGTTTAGTTCTTGGAAAAACACTGTTAATTGACTTGTTTTCTCATGATTCATTTGGTCAATTCAGTGAGATCACCGAAACACAAAACAATCTAAACTCAATTTTAAGTACAAACAATCTCAATAAACAAGAAAATAAAAAAAAACCTAAAACATTTTTGTTTGACGCAGGGCTCTTTTTTGGTAAGACTGCTTATAGAGGAGAACTTACAATGGATGGTATGCCATATGCTTCTGGTATGTTTTATAGAATGACTATAAACGAAAACACTTCATTTAAAGCAAGTATGAATTATGGTAAGGTTAACGGTAGCAGTCAGGGAGCTACTTTTTGGAAAAACCTATCATTCTCTTCTGAGATAATCGAACTATCCTTACAAACTGAAATAAATCTTGTCAACTTTGATCAAAAGAAAATAGTTCCATCTTTATTTTTTGGTATAAGCGTTTTTCAATTTAATCCAAAAGCTAGTATAACTGATTCTCTGAATGGTTATAATTATACTTACAATTTACAACCGCTAAATACTGAACAGCTAGATGAGCCTTATAAACTCACTCAGCTATCTATCCCTTTTGGTGTAGGTATAAAAAAAATTATGTTAAAAAAATGGGTAGTCGGTTTAGAAATAGGAGTTAGAAAAACCTTTACAGATTATCTTGATGATGTAAGTGGATTTTATGCTGAATATGATAATTTTGAAGACCCAATTGCAGCACATTTTTCGGACCCTTCAAGGGTGATTACTAATGATAATAATGAAGAAATATATAATTATCAGAAACCTGGACTAAGAGGAGACCCGTATAATAAAGATTGGTACATTTTTATGGGATTAAATATAAGTTCATTAATAAAGTGATAAAACATATAAAACATATCATTTTTGTTTGCTTTATACTTTTGGTGGGACATTCCTCATTGGCACAGTGTGACATGGAACTAAGCTTCAACACTACAAACCTAACTTGTTATGGCGGAAGTGATGGAAGCATAACCACTACCATATCTAATGGATTTCCAAGCTATATACAATGGTCGGGTCCATTTGGATTCTCTTCAAGCAATCAGTCTATATATAATTTATACCCTGGCGATTATACTATAACAATTTTATACGGGAACGGATGTAACATTAATGAAACTGTGACTATAACACAGCCCGAAGAAAACACTAATACAATTGTAACTACAGACGTTGCTTGTTTTAATGGGTCTAATGGTTCTGCATTTGTTATTGGTGGTGGTCCTGGACCTCACTCCTACGTGTGGAATATGGGGTATTCTAGTCAAGCCGTTAGCAACTTAGCCGCAGGAGAAATAAGTGTAGAAGTTACTGATGCTAATGGCTGTACTTCAACTACTGTTGATACTATTTTTGAACCTGAACAATTAACTACAGATATTAGTAGTACCAATGTAACTTGTGCTGGTGCTGGTGATGGTACAGCTGCAGCGTTACCTTCGGGAGGTACTCCCCCCTATTTTTACAGTTGGACATACCCAAACAATATCACAGCTTCTGACAGCATGATTACTGGTTTAGGATCGGGTACTTATCATGTTATTGTTTGGGATATAAAAGGATGTACATCAAACTCTTCTTCCACTTCTATACAGAACCCACCGCCTTTAAATGCAAATGTGGATGTTATTGATAATACATGTTTTGGTTCGCATGATGGAAGTATATCTATTTCTACTTGGGGAGGAACTCCTCCCTATACATATCAATGGTCAAATGGCGACACCACAAACCCATTAATTGATATTCAAGCAAATATTAGTCAAAATGTAGTAATAACAGATGCTTCTGGCTGTACAATCAATAGAGGAGGTACTGTTTCACAACCTTCTGATATAGAACCATATATAAATGAAGTTATTGATGCATTATGTTATGGTGTACCATCTGGATCGGCAACAGTTTTTGCTAATGGAGGAAATCCTCCATATTCTATCTTATGGGAAAATGGAGATTCTACTTTTTTAGCGGATAGTTTATTGGGTGGTTATAACTCTTTTATTTTTACAGATAATAATAATTGCCAAAAGGAAGATTCTGTTTATGTTGATTTTCCACCGCCAAACTTTTTAATTTCTTCAGAAAAAACAGATGTATCCTGCTATGGTGGAGATAATGGTACTGCCACTGTGAGTATTGATGGAGATCCTTTGTATTATGATATTCATTGGTCTACAGAATCTACTCAAGAATCTATAAATAGCTTAAGTGCTGGAATATATAATGTTTTAGTGACCGACACCGCAGGATGTTATCTTACTGAAGATGTTCATGTACTACAGCCAGACAGTATTCAATTAAGCACTGTAACTACAGACGCACTTTGTTTTGGAGATAGCACAGGTACAGCTACTGTAAATATTATTGGTGGCGTTGGTCCATTTAATAGAGAATGGTATGATATAGATTCAACCGCCCTTCCACAAGGTGTGTACCAAGTTCTGTTAACAGATTTTAATGGGTGTATAGATTCTATCGAGTTTTTAATCAACCAACCGGATAATATATCTCTAAACATTAGCACTACAAATGTTCTATGTAATGAAGAAAGTAATGGGACTGTCAATATTTCAATTAATGGTGGAACAATACCGTACAATGAAAATTGGTTTGGAATAGTTACGGATTCATTATCTGCAGGCACTTATGACTATCATGTTGTTGATAATCATGGCTGCTTCAAAGACACCAGCTATATAATTACAGAACCTGAACAACTTGTAACAACTGCAAGCGTTACAAATATTCCTTGTTTTGGTCAATACGGTGCTGCTAAAGCAATAGTAAATGGCGGAACAGAGCCTTACAACTATTTATGGAACACATTCTCATTAGAAGATTCTATTGGGTCATTGCTACCAGGACCTTATAATGTTAGCATCACAGATGCCAATGACTGCGAATCATTTTATGCCTTTACTATTACTCAACCAGTAGAAATATCTACAAGTAGTGTATTTTCTGGGGTTACCTGTTATGGCGCTGATGATGGTTGGGCTTTTGTAAATGCAGTTGGTGGCACAGATCCATTAAGTATTTTATGGAATGATGGACAAGATTCTACGACAGCAATAAGTCTCTCTGAAGGAACATACATTGCTACTATTTCTGATGCCAATGGGTGTCAAAAAATTGTAGATGGATATATTTCTGAACCAGCTCCTACTAATTATGATTTTGATGTAGAAGAAATTAGTTGTTTCGGTGATGACAATGGAGAAGTCACATTAAATATTTTTGGTGGTTCACCTCCATTTGAATACACTTGGAGTAATGAAGACACTGTCTCTACCATAACTGGCCTTATTGCAAATGTTTTTTACTCTGTAAATGTTATTGATGAAAATGGATGTACATTTAAAGACAGTATTAAATTAGAACAACCTCCACTTTTTGAAGTAACTGAAATAGAAACTGAAAATGTAAACTGTAATGGAGGGAATGATGGAAGTATAGAGATTAACTTTATAGGTGGAACTCAACCATACATTATAGATTGGTTTGGAGAAGAATCAGATGCTCTTAGTGCTGGTGAATACAATGTGTACATCACTGACTTTAATGGGTGCGAACCAATTGACACTCTAATTACCATTTTGGAACCTTCTAATGCTTTAGAATTAAACACTTTTAAAACTGATATTTCATGTTATGGAGAAAGTGACGGGCAGGCTTTTGCAAGCGCAAATGGAGGTACGCCACCCTACTTATATCAATGGAATACTTTCCAAACTGACTCATTCATAAACAACCTTCCTCTAGGAATTTATAGTGTTACTGTTACAGATGCTAACAACTGTACTTCTATAGATGGATTTAGTGTAACACAGCCAACTAATATTAGTGCAGCTATGTTGACAACAGATGTAAATTGCCATGGGGGGGCTGATGGCACTGCATTTGTAGATGTGAATGGAGGAACATCTCCTTACTCTTTTGTGTGGAGCGATGGACAATCTAATCAAACAGCTGAAAATTTAGAAGAAGGAACTTATACAGTAACAATTATTGACAACAATGGTTGCCAACAATTTTCTTCAGGAAACATTTTTGAGCCAGGACCAACTAATTTACAATTGTCTTCTAATAATCCAAGTTGTTATGCATATACCAATGGAACTGCTGAGGTTAGTGTTTTAGGAGGAAGTGCTCCATTCTCTTACAATTGGAAAGAAAACGGTAATAATGTCTCATCCTCAACTGTTGCAAATGGCTTATCTGCCAACATCAATTATATTATTGAAGTAACAGATGGCGATAATTGTCTTCATACAGACTCTATAACATTATTTCAACCAGATGTAGTTTCTGTATCCTCTCTTTCAGTGAATGATGTAAGCTGTCATGGAGATGAAACAGGTTATGCTATAGCAACCCCTATTGGAGGAACATCTCCTTATAGTTTCAACTGGAGTAATGGTTCTACGAGCTCTTCTGCAAATGGACTTGGTGCAGGAATTTACACTGTTTCTATCTCCGACAACAATAATTGTCCCTCTGCAGACAGCGCTTTTACAATTGATCAGCCAACTTTAGCACTAAGCTTATCTACAGCACAATCTAACATTAGTTGTAATGGGGGTTCTGATGGATCAGCACTAGTGAATATTATTGGTGGAACTTTACCATATAGCTTCTTATGGAGTAATTTTGACACCACCCAATCTACTAATGAACTTGCAGCTGGTGTTTATAGTGTAACAATTACTGATGGTAATGGTTGTACAGCAGCTACTGGAGTTTCTATTTCAGAACCATCTGTTTTGTTTTCTTCTATCTCTTCTGAAGATGTAATATGTCATGGAGGAGCGGATGGGATGGCAACCGTAAATGTATTTGGTGGAACAACTCCATATCAATACTCATGGAGTGATGGACAAACCACACAAACAGCGGAAAACCTATCTGAAGGTAGTTATAGTGTTACAGTAACAGACAGTAAGGGATGTCAAACGTTTACTAATGCTAACATTTTTGAACCTGGTGCAACAAATCTATCATTTACAGACATTGAAGATGTGAGTTGTTTTGGGTTGCAAGATGGTAGTGCAAAAGTTGTAGTTTTAGGAGGAAATGCCCCTTTTAGTTATGAATGGACATTTAATGAAACTATAGTGTCAACAAATCAAACCGTTATAAATCTATCTGCTAACAGCCAATATATTGTTACTATAACGGATAATGATAATTGCGTGCATACAGATAGCATTATTATAGAACAACCTGACCCTCTTTCATTTCAATCATTAAACTTAGTGCATGTTCCATGTTCTGGTGGTGAAAATGGATCGGCTTTTGCTGAAATAGATGGAGGGACTGGACCATACTATTTTGATTGGTTTGGATATAACCCTAACCTTTTAGCTGCAGGTAGTTATAATTTATCTATAACAGATAATAATGATTGTGAATCTATTGATACTACTTTCCAAATTATAGAACCGGGTGAAGCGTTAAATGTTCTAATTGAGTCAGAAAATGTAAGTTGTAATGGTGGCTCTAATGGTTTTGCACAAGCAATTGTTACTGGAGGAACTTCACCATATGAATATCTATGGAGTAATTTTGATAATAGCTCTTTCACTAATGGCCTATCTCAAGGAGTTATTAATGTTACAATTACCGATGAGAACGGATGTTCTACAATTGGAGGTGTTACTATTACACAACCAACTGCTATATCCTCTATTATCTCTTCTGTTAACACAAGTTGCCATGGTGGAGATGATGGAAGTCTTCAAGTAGATGTTTTTGGAGGGATAGCTCCATATACTTTCCTATGGAATGATGCAGACACACAATTTGAAAGTGAAGCTACAGATTTATCTGCTGATTATTATAATGTAATTATAACAGATGATAATGGTTGTCAACATTTTAATGGGGGAAATGTTTCTGAACCAAGTCCAATTGGATTTAATACAAATCTCACCAATGTATCTTGTAATGGAGGCAATGATGGATCTGCTTATATAACAACAACAGGAGGAACTGGCATCATCTCTCAAGATTGGGGTTTAGTTAATCAAAATAGTTTAACAATGGGAAGTTATACAGTTATTTTTACAGATGAGAATGGATGTATTGACTCAACAAGCTTTACTATTGAAAGTGAAACACAAATAGTCATTAACCATAATATACAACAAATTAGCTGCTATTATAATAGTGACGGATTTATTGATATTTCCGTTGAGGGTGGTGTAACTCCATATGATTACAATTGGGTTGGCCCTAATGATTTTACTAGTTCTACAGAGGATATACAAAACTTGTCTGAAGGAAATTACGAAATCAATGTCATAGACAACAATAACTGTAGTATCTATACAGACTTCAATATAATAGCTCCTGACACTATTTTAATTCAATTAGATTATCCAGAAATTGAATGTACTAATGGAGAAGGAATAGATATTCTATCATTTGTTTCAGGAGGCTCTCTTCCTTATTCTTTCGAATGGGATGATTTAAGTGTTGAATCAGACTTGTTAGATGTATCAGAAGGTATTTATATACTACAGGTAACAGATAATAATTTATGTACAGTTTCAGATACTGCTAGAGTTATAACATCATCTGATTGTTTAAACATACCAACAGGAATTACCCCAAATAATGATGGAATTAATGATGTTTGGATAATTCGAAAAATCGAAGACTACCCAGATAACAAAGTGATAATTTTTAATGACCAAGGTGCTGTGGTGTATTCTACAGATGGATACGCTAATGAAACAGCATGGGATGCTACTATGAATGGAAATGCATTACCATCTGGGATTTATTATTTCTTTGTGCAACTATCACCAGAGGAAAGTCCATTAACAGGTTCTTTGAGCATTATTAAATAGATGAGAAAGTTTGTTTTTATAATACTTTTACTGCTTCCTAATTTAATGTTTGCTCAATCACAGCAAATAGGATTTTTACATAATCAGATTTTAACAAATCCTGCATTTACAGGTTCACATGATGGTACTTTAATAACATTAAGTTACAATCAACTTTGGGGTGGAGTACAAAATGCTCCAGTAACACAAATAGCAACGCTAAGTAGCCGATTAGGTAATAATGTTGGTTTTGGCGGGGCTATAATACAACACTCCAAAGGCCCTATGAGTGTTGGAGGGATAAAAGCAAATTATGCATACCATCTAGCTTTTGGTTCAAAAGCAAACATTTCATTAGGTTTACATGCTAACTTTTCTGTTTATAGCTTAGATGAATCTCAATTAATATTAGATGATCCTAACGACCCTGCCATATCAGGAGGAGCAAAAAGAATAATTGCTCCCGATGCAGGTGCTGGAGTGCACATTTACAATGAAAAAATTCATTTCGGAATCGCAGCATATCAATTAATGCAAAACGAAATTTCTTTTAGCAACTTTGTTTCTGACTCTATCGCTCAAAATGGAAACATGTCTATTTTTATTAATGCTGGAGTAAGTTTGCAATTTGGTGAAAGCATGAAATTTGAACCTTCTGTTCTAGTCAATCAATCTGCTAACTCTCCGCTGTTTTTTGATGCAGGAATAAGTGTTTTATTAAAAGAACAATTGAAAATTGGAGCTTCTTTTAGAAGCACCGAAACATTACTTGCTAAAATTGGATTTATAAGAAATAATAGTTTCACAGTAGCTTATGCATATGGTTATTCTTTATCAGAGATAAGTTCTTACATCCAGGGCTCTCATGAAGTTGCTGTATCATATAAGTTTTGATAAAGCGTTTATATAATCTGTAGGCTCTTCTATACGCTCACATCTCTTTAATCTTATTGGCGTCTAAACTAATGCTGAGCATAGAAGCTCTCTAAGCTCTTTTTTTCGAGTGATTAAATGATACCTTTGGCCTAACTAATGTATTACCGCTATTTCCTTTGTCAAGGGCATTATTCATTCAATAGTTTCATTAGAAATAAAATTCCATCGAAACACTATTAATACATTTAATATTAGAGTAATTAGTGTAAATAAAACTGTTTTCATATGTAAAATCGACCAAAGAAATTCATTGTTTACATCTTTCGCATTATTA
>MDTD01127787.1_pt1 | contig 10175 bp, 6 predicted proteins | sample 811221 | NCBI WGS metagenome assembly MDTD01 (sample SAMN05326646, study PRJNA326480) | marine metagenome | isolation source: seawater | place: Pacific Ocean: South West | collected 2011
AGGATTGTTTAATCGATTTTCAAGTTGAACTGGGTTGGGAAGTGTTGTTGGTTTAGCGGCCTTTTTCCACACACCTGATTTGATTTCGGGTGAATCTCGTACCAGTCTTTCTGCCTTACGTTCCAATTGCCAGTTAATATTTGCTTCTACCGTCATATTACCCTGAACTTTATTCTGCAGTAGTTGGTCTAGTGTTTGTTTCATCCATATTAATTCCTTTTGATTGGGTAGTTGTTCATGCAATTCACTGCATACGGGTTGCATCAATTGGAATCGTAGTTCGTCGACACCCAAATCTCTGGATTGAGTAATCATGGACTCTATCTGGGTATAATTTTGTTTACAGAGTGCATGAATGACGATCACGCGAGTGTCTGCTTGGAATTCCTTTTTTATTTCAATGAAGCGCTTTAAATTCTGAATTACTCGCTTAAATTGTCCTTGGCTTGCACCGGGGTGTAAAGCAATCCAAGTATCTTCGTCGGCGGCATGAATACTCCAATAAAATTTGAATAATCCAGCTTTCAAAAGTTTCCGAGATTGCTTTTCATTTACAACAAGCCCATTCGTAAATAAATATGGGTTCATTTCAGAAGAACTCAAACTCTCAATTATGTTAGAGGAGTGTTTGTGCAAAATAGGTTCTCCACCACCAATCAATAAAACTTCATCAGCTCCACCTGTTTTAGCTAAATCTTGGTGTAAGTCTTTATACACTTGAAAATCCAAATCAAGAGTTTGCCAACCTGAATGAGCCCATACTCTTTCTTTTATCAGAGGGCTGTGATAGCCACAGAATGAACATGTTGTATTACAACGGGAGGTTAGATCAAGATGGACAGTCATTGGAGATATGAGTGCTTTACGCCATAAAACACTCGCGATTCTCACGAAATAGTTCCAAGGTTTTTCATAGCTGGCAGTTTCCGATGACCATTTCTGAACAGATTGATCCAGTTCATTCAGTAATTCGGGAAGTACTGAATCCAGAAATTGACCGGTCCCATGTGATTTGAACCGCTGCATGAATGCATTTAGCATGTTGCCTTCCTTATCATTGAGTAGATAATCTGAAGCATTATGCAGATGTACTCCTGGAGCGGTTTGACAGGAATCTAAGTTATTGAGAGATTCCGATGACATATCTGTTGAATCTTCAATCCAGCAAAAATAATCTCTGGAGATTTTTCGATCAAAAATTTGAACTGCAGAAGTAGGCTTTTCACTGGTTTTTTGACTAGGAAATGAAAGAGTTTGATTAATGAATTGCCACTCTTCGAAATAGGCGATCTCTAACAAGGTTCTTTGGATTTTGGATAGCTCGGTTAGATCTATATCTAAATAAAAGGCCACTTGATGTTCATTGAATTTATAATCTGCAATTGATGGTAAATTATACAAACTCCGAACTGTATTAGAATCTTCGTTATGAGGAATCAAAGCAGAAGTGAAGTTGATGTTTTTCTTGCATCTTTCGCGCAATCCTTTTCGATAGTTTGATAAATTTCGATCGAGAAAAATTTTCACTAATTGAGTCTGGCCATATAGTTTAAGGATATCTCCTTCCATTGATTGCTCTAATTGAAGATTGTAAATTAAGTCATCCAACTTCAGACTACGTTCGTTATCTTTGAAAAAGTTTATTTTTGGTTCCATCTCGGAGAATCCACAAAAAAGCTGCAATGCAGAGCGACTGAGTTCTGGAAACTGATGGACTTTATTTTGACAGCTCCAGAGCATCCATAGCAGTTGGGAGTCAATATGTACTATGGGTTCAGGATTGTGAAAACGACAATAGTGTAAGTATTCAAGATAGCGATTAAAAATTGAGTTCAGAGGCTCAATTGAAAAGGATATATCCGTGAATGGTTTTAAAAAATTCCAGCGATGAATCGCTCGAACCGACTTAGATTTTTGCAAATAGTTTTGCAGCCAATCATCGTGAGTATTTAGTGATAGTAACTCCCTTTGACGGGAATTTAGACTTTGGGTCAGACTATGTTTTAGGTCACCCACAAATCTAGCAATTAAAGCTGCTTTTTAGAGCTTTGATAACGATGATAGTAAATATTAAATATATGATATCCGAGTAGGAAGATGGTTAATGGTAATCGAATTAGTACAATGTTCACAAATTGTTTTAATTGATGCCAAATTACATACAAGGTTTGGTTTTCATAACGACCGAGTCGTGTTTCAAGATCTTGTATGTAAACTTCTTTTGCATGAAGTTTTTTCTCTATTGTGCTCAGACTCGAAGATTGGAGTTCCAAATTTGTAGCCTCATTTTCCGATCGATGTGGCTGAAAAGGTTTCTGTATAGTAGCTTCACTCCAGGCTTTAATTTCTTCTCGATAATTAGCCTGCAAAGCATCTAGTTTAAGTTCATAAGATCGCTTGATTTCTTGCACATTTTCCGTGAAATAATTTTTCATATCATAAAATTCAATCGCGGTTTTACGAGGCTTATCTTTCCACCAATCAAAATCTACGAACTTTTTCCATTTTGTTTTGGCTCGCGTGCTGATTTGGTAGCTCGGTATTACTGAAGGTTGAATTGACTCTGGTAGACTATCCATCCAAAGTATTCCATCACAGATATCGAGTAAAATACCTTTGGATTGAGAGGTTTTTTCAAACCCATATACAATAATTTTCTGTTTATTTGGATTAAACCACCGCAGATTATGAGGGGCCAGATCGCTAGGCACCAACACAGTTAATTTAGAATTTTGATCACAAAAATTATCGATTGCTTGTTCTATTGCGAATTCTTTAAGTTCTGGCCAATAAACTTTGTATTCTTCTGCAATGTAGAGTTGATGGTTTGCGCTAATAGCTTCCGACAGCGCACTAATCCATTTTACGATCTTTTTATTCCTAGCATTTGAAGGAAGGATAAGTAGAAAGCGAGATTTAGGTTTGGTTTCAAATTGGCTCACGACGTAATTCTATCAGCAGGTGCAGTTCTGCGAAAATATGTATTTGAATAAAGACGACATAATTTTACGATTTAATTCATCCAGCAGGCTAGTCAGCAAATATATCACCATTGTAATCCTGATCTATATAATCATGATATTCAGAGTCTCCCGCACCCAAGGCTAGTTCCACTCCAAAATCAGTAGCATTGCTGCTGGCTCTTTTAGCATATTGCTCATCTACTAGACCGGCTTTCACTAAGTCAATTAAATGTTGCGAGAAAGTTTGCGTGCCATATTGATTACGGCCTTCGGCTATATATTTTTTGATAAGGTCGGTTTTAGAGTCGTCCAGAATACAGTCCTTAATGGTTTTAGTATTAAGCATAACTTCTACAGCGGCGATACGGGCATCCATATTTTTTCGCGGCACTAATCTCTGTGACACTATTGCGTTTAAGTTATCCGCTAACCGAATTCTTGCTATATCTTGTTCTTCGGGGGGAAAGACAGCAATTAATCTGGCAATAGTCTTCGGGGCGTCAGGAGTGTGGGCTGTTGACATGACTAAGTGGCCAGTTTCGGCGGCTTTCAATGCAGTATCTATTGTTTCAGCGTCACGCATTTCACCAATTAGAATGACATCTGGATCTTGTCTTAGAGCCGCACGCAATCCATTGTGGAAGGATCCCGTGTCATTACCTACTTCTCGCTGGGTGATAGAGCATTTGTTATCTCGATATAGAAATTCTATAGGATCTTCCAAGGTAATAATATGGCGGTTATGCTTCTCATTCATCTCCTGAATCAAAGCTGCCAAGGTAGAAGATTTACCGGAGCCAGTGACACCAGTGACTAAGGTTAAACCTCGTTCATGATCAGCCAAGGTTTTAACTACTGGGGGTAAAAGTAATGAATCGATAGAAGGGATGCCAAATGCGATTACTCGCATTACAATTGCGAAGGAGCCTCGTTGTCTGAAGATACTTACTCTAAAGCGACCCACTTTTGGTATTCCATAAGAACAATCGTATTCTTTCAGACTTCTCATTCTTTCTCGAACCTCAGGGTCTGCAATCATTTTAGCTGCCACTGCCTGGACCTGCTGAGGTGTTAATCTATCCTTTGAGAGAGGTTGCAGTACGCCATTGATTCTTGCACGAATTACATCACCTGTTTTGATATGTAAGTCAGATGCACCTCTCTTGACTGCATCTACTATCAAATTCATCATAATATGTGCTCCCTCGAAAATAGTGAGTTAATTTTTAGACGGATTCCAATAATCGCCAAATATCCGAAAATCTAATGCAATTCTCGCAATAAACTGAAGATGCGGGATTTCTGCTCTAACCTCTCTAGGCAATGATCTATCTTAGTCGAGTTTCCGAACTGATCTGTGAACTCAGCAATCATTTCTCGAGCGGTTTCAAAATCACCACGACTTTCTAAAACTTTGGCATGCTCCACAACACTTACTACACAGGCGGGATTGAGTGAACGCGATTTATTTAATGCTTGTTCGGCTCGCTCATATTCTCTTCGTTTCAAATGTGATTGAGCTAACTCCAGGTAGGATTTAGCATTCTCAAAATCATTGAGAGGCTTTACTTCCGGATCAAGACCTGTAGTTGTTTCCATTTCCAGTCTAGCTCCGCATTGACTACAAAATTTACTTTGCTCAACACTTATAAATCCACAGGAGTGACAATGAACAGGGTTGCGGGTAGCAATAACAGAAGCTTTTTGAAATATTTGGTCAAAGTGTTTGAAGCCTTTGCGTACTTCACGAAACACAACATTATGGGCATGATCTTTGGAATATACGAATTCCACTACATGATGATGAGTCTCATCAATATTCTCACCCACAGAATCGAAGATTCTAACTTCAAAATCAGTTAATAATTGCTCATATTGCATTTGAGTTTCTTGAATCCACGTAAGATCGTAGCTGTCTTCGTTTACATCGAGTAAGCGACTATGAAAATCAATAAGCTTGTGTAGAACTTGAGCATCAATTACGTCAGCGGCAGGCCGAGTAGAATTATCGCCTGAAGCTTTTATTTTTTCTGCACTGGACACATCATTTAACTGATTTCTTAGGGTTTGAATCTCTTGCATCAACGTATCATCGTTACTCGAAGTTTGTTCCAATTCAGACCGCATCATACGTACTTGTTCAGTTAATTGATTATTCTCATATATCTTAGACTCCAGCTCTGAGTTAAGCTCAGAGATTTTAGACTCTGAAACATTTTGCTGACTAGATTCGTGCATCTCTAGTTTTTGTTTCTCTAGTTCGGTGAGCTGATTATTTAATTGGTTCAAGTGTTCATTATATTTCTGTTGAATAGAACGATTTTCCTTATTTTTATCCATGAGGCGTTGTTCCAAATCAACCACTTCTGATTCTAATTCGCGAATTCTCAGTTCCTGTGCTGGGTTGGAATCCCCATCACTTACAGTGTTAAGCTGTTTTTCAAGGGCAATTATAATCTTGTCTTTTTCTTGAATAGCTTTGTCTTTATCATTATTACTTTGCTTCTTAAGTTGAAGATGTAGCAAATTGATAGTGCTTCGTTGATTTTCAAGCTGTTTTATAATGTTCCGATAAATATCGGAGTTTAGCTCTTCGAATTTTGGTGTGACTAAACCAGTCTGTAACTCCATTCGGGGTCCATTCCTTCCTGCAGCCAATGCTGCACGCGCTCAAACATGGTTTCAGAATCCAATCTTAGTTCTTTACAAAGATTGCTCACTGTTCCATGAGTTACAAATTCATCGGGAATACCGAGTGTTAACTGCTTAACAGGGCTGTTAAGTTTTAATAAATTGATTTCTTCCGCCACAGCACTACCAAAGCCGCCTTGGACACAACCGTCCTCTATTGTAACTAGTCTAAACTCATTTTTTTGTAATTGAAAGTCGAGCATTTGTACATCAATCGGCTTGACGAATCGAGCATCCACAATTGTTACGTTTAGTTTGAGTTGTTTCTTAAGTTTTTCTGCCATTTGTCGAGCTTCGCTAAGCATGCGCCCAATAGAAATTATTAGTAAATCGGAGCCTTGCTGAATCACACGAGACTTACCGATTGGTATGGTTTCTTGTATGTCCTCAAAGTTCAGACCTGGTCCAGCTCCCCTTGGATATCGTACAGCAGATGGGCCTTGATCGTAGTAATGCATCGTATTAAGCATGCGAATGAATTCCGGCTCGTCCGAGGGTGCCATTACGGTCAATCTTGGGATACAGCGCAAGTAAGCCATATCAAATACGCCATGGTGCGTCGGTCCATCGGCCCCCACCAAACCAGAACGATCCATGCAAAATCGGACAGGTAAATTTTGTAAACAGACATCATGAATTATTTGATCATAGGCTCTTTGTAAAAATGTGGAATAAATAGCAACAAAGGGTTTCATACCTCGGCTCGCTAATCCGGCACCCATAGTAACGGCATGTTGCTCGGCCATTGCCACATCGAAAAATCGATCAGGGATTGCATCTCGGAACTTTGAAAGGCCAGTTCCATCAGGCATTGCTGCAGTAACCGTATGTAACTTGCTGTCTTCCAAAGCCAGTTTAGTCAAATGTTGGCCTAGTATATTGCTATATGACGGTGTGACGTTGGATGATTTTATAAAGCTTCCATTACAAGGGTCAAATGGACCACCACCGTGCCATTTCGCGCCAGCTGTCGAAATATCCTCTGCAGGCTGGAAACCCTTGCCTTTAGTGGTTCGGCAATGAATTATTACTGGACGATCAAGTTCTTTAGCCTCAAGGAAAACATCGATTAAACTTGACATGTCATGACCATCCACCGGCCCCATATAACGAATGCCCAGTTCTTCAAATATCACTCCAGGGGTCATTAAATATTTGAAGCTGTTTTTCATCTTGGACATTAACTGATAAAGATGGTCTCCATAAACAGGTATGTCTTTCACCAAGTGCTTTAAATATTCTTTTGAGTTACGTAAATGTGGCTCATCCCTGACCCTATCAAAGTAGCGAGAAAAGCCGCCTACGTTAGGTGCGATAGACATACCGTTGTCATTTAAAATTATTATCATTCTGGTTTTGCAGTGACCAAGATGATTCATAGCTTCGAAAGCCATGCCTTCAGTGAAGGCTCCATCTCCAATCAATGCAATTACATGATGATTTTCACCAAGGTGATCTCTGGCCAATGCTCTACCAAATGCTGCAGACAGTGAGGTGCCACCGTGACCCATGGTAAAGTGGTCAAAAACAGATTCCTCCCTGTGGGAAAATCCTGACAATCCTTTATACTGTCGAAGAGATTTAAATCCATCTTGTCTTCCAGTTAGCATTTTGTGTACGTAGGCTTGGTGACCTACGTCGAATATTAGTTCATCCTTAGGAAAATCGAAGATTCGATGTAGCGCTGTTGTAATCTCAACAATACCTAAATTAGGAGCTAAATGACCGCCGGTTTTTGAGAGTTTTTGGATCAGAAAGTCACGGATCTCTTCGTTTAAAGAAGTTAGTTTATCGGCAGGTATACTTTTAACGTCATGGGTACAACGTATTTTATCTAAAAGCGGTCGAATAATGGCGATTTGAGTGGTTTCAACTTTTTCTGCAGCATTTTTTTTCTTTGATTCAAATTCATCTACATTTGAATTTTCATTTGCAGATTTTGATACTTGGGTCTTGTTTTTATCATGCAGTACAATTTGTTCCATGCTCAACTACTCATTCTTTTATTACTAAGCACGTGGCCAGTGCTGCGATACCTTCCTGTCGACCTGTAAAACCCAGTTTTTCAGTGGTAGTGCCTTTTACCTGAACTTGTTCTGCGCTTATGCCTAAACATTCAGCAATACAGTCAGCCATGTTATCACGATACGGGGCTATTTTAGGATATTCACATATGATAGTACTGTCGATGTTAGAAATTGCCCAGCCGGTATTGCTCAGTTCATCGCGCACATAATGTAAAATTATTTTACTATCTATTCCTTTAGTTTGGGATATTCCGGGAGGAAAGTGATGTCCAATATCTTGCAACCCGATGGACCCTAAAATTGCATCTGCAATGGCATGTAGCAGGACATCTCCATCAGAATGTCCCTTTAAACCTAAGGGATGTTCCACTTCTATCCCTCCCAATTTAAGAGTTTTATTTTCACAGAAGGGGTGAACATCAAATCCTTGGCCAACTCTGATTTTCAATGAGTACTCCTTCTATCTCTTTCAATGAATTGCTTGCATAAGTCTCTTGAAATACGATCGACCTCAATGACTTCCATTACATCTGGATTTTTTATGGTGTCATGATGTTCTAGACACCATTCAATCGTAGTAGGGATACCAGAAAAATCAATTTTACCATCCAAGAATGCAGCAACTGCTACTTCATTGGCCGCATTTAAGGCTGCTGGGAAGCTGTGAGAATTCCGAGAGGCTTCATAGGCTAATCTCAAGCAAGGAAAGCGCTTAAAATCAGGTGCTTCAAAACTGAGTTGCCCAACTTTCACAAGGTCCAAGCTGGGTAGTGATTCTAGAGGCATTCGCTTTGGATGTGTTAGAGCATAGTGGATGGGGATTGTCATATCTGGCCAGCCAAGTTGCGCTAAAACTGAACTATCTTCAAATTCAACCATAGAATGCACAATGCTTTGGGGATGTACAACGACTTCAATCAAGTCCACTTCGCAGTCAAAAAGCCACCGGGCTTCAATAACCTCTAAACCTTTATTCATTAAAGTACTAGAGTCAATGGTTATTTTTGCGCCCATAGCCCAATTAGGATGTTTTAAGGCTTCTTCCACGGTGGTTTCATTCATTTCCTTGAGGGAGCTAGTGCGAAAGCGGCCTCCTGATGCTGTCAGGATAATTTTTTTGAAACTTTGATGTTTCGCTTGGAGGCATTGGAATATAGCGGAATGCTCAGAGTCTACGGGAATTACATCTGCACCGGGGCTTTTCTTAATCAAGTCTTTTACCAAATGTCCTGCGCTAACTAGGGTTTCCTTATTGGCTAATGCTACTTTCAAACCCGCTTGCAGAGAGGTAAATACGGGCAGAAGGCCAATGTTACCTACCATGCCTGCTACTACAATGTCAGCCTCACAGTTACGCAGGTAGCTGAGCAGGTTATTTAATCCGGAGTACAATTTAAGATTATGCAATGCAAACCTAGAATCGTTTTCTGTGGCGACTTTCTCATCCATCAGGTGAACAAAATTAGGTTGGAATTCGAGGCAATCTTTGAGTAGTTGAGGATGGCTTTTGTTAGCCGTAATCGCTATTATCTTGAAACGATCTGGGTATTTGCGGGCTAAAGCCAAAGTGCTTTGACCTATTGAGCCTGTTGCCCCTAATACGACTAATTTTTTTGGTTCAGTTTCAGCGGTCATTAGATGTGAGATTGTTCAAAAAAACACACAATCTGGTGGATTTTGTATGTTTACGTGAATTTCTGTCATTATAGGCCTTGATCTGTTTCAAATAAAGGGAAATTTGCGGTGTGCTCGATCTCGCTGCAGAAGTTGGTTTGATAGGCTTTGTAGCCAGCCTGTCGAAGTTTGATAAGCGCTTTTTGGCTGAGATCGAGCGATTTGAATAAGGCAAAAAATGCTGAACCACTTCCACTCATTCCACAGTAAAAACATTGCTTCTCTAAAATTTGTCTTAATTCAGAAAAGATCGATCCCAGTTTTGGGTGAACTGTGCATGAAGCTCTTTCGAGATCGTTTCTAAGGTGATTATTGATTTCGGAGTTTGCAGACCGTAGATAGTTAATGATCAAATGCGGCTCGTATTCCCATTGAGGTTGGGGTAACTCATCAAAAACCTTAAATATACTTTTTGTTTCACAATGTATGTTTGGGGTGATGATTATAGCCGGGATTTTAAATCTATTTTCAAGAGGTTCAAGGATTTCACCGTGTCCACTTACAAGACAGGCTTTATTTTGAAGAAAGAAGGGTATATCTGCACCTATATCTTTAGCTATAGTAGCCAAGTGTTTCAATTCACTGCCAAAAGTTCTGAGGTAGACTCCGGCATTGCTGGAACCACCTCCTAAGCCGGCTCCTGTAGGAATCTTCTTTTCTATAATTATTTTTTGCTTATTTAGATTTACCCCATTTTTTAAGAGTGCTAGATGAGCTTTATAAACAAGATTCTCTGTATTTTTGATCTCGTGATCTATGACGCTAACATTGGTGCAATGATAATTGGAGACTTTAATCTCATCTTTCAATTCACCGACTG
>MDTD01150961.1_pt1 | contig 10175 bp, 12 predicted proteins | sample 811221 | NCBI WGS metagenome assembly MDTD01 (sample SAMN05326646, study PRJNA326480) | marine metagenome | isolation source: seawater | place: Pacific Ocean: South West | collected 2011
AGATTTTGCCTAGTTATTGACATAATATATATATACTCGACTATACTAAAATTTATTTTTAATGTAAAAATCAAAAAATGAGAAAAATCATAGTTACTGGCGGATTAGGATTTATAGGAAGTAATCTCATAGAATTGTTATTAAAAAAAAATTTTTACGTCATTAATATAGACAAAGGTTCTTATTCTTCAAATTTATATAATACAAAAGGTTTTCAGAAGTCTAAAAAATATAAATTTATAAAACTTGATATTGCAGATAAGAAAATTGGAAAAGTATTTGTTAAATATAAACCATCGGGTGTTTTTAACTTAGCTGCTGAAACTCACGTAGATAGATCTATTGATAATCCAAGTAGCTTTATTCAAAGTAACATTGTCGGGGCATTTAATTTGCTGGAATGTTTTAAAAAATATTCAAGTCAAAATAGATCTAAATTAGTTCATATTTCTACTGACGAAGTGTATGGAGATGTTTTAAGAGGAAGAACTGATGAAAAATACCCTTATCAACCAAGTTCTCCTTATGCTGCGAGCAAAGCTGCATCTGATCATTTAGTTAGTTCTTATGTTAAGACTTACAAATTACCAGCGATAATTACTAATTGCTCAAATAATTATGGTCCTAAGCAACACCCAGAAAAATTAATTCCAAAATTAATTTACAATATTATTAATAATAGACCTTTACCAATATATGGAAAAGGAACAAATTCAAGAGAATGGATATATGTGGAAGATCACTGTGAAGCATTAATCAAAGTTTTCCTTAAAGGTAAAATTGGAGAATTTTATAATATTGGTTCAAATATAAACTTAAATAATTTGCAAGTCACTAAAGAAATTTTAAAAAGCTCAAAAAGGCTAACTAAATTAGGTACAGAAGTAAAAATCAATTTTGTTAAAGACCGTCCAGGTCATGATACCAGGTATGCATTAAATAGTAACAAGATTAAGAAAGAACTTAAATGGTACCCAAAAACAAGCTTTTCAAAAGGTATACAATTGACAGTTAATTGGTATTTTAAAAACTTATCTTACTATAAATCACTTTCAAAAAAAGATATTATCAATAGATTGGGCAAAAAATGATTAGAAAAGGAATTATTTTAGCTGGAGGAAAAGGAACAAGAATGAGTCCTTTAACAAAAGCTGTAAATAAACAATTACTACCAATTCATGATAAACCTCTAATTTTTTATCCATTATCAATATTGATGCTTGCAGGCATAAAAGACGTTTTAATTATAGTGAATGAAGGTCAATTAGAACAATACAAAAAAATTATTCCAGATGGAAAAAATTATGGAATTAAGATTAATTATCTTGAGCAAAAAAATCCCAATGGATTACCTGAAGCTTTTATATTGGGTGAAAAATTTATAAAAAACCAAAATGTTTGTTTAATTTTAGGTGATAATTTTTTTTATGGACAAAATTTATCGAAAATTCTCCAAAATTGTACAAAATTAAAAAATGGTGCAAAAGTTTTGCTACATAGGGTAAACAATCCAGAAAATTTTGGAGTGGCAAAAGTTTTTGGAAAAAAAATTAAAAGTATTCAAGAAAAACCTAAAAAATTTATATCTGATTTAGCAATTACTGGATTATATTTTTTTGATAAAAAAGTATGTAGATATGCAAAACAACTTAAACCATCTAAAAGAGGTGAATTAGAAATCGTTGATTTATTACAAAGATATTTGAAAAATAAAAAATTATCTGCAGAATTAATAGGAAGAGGTGGCGCTTGGTTAGATACAGGATCTATCGATGATTTTTACAAGACTAGCGCATTTGTATCTGCAATTGAAAATAGACAAGGTTTTAAAATTGCTTGTTTAGAGGAAATTGCATTTATCAACAAATGGATTAATAAGAAACAATTAAAAAGAGCTATTAAATTTTATGGAAATTGCTCTTACTCTGATTACATAAAAAAGTTGATTTAATTACAATTAAAAGCATGAATAAAATAAAATATATGTATTGCATAAGTATAGATAATAAAACTTTTAATAAAATCTCAAATTTAGGATACTTACCGGTAGGATTGGGAGATTCTCAATTCTCAAGTGAATGGATTACAGACAAAGATGGTAAAAATATTTCTGATAAAAATAAATTTTACGGAGAGTACACATTTCATTACTATCTGTGGAAAAATTTACTTTATGAGATACCTGATAATGAATGGATAGGATTTTGTGGCTATAGGAGATTTTGGAAAAAAAAAACTAATTCTATAAAAAATTTTGAAGACATGGTTATTAAAGAGGTGCCTAGTGAGTGGAATAATTATGATGCTGTAATTGGTGATCAACTTAATCTTAAAGAAATAAAGTGGATTAAAGTTTTAAAATATGGAAAAAGAGCTTTTATAAGAAATCCTAAAATAATTTTAAATAAGAAATATAGAAATATTAGATTTCAATTTGATATGTTTCATGGCAACGGGGTACTAGATAAAGCAATTGAACAATTAAACCCTTATGATAAAAACAAGTTTTTTAATTTCATTAGGACTGAGACTTCATTCAATCAAGGAAATATGTTTATAACTAAATCAAAAAAAATTATGAACAATTATTATGATATTCTTTTTGATTGGTTAAAAAAATGCGAAAAGATATTTGGTTTTAATCTAGATGGCTATGGAAAAACTCGTTTATACGCATTTTTGGCAGAGAGATTCCTGTCTTATTGGTTCAAAGAAAATACAAATTACTTAGAATGGCCTATAATGTTTCACGATATTAGAAAATGAAAATTAAAAAAACTAAATTTGCAGGACTTTTAATTTTAAACGGTGTCAAACATCAAGATAAAAGAGGATATTTAAGGGAATTAGTATTAGAGAAGTTAATAAAAAAAAAATTTAAGTTTCAAATCACCTCAGTCTCAAAAAAGAATGTTTTGAGAGGTTTACATTTTCAGATTAAAAAACCCCAAGGGAAATTAATATCAGTGATAAAAGGAGAAATTTTTGATGTTGCTGTTGACTTGAGAAAAAATTCAAAAACATTTGGAAAACACTTTTCAATTAAATTAAATGAAAAAAATTGTACTTCAGTATATATTCCTCCTGGATTTGCACATGGTTTTTTAGCTTTAAAGAGAGAAAACATTGTTTGTTATAGTTGCACTGAATACAGATCTCCAATTTATGAAAGGTCACTAAAATATAATGATCCAAAATTAAAGATTAAATGGCCATCCAAAAAACCTAATCTCAGTATCAAAGATAAAAATGCTTATAATCTAGGTTTTTTTATTAAATAATTTTCTTAATTAAATTTGATCTAAAAATTGCATCATCAATCATTCTTTTATAATAATGATAATATCTTCTCTTTTTAATATTTTTAATTACCTCAATAAAAAAATTTTTAAAACAGTTATCTTTTTTTATTTTAAGAATTTTTTCTCTTTTATTATACCTTAATCTAAAATCTAAATTTTCATTATCAGGAGGAGAAAAAACCCGCTGAATAATACTTGTTTTATCTTTATCTGAAATTTTTATTTGATTTTTATAATTTCCACCAAACTTGAAAACCCCTTTGTATTTTCCTTCTTTAAAGTTAATCAAAAATTCAATCGAAACAATTAATTTTTTTTTATTTTTTTTTATTCTTATCTTTTTATTTAAGATTGACTTTAAATTAAATAATCTCGGGATTGATGATATATATGGACCCATATCCATTAAAACCCCACCTTGGAATTTTTTTGATAAAAGTAAACTTTTTTTATCAGGTTGTGGTATAATGAAAGCAGCATCAATTTTTTTGTATTTGTAATACTTATGTATTTTAATAATTTTTTTCATTTGAAAATGATAATTATAGAAAGTTGATTCAACTAAAACCCTCCTATTTTTTTTTGATAATTCAATTAATTCTTGAAGTTGTTTTTCATTAGAGGTAATTGGTTTATCAACTATTGTATTATATTTGTGATTTAAAGATTTTTTTGCCCAATAGAAATGCTCCGAATTTGGTAATGATATATACACTAATGTTGGTTTGCATCTTTTTAAGGCTTGTTCATAAGATCTAAATTGTTTTTTAATTCCAGAAATTCTTTTTTTATAAGTTTTTGATGCAATAAATATTTCAACTTTCTTTTCCTTTAAAACATTTAAAACTCTTTTTCTAACTATTTTAGAGTAACCTAGAATTAAAACTTTCAATTAAGTTATTTCCTTAAAATTTATGATACCAAAAAGTAATCTTGCTTCTATATCAATTTTTTGTTTTTTTATTAAGTCAATCACCTGATTTTGAGATAGCCAAATATAACTTTCTGGTAAATTGATTTCTTGAGACTTATCTAATTTACAAGCCATATATTTGATTTGGGAATGATAAAACCTTCCTCCCTCATCAGATAAAATATTGTCATAGAGTAATTCTGTCCTATTTGAATTAATAAAATATTTGGAGATCAATTTTTTTTGAAAATTTGTCAAGTCCTCACTTCTTTGATAACCAAAAAATTTAGAAGTATTAACTGAACAAGTAAAAGTACTTACTTTGGAACCTGGCTTTAAGATATATCTACATAAATAATGATTTGTATTTTTAAATTTTTTTATTAAATATCCTGCAAAAGCCATTTTTGACCCTTTTATAATTGGTTGATCCCAATAACTAATTTCTCTTTTGTTGGTATTAACTTTTATTCCGATAACCGAAAAATATTTATTTTTTTGATGATAGATTTTTTTTTTTGTTCAAATTCCAGTTATTAAGAATATCTAAATCTATTAAATTATTTTTTAGAAAATATTTTTTATTCAGTGATTTTTTCCATTCTGTAATACTTTTTTCATTATTTAATGGGGTATCAGTTCTATTCTTTTTTATGAACGATGAAAAAACAGATAAAGTGTCCATATTAATTAAATTTTTTTCTTTTAGTAATTCTAAAATTTCTTTTTTTGAAAACCATCTAAATTTTTCATCTAACTCAATTCTTTTAGAAACAAATGAAATAATATTCGAGTTTTTTTTATTAAAATACCTAAAAGCTTGTTCAGTCTGAAGTGAGAAATGCTTATTTTTTTTCTTAAAATATTTCAAATATGGAATCTTTTTTCCCCCGTGGACTCTAGAATAATTACTTTTAGTAGCTTGAACTGTAGGTGAAATTTGTATTTTATTAATATTTCCTGGTTCTGCTTTTGCTTGAAGAAGATATTTGTTAGTTTTTATATTTTTTATAATTCCTAAGATACCAATTTCATTTTGAAAAATTATTGGTTGATCCCATCTTTTTTGTTTATAAAAATTAGACTGAATTCTAATTCCAACTATTTTAAAAAATTTTTTGCTCTCATGACAGATTTCTTTTTTATTAAAAATCCACTTCTCTAACTTGGATAAATCCATCTGTTTAACTGTTAAATGATGTTTTTTTCTCTGATCTTTAATCCATTTAAATATCTCTTTTTTTTTCATCTAAAAAGTGTCATTACTTTTGGGACATGAGTAATAAACTTTCCTCCTCTTTTTAAAAAGTCCTTTTCTTTTTTAAAGATTTCTTTTTTAAAATTCCATGCACCTAAAAAAGCGTAGTCAACGTCATCTTTCATTCCTTCATTAGGAGAAATTATCTTGATATGAGTTCCCGGTGTGTATTTCCCTTGCTTATTTAATGTTGTATCAGTAACATAATCAATCATCTTAGAATTAATTTTACAATAATTAAAAACTGTAGTGGATTTATATGTTGCACCATAACTTATGATCTTTTTACGCTTTTTTTTTAATTTCATTATCAAATTAAATAACTTTTTTTTCGATAAATTTACCCTTTTAGAAAATTTTGAATAACTCTCAAATTTATGCAGATTATAAGAAATCTCTTTTTTAATAGCTTTTTTTAATCTTAAGCTTTGTTTATATTTTCCGTTTTTTTTACAAATATAATATCTATTAGAACCACCATGTGTCGATAAATGCTCAACATCAAAAAGTCTAAATCCTAGTTTTTTAATAATATTATTTATTGAGATACATGAAAAAACATAAACGTGTTCATCATAAAACTGATCATAACTATTATTTTGGAGAACCTTTAATAATGAAGGATCCTCAATAACTAGTACACCGTTTTTTGACAAAATATTATAAATGCCAACAAACGTTTCTTGTAAATTAGGTATATGAGAGATTGTATTCGCAGAGTAAATTAAATCTATCTCACCTTTTTTTTGCCTTATAAGTTTGTTTGAAAGATTTAAATTCCAAAATTCATCATAGGTTTTGAATAATCTTTTCGTTATCTTTGCTAAATTTTTACATGGCTCAACTGCAATAACATTTTTTTTGTTAAAATTTCTTAAAAATACACCATCGTTACTTCCTATTTCCATTATTTTTTTTGGTCTAAATTTTTTTAATAATTTTTTTGCAATCTTCTTAAAAGCTAATCTCATAGTTTTTGATTCTGAAGCTCTATGGGCGTATTTATCAGTATATTGTTTTTTTGGGTTAACGGGTTTATCAACTGAAACTAAGTAACTTTTTGTATCAAAGCATATTTTAAGATCATAGAAAAATTCATTTCTTAATGTATTTTTCTTGATATCTTTTAAAAAAGAATTTGCTAAAGGTTGTCGACCTAAGTTTAAAAATACTTTATTCATTGTAGTTTTAATAATATATTTATATATATATTAAGGAAACTAATCTAAATAAAATTGAAAAAAAATATAAATAAAATTGTTGTAAGTGGAGGTGGTGGAAGATTTGCGACAGTGTTGAAAAAGACCATTAATTCAAATAATTACTATTTTCCCAGCAAAGCTAAAATGAATATCTTAAAGATAAAATCTTTAGAAAACTATCTTAAATTAAAAAAACCAAAATATTTTTTACATGTAGCGGCTTTATCAAGACCCATGAACATCCACAATAAAAAGATCTCTAAAAGTATTGATATAAATATTATAGGGACATGTAATGTTGTAAAAGTATGTGAAAAATTAAAAATAAAACTTATCTATTTCTCTACTGGTTATGTTTATCCAGGAATTAAAGGAAATTATACTGAAAAAGATCCTGTTAATCCTATAAATAAATACGCAATTTCAAAACTTGGCGGGGAATGCGCTGTTAGAATGTATGATAATACTTTAATTTTAAGAATTATAATGTGTGAAAAACCATTCATTCATAAGTCAGCTTTTTACGACATTAAAACAAATTTTATTTTTCAAGATGATGTTGCCAAAATTATCCCAAAACTATTAGATAAAAAGGGTATCATAAATATAGGTGGCAAAACTCAAACTGTTTTTAATTTTGTAAAAAAACATAATGATAAAATTAAAAAAACTTCTGGAAAAAAAATATTTCCGCCTAATCCTTCAATGAGTTTAAAAAAATTAAAAAAAATTATAAATTAAATATATAATTTTAATGGTAGCGGGAAGTGGGATCGAACCACTGACCTCGGGCTTATGAGTCCCGCGCTCTAACCAACTGAGCTACCCCGCCATTAAATTAACGTTGATATATACTACTTATTTTTTTTCATTCAAACAAGAAATTATGATTTGTATATTTATCAGGTTAAAAATTTATCTCTTAGATTATTTTGCAATTGATTAATCACATCATCCCAGTTTTTGTAATTCGATTGTTTGTAAATTTTTAATGATTTATATGGGTTATATTTATAATATTCATACCATCTCCAATCAGAATTTGAGGATATTAAACCCCAAGTTTCCTTGTTACAAATACATGCCATATGTAAAAAGAAAGTATCTGTGGTAATCATTAAATCCAAATTTTGAATTATACCAATAATATCAGCAAAATTTTCATTACTTAAATCAATTATATTTGATTTTTTTAAAAAATCTTTATCTCTATCCCAAACTTCATTTTGAAAAGAGTAAAAGTTTAAATCGAACTTTAATATATTTTCAAAATTTTTTAATTCAATAGATCTTGAAGGCTCTTTAGGGCCAAAAAAATTACCAGACCATACAAGACCAATATTCTTTTTTTTATTACTTGATAAGGCTTTCCACTTATATTTTTTATCCTCATTAAAATTTATAAGGTCTGAGGAATTAGAATTATTTTCTTTATAAAAATATTTATTTAAAGATCCAATTGAAATTTTATAGTCATAATTATGACTTGAAATTTCACTTTTTTTGCAAATGTTAATATTTTTAAATTTCTTTTTAAAAATAGGTAATAGTTTATCATAAATTACAAAATCAATTTTTTTAGATAGAGGTGATAAATTAATCAAAAATTTAGAAAATTGCATAATATCACCTAAACCTTGTTCGGAAGTAACCAGTAAAGATGAATTTTGTAAATTTTCTCCATTCCAAGTCCTTATATTTTCAAATGATATGTCTTTAACTATAGAGTCCCTTAATTCATAATATTCCCAACCTTTTTCAAACTCTCCCTCAATTAAGTGAATCATGCCTCTAGTAAATTTTAAATCTTTAATACCAGGGTGTGCAGTAATGGCTTCTTCTATAATTTTAGTTGCATTCTTATTATCGTTAATAATAGAATAAATTTTTGCTAATTTTGTATAAGCTGTGTAATTTTTAGAACTTTCAATAATTGATTTTAAAATTTTAATAGCATCTTCAATCTTATCTTTTGATAAGAGGTAGTCAGATTTATTTAATTTAAATTCGATATAATTTTCATCTATTAACTGTGCTCTTTTATAAAATTTTTCAATGTTATCCTTATCACCTATTCTTAAATAGAGGATTAAAAGATTATTAATTATCAATTTATCATTTTGATCAAATTCTAGTGCTTTCAAATAATAATCTTTAGCATCATCAATATTCTGAGCACCCCATGAACATTTAGCTAAATTATTAAAAAGAATTTTTTTTTCTTTAAAATTGGAACTTTCTACTTTTTTATAAATTTCAATAGCTGCTTTATAATCTTTGTTTAAATCGTGAGCTAAAGCTAGATTAAAGTAAGATATTGGATTTTTTTGATTATCTAGTTCAATAACCTTATTTCCATTTTTAATAGCGGATCGAAAATCTTGTATTTTCAGATTTAGTTTAAAAAGATTTTTATAAGGATCAATAAAATTTTTGTCTAATTCTATAGATTTTAAAAACTTATATTTAGCTGCTTCAAATTTAAATTGTTTTAATAAGATTACACCTTGAATATTGGTAATTATATGTTCTATTTTTTTGTTTGAATTATTTTCACATAATTCATATGCTTTATCCAAATTGTTTTCATTTAAATAATCTATTATTTTTTTTAGAATTTCATCCATCAAGATTCTTCTCAATTTAACCTTTAAATAGATTTATAAAAGCATCTTATTAACTTAATAAAGCTTATATAATTGATTGATTTAATATTTTTTAAAAAAGTTTAAACTGTTTATGTAAAAACAATTAGCCCAAATAATAATAATCCTGTTGATGCCGCAGCAGAAAAGTAGAATTTTTTTTTTACTTCATTTTTACGGTTTAATTTAACTCTATTTAAAAGCACATTTATATCTGTACTTTTGTTGGAAGATATTGGGGCATCTTCAGAGGTATATTTCGAAATAAGTTTTTTCTTTAGGGGAGTAGTTAAATTTTTCATCACGCCGTATTAAGCACTATTTAATATAATTAGCAAATAAAATTATAAAGACAGATAAATTCCAATCGCACCTAGTAAAAAAATACAAAGTGTGAAAATGGTAATATTTTTTCTTAATTCTTTACTTTGTTGCTCTTCAAGTTTTGATCTTAAAATATTGATATCAACTCTCCCAGACTTTATTTGCTTTGAGTTTAAAGGCTTTTCAGATACATCCATGTTATCTGGGGTCTGGATGTTGGTAGTATTTTCTGTAAAGCCTTTAAAACTCATAAATTATTAAAACATTTCTAAAACTTAAGGACAATTTTAAAAAAGTTCAATTTGGGTCACTATTAAATTGACAACTGTTCAATTTGGGTTTCTATTAGCAAAATCTAAATTATGAGCATACAAGAAATAGATTTTTCAAAAACTATCACAGACAATCAAGTCTTTGAGGCAATCATGTCAAATTATTCTGATTTAAGTAAAGATTGGATTTTTCATCAATGGAATTGGATGAACAGTGTTTATGAACCATTTAAAGATCACTATAAATACCTAATTATAA
>MDTD01073718.1_pt1 | contig 10174 bp, 8 predicted proteins | sample 811221 | NCBI WGS metagenome assembly MDTD01 (sample SAMN05326646, study PRJNA326480) | marine metagenome | isolation source: seawater | place: Pacific Ocean: South West | collected 2011
ATAAAATGTCAATGGTATTTACAGGAATTAGACATTTTAAGCATTAAATTTATTATTTTAGTCCTCTATTGTAATTTTTTTAAAAAAAATGGGTTTTTTTGACTTTCTTACTGAGGAAATTGCTATTGATTTAGGAACTGCTAATACGTTAATTATTCACAATGATAAAGTAGTTGTTGATAGTCCATCTATTGTTGCTATTGATAGATCATCCAATAAAGTTATTGCAATTGGACATGAAGCAAACTTAATGCAAGGAAAAACTCATGAAAATATTAAAACAATTAGACCTCTTAAAGATGGAGTAATTGCAGATTTTAATGCCTCTGAACAGATGATTAATCAACTAATTAAGAGTATTCCAACTCTAAGAAAAAAAATTTTTACACCCTCGTTGAGAATGGTTATTTGTATACCATCTGGAATTACAGAGGTTGAGATGAGAGCTGTAAGGGAATCAGCTGAAAGAGTAAACGGTAAAGAGGTTTATCTCATTCATGAGCCAATGGCAGCTGCAATTGGAATCGGAATAGATATTAAACAGCCTAAAGGGAATATGGTTGTTGATATCGGAGGTGGAACTACTGAAATTGCTGTAATTGCGTTGTCAGGTATTGTGTGTGATAAATCCGTTAAAATTGCCGGTGATGTATTTACTAATGATATTGTATATTACATGAGAAGACAACATAATTTATATGTTGGTGAAAGAACTGCAGAAAAAATAAAAATTAGTATTGGGGCTGCACTTGAAGATCTAGATAACGCTCCTGATGAAATGTCTGTTCAAGGAAGAGATTTGCTAACTGGAAAACCAAAACAGGCTAAAGTTTCTCATATTGAAATTTCTAAAGCTTTAGACAAATCAATAATTAGAATTGAAGATGCAATTATGGAGGCTTTATCTCAAACTCCTCCTGAGCTTGCTGCAGATATATACAACACTGGCATTTACTTAGCAGGTGGTGGATCAATGTTAAGGGGGCTTGATAAAAGATTATCTCTCAAAACTGATCTTCCTGTTTATATTGCCGAAGACCCTCTGCAAGCTGTTGTTAGAGGAACAGGTATCGCCTTAAAGAATTTAGACAACTATAAAACCGTTTTGAATAAATAATTGATATATGCAACGCATTATCAACACAATAATTCGTTTTAAAAACTTTTTTATATTCATATTTCTTCTAATTTTATCTTTGTCATTTTCATATACTCGAAGTGATTTCCATGAAAATAAAATAAATAATTTTGGTCTAATTATATCCAGTTACTTTTATCATCCATTTTCTAATTTAAAATCATATTTTCAACTAAAAGAACTAAATAAAAAATTAATGGATGAGAACATTTTATTGAAAAAAGAAAATTTAAATAAAAGATTAGATTATAAAGATGAAAATGATTATGATATGATTCTTGCCAAAGTGATAAAAAATAGTACGAAACTAACAAGAAACAATCTGATTATTAACAAAGGTGAGAAGAATGGAATTAAAAGGGACATGGGTGTAATTTCTTCAGATGGAATAATTGGAATAATAAACGAAACTTCAAAAAACTATTCTAGTGTTATTTCGATTCTTAACAAAGATTTAAAAATAAACGCAAAACACAATAAATCAAATGCTTTTGGATCGATAGAATGGAACCAAAATGACCCTACATTAGTTGAATTGAATGATATTTCAATTGATAATGAAATTTCCATAGGTGATACGATTAGCACTGGTGGTATGTCTTTTTATTTTCCTAATAATATTCCAGTTGGAGAAGTAAATAGTATTAAGATTTCTGAAAATAATGGATTCTACAGTTTAAAAGTTAAACTTTTTCAAAAAATGAACAATATTAATTATGTTTATGTTATTGAAAATTTTAATTATAATGAACTGAATAAAATCAATAAAAACAACTTTAAATGATAAAGGAATATGCATTAATATTTTTTAATTTATTTATTTTATTTGTTGTTCATATAATCATTTTTAGCGATTTAAATTTGTTTGGAATAATTAATCCTTCAGTTTTTTTGCTTTTTATATTACTTTACAAATTTGATTCTGAGCAAGTGAATTTTATTATTTTCTCATTTTTATATGGAATATTATTTGACTTGATTCTTCAAACAGCAGGGAATCATTCAATATCTTTAATATTTATTAGTTTTTTAAGACCAACAATCATAAGATTTTCATTAGGAGATAATTTTGAAAATAACTCCATACTTGGTAATGTTAGATTATACAATAAAGTTGTTTTTGTTAGTTTAGTTACATTAATTCATCAAATAATATTTTATAGCTTTGAGTTTTTTGATTTTTTATTGTTTTTTGAAATAATAAAATTAACTATCTTAAATTCAATATTCACTATAATTATGTTACTAGGGTTTTTAAATTTTTTTAGAGATAAATCATGAGAAAGAATTTTTTAATTTTCTTCATTGTTACAATTTCATCAATATTCACCATACGTTTATTTAGTCTTCAAATCCTGAGTCCGGATTTTGAAAGACTATCTCAAAATAATGCAATCTTAGAAATTTCCGAATATCCTGAAAGAGGTTTGATTTTTGACAGAAATAAAAAATTAATAGTTGGAAATGAGCCAACTTTTGACTTATTAATGGTGCCAGAAAATGTAGATGTTTTTGACACATTATTATTAACTGAAATTCTTGATGTAAAAAAAAGTAAGATTATTGAAAATATAAATAAAGCTAATAAGTTTTCCAAAAGACTACCCTCCATAATAGTAAACCAAATTCCAAAAAATAAATATGCTATATTTCAAGAACATATGTGGAAATTCAATGGATTTTTCATTCAAAAAAGAACTAATAGAAAATACAAAATTCCAATTGCATCAAATATTTTGGGTTATATATCTGAAGTAAACTTAAATGACTTAAAAAATGACTCGTATTACAAAACAGGAGAATTAATTGGTAGACAAGGGATAGAAAAAACATATGAAAAATTTTTAAGAGGTACTAAAGGGAAAAAATTTTTACAAAAGGATCGTTTTAACAGAATTATTGGTCCCTATAATAACGGAATTTTTGATATTAGAAAACAAAAAGCAGAAAATTTAATTTTAACTATTGATTCAGATCTTCAACTATATGGAGAAAAAATGATGAAAAATAAAAGAGGAGGTATCGTTGCCTTAGAACCAAAAACCGGAGAAGTTCTTGCTTTAATTACCTCTCCATCCTACAATCCAAATTTATTAGTTGGGAAAAAACGTTCGATCAATTACAAAATGTTACTAACCGATACCCTATCTAAGCCACTTTTTGACAGAGGGCTTCAAGCTTTATATCCCCCTGGATCACCATTTAAATTAGTGAATGCTCTAATTGGTTTACAAGAAAAAGTTATAACCAAGAATACTCAATTTAGATGTAATAAAGGGCATTTCTATGCTAAAGGTTCATTTATGGAATGTCTTTGTGGAGTAAATAAGAAAAAAAAATTACACAATGCTATCTATAAATCCTGCAATACCTACTTTGCAAAAACTTTTACAGAAATTATAAGTGATTCTGGAAATACTAAAGAAAATCTAAATAATTGGAAAAAACATGTTGAGAGTTTTGGTCTGGGCAATTACCTTGGATATGATCTTCCAATTGGTAAAAAAGGTTTTGTCCCGGATTCTGAATACTATGATGACATATATAATTATCAAAATTGGAATTCCTCAACAATTATATCAAATTCAATTGGTCAGGGAGAAATCTTAACAACTCCAATACAACTTGCAAATTTAGCAGCTATAATTGCTAACAGAGGGTATTATTATAAACCACATTTCTTAAAATCAGAAAGATTAATTAACTCTGAATACATTGAGAAAATTTTTACATCAATTGACTCATTGCATTACGAAACAATTATTGAAGGTATGATTGATGTTGTTGAAAAAGGGACAGCAAAAATTGCAAAAATCAACGATACAAAAATTTGTGGAAAAACTGGTACAGCAGAAAATTTTACTTTAATAGATAATAAAAAAACACAACTCACTGATCATTCAATTTTTATTGCTTTTGCGCCAAAGGATGATCCTAAAATCGCTGTTGCAGTGTTCATTGAAAATGGTTACTGGGGAAGTAGATGGGCTGCTCCAATTGGAAGTTTAGCAATTGAAAAATATTTAAATAAAGATGTGAATAGAAAATGGTTAGAATCAAAAATTTTGAATGGATCCCTTGAAAATGAGTATTTGAAGGTTGTATCTGGAAAAGAATTTAAAATTAATGAATGAAAAAAATTTACTTGTTTGATTGGTTAACTTTTTCAATTTATTTGCTTCTATCAATATTTGGTATCTTAAACATATATTCTAGCACATTTTCTGAATCAGAAGATTTTTTTAATTTTTCCTCTCCTGCTTATAGACAATTTTTATTTATGATATTAAGTATTTTTATTGGTATTTTAATTATTAATATTAATTATAATTTCTTCCAACAATTTTCAAGTTTAATATATATTGTTTCAATTATTTTACTCCTAGGTCTTTTTATTTTTGGAGAGACTATAAGAGCTTCTACATCATGGTATAATTTTTTTGGAATTAACTTTCAACCTACCGACTTTGCAAAACTTGCCACTTCATTAGCAGTAGCAAAATTCATGAGTAAGATTGAAGTAAATATCAAAAAAAATAAACATCTATTACAATTAATTATTTTAATTTCTATACCATCTATTTTGATAATCTTCCAAAACGATTTGGGATCATCAATTGTATTCACATCGTTTTTCTTTGTTTTTTTTCGAGAAGGTTTAAGTTATATATACTTTATTGCTATATTATTAATTTTGTCACTATCAGTATTGACTTTAGTTTTACCTACAACTCTACTTTTTTTGTTGATATTATTTGTTATACTTTTTTTGTATTCATTGTCAAGAAAGAATAATAAAAAAACAAAACTTTTACCATATATTTTGTCATTATCCGCATGTTTAATTTATATCTCATCTGTGAATTATGTTTTTAATAATATATTTGAACAAAGGCATAGAGATAGAATAAATATCTTTCTTGGAAAAGAATTCGACTCTAAGGGTATTGGCTATAATTTAAATCAATCAATTATTGCTATTGGTTCAGGAGGAGCCAATGGAAAGGGATTCCTTAAAGGCACTCAAACCAAAGGAGATTTTGTTCCTGAACAACATACAGACTATATTTTTAGTACAATAGGAGAGGAATGGGGTTTTTGGGGATGTTTTATTTTAATTGTTTTATACACAATTTTAATTTTAAGAATAATTTTTAGGTCTGAAAATCAAAAAAATAAATTTTGTAGAATTTTTTCATATTCAATATCTAGTATTCTAACTATTCATTTTATGATTAATATAGGAATGTCTCTAGGTCTATTTCCAACAATTGGAATTCCTCTACCATTAATTAGTTATGGAGGGTCTAGTTTTATTGCTTTCTCTTGCATGCTATTTGTTTATCTGAATCTTGATATAAATAGATTAAATTAGTTTTTTACGTCTAAAATATCTCTTATTTTATTACCCAATGTAATAAAAGATAATACAATCAATACTATAAAAATACCAGGAATAATTGCTAAATATGCTTTTCCCAATAATATATATCTAAAATGTTCCTTGATCATACCACCCCAACTTGGTGTTGGGGGCTGAATTCCTATACCCAAAAAACTTAGACCACTTTCAATTAGTATTGCAGTAGCAAAATTTGCAGACGAGATAACAATTAGTGATGGGACAATCATTGGAAGAATATGATTTATTATAATTTTATTATCTGAAAAACCTAAAACTTCAGTGGCTTTAATGTATTTTTTTTCTTTAATTGAAATTACTTGACCTCTTACTAATCTAGCTATATCTACCCACATAGTAAATCCAACAGCAACAAAAACCTGCCAATAACCTTTTCCAAGTGCAATAGATATTGCAATAACTATTAGTAAAGTTGGAATGGACCAAAAAATATTAATAAAAAACATAATAATATTATCAACATGGCCCCCATAGTAACCAGATATTAAACCCAAAGCTAAACCTATAATCAAAGAAATAATTACTGAAATAAAACCGATTGAAATAGAAACTCTTGATCCAACTAAAATTCTACTTAATATATCTCTTCCAAATTTATCAGTACCGAAAAAAAATGTTTTGGTATATATATATTTTTTTTCAATATCTAGATAGGAAAGACCTTTTGTAAATTTGTCAATTGGAATTTTTTTTAAAAAAGCATCAGTGAAACCATAAGGTCTATAGTATAAAACTTCATCAATCCAAATCAATTTATTTATAGGAATTTCTTGATCATTTTTTTCTTTTCCAAAAAGAAACATTAAAAAATTCAAACTTTTAGATTGATTAGGAATTTTTAAAATCATTGTTTTAAAAAATGGTGGTTTTGAATGAATTGACAATGACATATTATTTGCATTTTGGCTATTATCTGGAGAAATTATATAGGCAAATATTGAAATGAAAATAACTACAAAAATGAATGACAAACTTAAAAAACCTTGAGGATCCTTAAAAATATTTTTTAAAAGAATAATTAAATTTTTCAAATCGAATTATCTGCTAGCTGCAAGAATTGGTGCTTTTTGTCTTCGAACTAAGTCACTTAAAATATTGATAGCCTCGTTTAGTTGAATATCCTTTATTAAAGTTTCTTTCCATCTACTTCTTTTTTCCTTAAAATTATTGTTAGCATCTATCTCTAATCTGTCCTTTTCAATCCAATCAATTCTTAAATCAGATCTATAATTGTCAATTTTATCAAATTTCTCCGAAATTTCAATAATTGAATCTCTATTTCTAACAAATTCTATATAATTTAAAGAATATTTAAATTGATTTTGTTGATCTTTAACCCATTTAGCTTCTTCTTTGACTAAATTTAAGTAGGTATTACTGACAATTCTTTTATTACTTTCAGTTTGAACATCCTCAAAATTGTTTTTTGTATTAATGGGAGAGAATTTTGCAGAACCAATATAGTCCCAGGGTAATGGATTTTCCTGATCTTTTTCCCCAATTTCAATAAACGAATACCTATTTGGAAAAATAATGTCACTTTTCACTCCTTCAAGCTGTGTTGATCCACCATTAATTCTATAAAATTTATCAGTAGTTAGCTTTAGTGCTCCTAAATTACCATATGAGTTACCAGCTATTATTTTATTTAAATCAACCACATTCTGAACTGTACCTTTTCCAAAAGTTTGTTTGCTTCCAATAACAATTGCCCTTTTATAATCCTGAAGTGCTGCTGCAAGAATTTCAGATGCAGACGCAGAAAGCTCGTTAACTAAAACAACTAGTGGACCGTTCCAAATTACTGAAGGATCTCTATCTCTCAAAACTTGTTTTTTTCCCCCCGTACTTTTTACTTGAACTACAGGGCCAGTTTCAATAAAATAACCTGTTATATCAACAACAGTTTGTAATGAACCTCCTCCATTATCTCTCAAATCTAAAACTAATCCATTAATTTTTTCTTTTTTTAATTGGATTATTAATTTTTTAACATCATTTGCTGCGTTTCTTTCATCATAACTATTAAAATCAACATAAAATTTAGGTAAATATATTAAGCCATAGTTTAATTCATTTTTTTTTATAATGGAAGCTTTTGCATATGACTCCTCAAGCTCAACAATATCCCTTACAATATTTACATCACTAATCGTTCCATCAACCCTTTTAATATTTAGAATAACATTTGTTCCTTTTGGACCCTTAATTAGTTTTACTACATCATCTAACCTCATACCTGTAACCTCAACAGGATTTCCAGAGGAACTTGAAACCTTTAATATTACATCTCCAGGCTCAAGTAATTTTCCTTTCCAAACTGGACCTCCAGAAAGTACTTCTAAAATTGTTATCTGTTGATTTTTTTTTCCAAGGCGAGCTCCAATTCCTTCAAATTTTCCTGATATACTTGTATCAAAAGTCTCTTTGTCATTAGGAGAAAAATAGAATGAATGAGGGTCAAATTGCTTAACTAGCGAATTGATAAAAATATTGAAATAATCATTTCTATTTAATTCATCTACAGACTCAAAAAAATTTTTCATATTATTAAAAGTTATATCTCTAGATTGTTTTTCAAGAATATAATCATCTAAGATTATGTGTGAAGTATCACTTTTTTTTTGATTAATTTGATCCTCCTTTTTGTCAACGTATATACTTAATGTTGATAATTTTAATCTCTTTCTCCATAGAGATTTGAGATCTATTATAGAGGAAGGATATGGAGAATTTTCGTAATCTAAACTAATAATTTCATTTTCGTTGAAGGAAAATGGTTTGGCTAAAATTTCTTCATAGAAGTTTTTGACCATTTCTTGTCTTTGAATTAATTTATTGTAAACAATATCAAAAAAAGTGGTTTTTGAATTAATGATTTGATCATCTAAATTGTATTTGTATCTATTAAAATTACGAATATCAGAACTAAGAAAAAACCTATGCTGACCATCCATATTTTCAATAAATTCAATAAACATTTTTTCTGAAAATTCATTGTCAATGTTTTTTGGATTAAAATGTCCTCTTTCTATTACATAAGAAATTATCTCTAATAACAACTTGTCTTTTTCATTATTTTGGTTAAAATCAACAAAACTGGTCAGTATAAAAGATAATAATACTACCGAAAACCAATTAGATATTCTATTTATCATTCCATTTCGCATTTAATTCAATTATAATTTAAATTTAAATCTTATTTTACTAATTACGAACAAAAATTAAACCATAATTAAGTAAATTTATATTTTTTAATGTTTATGAAAAAAAAACCTCTCATTTTAGTAACCAATGATGACGGAATAAATGCCCCTGGTATCAGAATCTTAATTAAACTAATGAGTGAAATAGGAGATGTTTTTGTTGTAGCTCCAAATAAACCTAGGTCTGGTTGTAGCCAATCAATCACATTTAACTCAATAATTAATTGTAGAGAGATTAATAATAAGACTTTTAATCTAAAAGAATATGAATGCTCTGGAACTCCTGCTGATTGTGTTAAACTTGCGATAAATGAACTTATGACCAAAAAACCTGATTTATGTGTTTCAGGAATTAATCATGGATCTAATTCTTCTATTAACGTCCTTTATTCTGGGACAATGAGTGCAGCTATTGAAGCTGGAGTCCAAGGTATACCTTCAATTGGTTTTTCATTATTAAATCATTCATGGGATGTAGATTTTAATCCTATTATTCCTTTTGTTATGAGAATCGTAAAAAACTCAATTTTAAATAAAATTTCTCCTAAAACAATTTTAAATGTGAACTTTCCATCCTCAAAAAAAATAAATGGTATCAAAATATGTAAACAAGCAAAAGCTCATTGGAATGAAAAATTTATTAAAAGAAAAAGTCCTACGGGAGAAAAATATTATTGGTTATCTGGTGACTTTCAGATTGATGAGAATTCAAAAGATTCTGACGAATGGGCTTTAGCAAACGGTTATATATCTATTGTTCCAACTCATTTTGATTACACTAATTATGGTTTAATAAATAAATTAAAAAAATGGGATTTGTAATATTTATTTATTTATTTACGACAAATTTCAAATAATAACTGTAAAATTGAAATATTACATAATTGCTGGAGAGGCATCAGGAGACATTCATGGTTCAGAATTAATTTTAGAACTAAAAAAATACGATAAATCAGCCAATATTAGATTTTGGGGAGGTGATAAAATGAAGTCTGCTGGTGGAAAACTAATCAAACATTATAAAAAAATATCTTTCATGGGATTTTGGGAAGTATTTATAAATCTTCCCAAGATTATAAATAACCTGGCCTTTTGTAAAAAAGATATAAAAAAATTTAATCCTAATGCAATCATTTATATTGATTATCCAGGTTTTAATTTAAGAATTGCTAAATGGGCAAAAAAAAATAATTTTACTAATATTTACTACATAAGCCCACAAATATGGGCTTGGAAAGAAAGTAGGATTAAAATAATTAAAAGTTGTATAGATAAGATGTTTGTGATTCTTCCTTTTGAAAAAGATTATTATAAAATTAAACACAATTATAATGTTTCATATGTTAAAAATTCACTAATTGACAAAATAAAAAAATTCAAAAAATTAAATAAAAGTAATTTTCTAAA
>MDTD01000714.1_pt1 | contig 10173 bp, 7 predicted proteins | sample 811221 | NCBI WGS metagenome assembly MDTD01 (sample SAMN05326646, study PRJNA326480) | marine metagenome | isolation source: seawater | place: Pacific Ocean: South West | collected 2011
ATATTTATTTTATTTATGAATAATTATGAATATCTTTTATCAGATATTTCAATTTTAAAAGGTGTTGGAAAATCTTTAGTTACCAAGTTTAAACGCAAAAATATACATACAATCTTTGATTTAATTTTGAGTATACCATCAAAATATATAGATAGATCAATTGAAACAAAAATTAAGGAACTTCATGTTGGAAAAATCCAAACAGTAACAATAATGGTTGAAAAATATAATTTTCCTAGAATGCGAAATCTACCTAATAAAGTTATATGCTCTGATAATACAGGGAAGTTAGATTGTATATTTTTTAATTCATATGAAGGATACATTAAAAAGATTCTTCCACTAAATAAGTTTGTTACAATAAGCGGTAAGATAGGTTTTTATAGGGGAAGATACCAAATAACAAATCCAACTTATGTTAGTACAGATAAAAATAAAATTAAAAAGATTCATTCTAATTATAATCTTACAGAGGGTATATCGGGTAAAGTTTTTAATAAGATTATAAATGAAGCTTTGATTAATTTACCAAAATTAGATGAATGGTTAAGTGCTAATATTTTAAAATACTTTGACAATGTTAGTTGGAATGATGCAGTTATTAACCTACATAATCCAAAAATTGAAGATAATGATAAAAAATATATTAATAGACTAATATTTGACGAAATATTATCTACCTTTCTAATAAACTCAAATATTAAGAAAAATTTTAAAAGAAAGAATAAATCACCTAAAAAAGTAAATTTAAATTTAATAAAGCATGCAGAAAAAAAAATTGGCTTTAAATTAACCAACGATCAAAATAATGCAATTAAAGAAATTGCAGACGATATTTCATCCAATAAACGCATGTTTAGACTTTTGCAAGGAGATGTTGGAAGTGGAAAGACCATAGTATCATTAATTATAGCACAAAATGTTATTTATAATAATTATCAAATAGCTTTTATGGCACCTACAGAAATTTTATCCAGACAACATTTTAATTTATATAGAAGAGTTTTTGGTAACATTTCTAAAGCAACTCTATTAACTGGAAAAACTGAGTATAAAGAACGAAAAAATATTTTAAAAAAGTTAGAGAATAAGGAAATTGATATTCTTTTCGGAACACATGCATTGTTTCAAAAAAAAATAAATTTTAAAAAATTAGGTCTTATTATAATCGACGAACAACATAAGTTTGGGGTAAACCAAAGAAAAAAATTATCAGAAAAAGGTGATTCAAACTGTGATGTATTGGTAATGTCAGCTACGCCTATACCAAGAACAATGATGATGACACTTTATGGTGACATGGATATAACTTTAATTAAGTCAAAACCAGCAAATAGAAAAGAAATTAAAACTTATACCAAAGATGTGAAAAAAATTAATGATGTAATTAATTTTATTAAAAAAGAAATTTCAAATAAAAATCAAATATTTTGGGTATGTCCATTGATAGAAGCATCTAAAAAAATTGATCATCAATCATCAATAGAAAGATATAAATATTTAACTAATGTTTTTAAAGATAAAATTGGATTAATTCATGGATCTTTAAATAAAGATGATAAAGAAAAAATTTTAAACAATTTTCTGCATAATAAAATTAATATTCTTGTCTCGACGACTGTTATAGAGGTAGGTATCGATTTTCCAAATGCAACATGTATAGTAATTGAGGATTCTAATAAATTTGGCTTGTCTCAACTTCATCAATTGAGAGGAAGAGTCGGAAGAGGCAACAAACAATCAAGCTGTATTCTTTTATTTAAATCTTCATTAAGTGAAAATGCTAGAAAAAGGCTTAAAATTTTGAAGTCATCAAATGATGGTTTTCATATAGCCGATGAAGATCTAAAACTTAGAGGTTATGGTGATCTTTTAGGTTTTCAACAAAGTGGACAAAAAACTTTTAGATTAGCTGATCCTATTTTAAATGAAGATCTATTTATTTTAGCTGAAAAAGAATTAAGACAAATTGAACAAGATAATAAAAAACTTACTAAATATAATATATTATTAAAACTCTATGATCGCGCAAATATAATTAATGAATTAATTTAATGTTTATTTTTGTTTTCACTTGTGCCAGCAGAAACTATAAACCTAGAAGCTTCTTCAAAAGACATATCTAAATATTTAATTTCATTTTTAGGGAACATGATAAGAAATCCACTTGTAGGATTAGGTGTTGTAGGAATAAAAACGTTAACTAATTCTGAATTAGTTTTATTAGATATTTCTCCCTCGTTATCTTTGGTTGCAAAACCAACTGCCCAAACTCCTTTTCTAGGATATTCAACAAGCACTACACTTTTTTTTTGACTACTGCCCTTTGGTGCAAATGTTTCTGTCAACTGTCCAATTGCTGAATAAATTGTTCTTAAAATCGGTATTCGTTTTAGTAAATCGTTAAATATCTGTAATATTTTTTTTCCTATAAATGATAAAGATAATCCACCAATTATTGTAATAAATATTACAGTAACAATAATTTCAAGTCCTGGGATTTTAAATGGTAAATAATAGTTTGGGTTTAAATCCTTTGGTAGTAGTTTAGAGGATACATCTATTATAAATTTTGTTAAATACAATGTTAAACCGATTGGTATCAAAACAACGATACCTGTTATAAAATAGTTTCTCAATCTTGCAAAAAATGAAATTCTTTTTCTTTTAAAAGTTGACATATTAATTATAACTTGAATATATAACAAAAAAAATTGCTATAATAAATAAAGCAATTAAAATTTTATTATTAAGGTTCATGGTTGAATTTATATTTATCTATATTAAAAATATCAATTAATGAATAGAAGAAAATTTATTAACCTAATTGGCTGTGGTTGCTTATCTTTTGGCCTACATTCTTGTGCTTCAGCACCAATTACTGAAAGAAAGCAATTAAAACTGATTCCAGAATCAAAATTAAACGCACAAGCTGCTGCTATATATGAAAAAGTAAAAGAAAAAGAAAAAATGAGTAATGATATTAAAACATTAAATCAAATAAAAGAAATTGGAAAAAAAATAGAGACTTCTGTAAATACTTATTTTGATCGTGAAAATTTAATTAATCCTACTTCAGGTTTTCAATGGGAATATATTTTGATTGAAAGTAAAAAAAAAAACGCATGGTGCATGCCGGGTGGTAAAATTGCTGTATATACGGGCATACTTGATATTACTAAAAATATTCATGGTCTTGCTGCAGTAATGGGTCACGAAATAGCTCATGCTGTTGCTAAACATTCTGTTGAACGAGCTAGTCGTGGAGTATTGCTTCAAACAAGTACTAGCTTAATTGATATATTTAGTGGAGGTGCACTAAGTCAAATAAATAAATCTACTGGTATGGATACTGTCGGGTTAATTTCTTCAATAGGCATAATGAATCCTTTTAACCGAAAGCAAGAAAGTGAGGCAGACTATCTTGGAATGATTTTTTCATCATTGTCAGGTTATGATATTAGAGAAACAGAGAAAATTTGGGAAAGAATGAGTAAAGCTAATAAAGGAAAAGAACCACCTCAGTTTATGAGTACACATCCCTCATCAGCAAATAGAATTAAAAATATTCAAGGATGGTTGAATGAAATTATTATAAAGTATCCACCGATTATTTAAATTAGTGGTGAGCCCTGTTGGACTCGAACCAACGACCCATTCCTTAAAAGGGAATTGCTCTACCAACTGAGCTAAGGGCCCACAACGCGAATTCTTATAATGAATTTTTTTATTTAATCAACGCGAAAAATTATAAAATGTGAATATATTTATTATAGAAATCTTGAAAAGTACCATTTTTTATATGTTTTCTTATTTCTGACATAAGCTCTTGGTAAAAGTTGATATTATTCAGTGTTAACAACATTGATCCTAGCATTTCGTTTGTATTGAATAAATGATTCAAATAATTTTTAGAATATTTATGCAAATCAAATTTAGTAACATTTTCATCTAATGGTGAATTATCGTTTTTATATTCAGAATTTCTAATATTTATTTTACCATACCAGGTAAAAGCCAATCCTGTTCTACCTGATCTAGTAGGTAATACACAATCAAACATGTCTACACCTCTATTTACAGCACCTAAGATATCTGATGGAGTACCAACACCCATTAAATATCTAGGTTTTGTTTCTGGCATTATTTTTTCTAATCCATCAAGAACTTTGAACATTTCACTTTGGCTTTCCCCAACAGCCAATCCTCCTATTGCGTATCCATCAAAACCAATTTCTTTTAAAGAATTTATTGATTTTTCTCTTAGATCATCAAATAAACCTCCTTGCACAATACCAAAAAGAGCTTTATGAGGATTTAAACCAAATTGTTTCTTTGATCTATCCGCCCAATACATAGAAAGATCCATAGATTTCTTTATTAAATCATAGTCATTTGTTTTTTTTGGACACTCATCCATAACCATCACAATGTCAGAATTTAAACCTAATTGTATTTTAATACTCTCTTCAGGACTCAAAATAAATTTTTTACCATCTATATGTGAATTAAAAATTGCTCCAATTTCTCTATCGATCTTGTTTAATTTTGATAGCGACATAACTTGAAAACCCCCTGAGTCTGTTAAAATTGGTAAGCTACAATTCATAAACTCATGAAGACCACCTAAAGATTTAATACGGTTTACACCTGGTCTAATCATCAAATGATAGGTATTTGATAAAATTATTTGAGCCCCAGTATTAATAATATCATTAATAAACGAACCTTTAATAGTAGCCTGAGTACCTACAGGCATAAATACTGGAGTATCTACAATGCCTCTATGCGTTTGTATTTGACCTAGTCTAGCAAATCCATCTTTCTCGATGACATTAAAAGAAAATTTTTTTAATGACATTAATTGATTAATTATTCAGATCTAAAACTTATAATTTTGTCTGGATTTGAAACAGATCCATTGGGACCATCACCTCTAGTAATTTTGTCGATATTTTCCATACCTTCAATCACTTTACCAAAAACAGTATATTGTCTATCCAGATGAGGCGCTGGTTCAAAGCAAATAAAAAATTGACTATTTGCACTATTTGGATCAGACGATCTAGCCATAGACAATGTACCTCTTTCATGAGGAATGCTATTAAATTCAGCTTTTAAATCTGGAAGATCGGACCCACCCATTCCAGCTCTTTGTAAATTAAAATTATTGTCTGATGAGTTTCCAAATTGAACATCTCCGGTTTGGGCCATAAATCCATCAATTACTCTATGAAAAACTACGTTGTCATACTTTCCAGAATTGGCTAATTCCTTAATTCTAGCAACATGATTTGGTGCTACATCTGGGAAAAGTTCTATTTTAACGTCTCCATTTTTTAATTTTAAAATCATAATATTCTCCTTTGCATTAATGTTTGTAAAATTTAATAAAATAAAAAAAATAGAAATTTAAAAAAATATTTCATACTTTTTTTTTTATCTCTTTAATAACGCTCTTAGTGATAAATTTTTTAAGATTACCATTAAAAATTGCTATTTCTTTAACTAGTCTTGAGGATATGACTTGATTATCAACATCTGACATCAAGAATATAGTCTCAATTTTCTCATTTAGTTTTCTGTTCATTCCTGCTAATTGAAATTCATATTCAAAATCTGAAACAGCGCGCAAACCTCTTAATATAATATTCGACTTATACTTTTTACAAAGAGTTGTTGTTAATGAAGAAAATTTAATAATTTGAATTTTTTTTAGAGATATTTTCATATCTTTATGTAATGAGTTTTTAATTAATTTAATACGTTCGTCCGTGGAAAATAAATGATTTTTCTCCCCACCTTCTGAAACAGCTACTATTAATTTATCAAATAGATTGATTCCTTTTTTTATTACATCTATATGTCCAAAAGTTATTGGATCAAATGTTCCCGGATAAATAGCGATATTTTTCATTTATTTAAACAAAGTTATCATCTATCTTGATAGCTGACACTACCTTTTCGTTATTTGAAAGTTTTATTATTCTTACACCTTGAGTATTTCTACCTGCAATTCTTATTTCTTTGACACTTGTCCTTATGACTTTACCTTTATCAGTAGATATTAATATTTCGTCTTCAGCTGACACCGGAAAAGATGAGGTAACTTTCCCGTTTCTTTGAGAGGTAACAATATTAATTATTCCCTTTCCACCTCTGTTAGTAACTCTATAATCATGATGAGGAGATCTTTTTCCAAATCCATTCTCAGTGACTGATAAAATAAATTTATCAGCAGTTTTTTTGTCACCATTGTTTGATTTGTTTACATGTTTGATATGATCAATTATTGATAAGGATACAATTTTATCACCTTCAGATAAATTTATACCCCTAATACCTTTTGAAGATCTTCCTTTAAATACCCTAAGTTTACTAGACTCAAATCTTATTGATTTACCTGATTTAGTGCTCAAAATTATGTCTTGATCATTTCTACAAATTTGAACTCCAGTGATTTTATCTTCTTGATCAAGCTTCATAGCAATTTTTCCTGCTGCGTTTATTGAACTAAAATCTTCAAGATTATTTTTTCTAATTTTGCCATTACTAGTAGCAAAAATTAAATGATAGTCTTTTTTTTCAGATATATCCTCAGGGAAAGGCATAATAGAACTAATAGTTTGATGATTTTTCCATTGCAACAAATTAGAAACGGATTTACCTTTAGAAATAGATGTTCCCACCGGTATTTTCCAGGCTTTTAGTCTATAAACTAATCCTTCAGATGAAAAAAATAATACTTGTGTATGTGTATTAACAGAAAGAGTTTGTACTACAGAATCATCATCTCTAGTTTTAATGCCAGCTTTTCCTTTTCCACCTCTTTTTTGTTGTTTTACATTGCTTAATGTGCCTCTTTTAATATAACCTTGTCTTGTAACAGTAATTATAACAGATTCTTTTTGGATTGTTTCTTCTATATCGTAGTTTAAAACAGCGTCAGTAATTGTTGTTTTTCTATCTGTAGCATATTTTTCCTTAATTTCTTTTAACTCCAAACTCATAACTTTGAACAACTCTTTTTTTGAACTCAATATTTTTTTATATTGAACTATTAAATCTATTAACTTTTTTAACTCAATTTCAATTTCATTAATTCCTAAGGCAGTTAATTTTTGTAATCTCAGCTCTAAAATTGCAATAACTTGCTCAGATGTAAATTTATAAATATTTTTGGATTTCTTTACCTCAACTAAACTTATTAATTTTTTTGATTTATTTATAGACCAAGATGTTTTTACTAATTTATCTTTTGCATCATCTGGGGTTTTTGAATTACGAATGATTTTTATAATTTTATCTAAATTATCTATTGTAACGGAAAGACCAATTAATATATGTGCTCTATCTTCAGCTTTTTTTAAATCATATTTTGTTGCTTTTATAATTACTTCTTCTCTAAAATTTATAAAACATTGTAAAAATTTAATTAATCCACACGGTTCAGGTTTTTTATCAACGATAGCTAAAGAATTAAAACCAAAAGAGCTTTCAACTGATGTAAACTTATAAAGTTGTCGTTTAACTGTCTCAGGCTCAACACCTTTTTTTAAATCTATTACAACTCTTATATCTTTAATACCTTTAGACTCATCTCTTATATCACTTATACCCTCAATTTTCTTATCTCTAACTAATTCTGCAATTTTTTCATTTAAAACTGATTTATTGACTTGATATGGAATTGATGTGATTATCAATCTCTCTTTTCCTCCTTTTAATTGTTCTGTAGATATTTCGCCTCTTATTTTAAAAGAACCTCTTCCTGTTTTATATCCTTGTTTTATAATGTCCCTACCAATTATTATTCCACCGGTTGGAAAGTCTGGTCCTGGAATTATTTCCATTAGTTTTGATAATTTAATATCTTTATTTTCTATTAAAGCCAAAGTTCCATTTATTACTTCTCCTAAATTATGCGGGGGTATACTAGTTGCCATTCCTACAGCAATACCACCGGCCCCATTTACTAGAAGGTTTGGATATTGTGCAGGAAGTACTTCTGGTTCTTTTTCAGTTTCGTCATAATTGCTTTTAAAATCTACAGTATCTTTATTTATTTCATTTACCAAATGTTGTGAAACTTTTGAAAGTCTACTCTCTGTATATCTCATTGCGGCAGGTGGATCACCATCAACAGATCCGAAATTGCCCTGACCTTCTACTAGCGGAACGCTCATAGAAAAATCTTGCACCATTCTTACTAAAGCATCATAGACAGCTTGATCTCCATGTGGATGGTATTTACCTATTACGTCACCGACAACTCTTGCTGATTTCCTAAATTGTTTAGACCAATCAAAGCCACCTTTGTGCATAGCGTAAATAATTCTTCTATGAACTGGTTTGAGGCCATCTCTTACATCTGGCAAAGCTCTACTTATTATTACGCTCATTGCATAAGATAAGTATGAAGATTTCATCTCCTCATATATAGGCCTAGGTATTGGTTCTTTGTTGAGCTTATTAACTTCTGCTGATTGATCTTTTTTCATTAAAAAGGAATTTCGTCGTCTAAATCACTATTGCTTTGCTGATTTGTTTGATCAAAATCGCTACTTTTGTTCGTAGATGAATTTCCAATATTATTTGGATTAGATCCACCTAACATAGTTAATGTAGAGTTGTATCCTTGTAGAACTATTTCAGTTGAATACTTGTCTTGTCCTGATTGTTCGTCCTTCCATTTACGAGTTGTTAACTGTCCTTCAATATAAACTTGAGCACCTTTTTTTAAATATTGTTGTACGACATTCACAAGACCTTCGTTAAATACAACTATACGGTGCCATTCAGTTTTTTCCTTTTTTTCTCCTGAATTTTTATCTTTCCAAGATTGACTTGTTGCAAGACTAAGCCTAGCGACACTTTTTCCATTAACCATTTGTTTAACCTCTGGATCTGCTCCAAGTCTGCCAATTAATTGTACTTTATTTAAACTTCCTGCCATAAATTTAATAATTTTGAGATATTTTAGTATAACACATTTTACCTTGAATATTAATTTTATTAATCTAAAGCAACTAAATAATGTTAAAAAAAATCCTCATAAAAGGTGCAAAAGAGCACAATTTAAAGAATATATCTTTAGAGATACCTAAGGATAAATTTGTAGTGATAACAGGTCTTTCGGGATCTGGAAAGTCATCATTAGCGTTCGATACTGTATATGCAGAAGGTCAAAGGAGATATGTAGAAAGTTTATCTGCTTACGCAAGACAGTTTTTAGATAAAATGAAGAAACCAAATGTTGATTTTATTGAGGGTTTAAGTCCAGCTATATCGATTGAGCAAAAAAACACATCAAAAAATCCAAGATCAACAGTGGCAACTGTTACTGAAATTTATGATTATATGAGAGTTCTTTATGCTAGAGCTGGTATTCCATTTTCTCCGTTCACTGGAAAACCGATAGAATCACAAACTATAAGTCAAATAGTTGACAGGATTAAACAACTACCAAAAAAATCAACAATTTATTTATACTCTCCTGTAGTTAGGGGAAGAAAAGGTGAATATAAAAAAGAAATTTTATCTTTTAAAAAAAGAGGTTTTAGAAAAATACAAATTGATAACAAAACATACGAAATTGACAAAGCTCCTGAGCTTAATAAAAAACTTAAACATGATATTTCTATTTTAGTAGACAGAATTGTAATAAATTCATCACTTGGAAATAGACTTGCCGAGTCTGTTGAGACAGCAATAAATTTATCTAATGGATTATTATTTGTTGAATACGAAGATGAAACACTTCCAAAACAATACAGAAAAACTGAAAAAATTATTTTTTCTACAAAATTTGCTTGTCCAGAAAGTGGATTTACAATTGAAGAAATTGAACCAAGATTATTTTCTTTTAATAGTCCATATGGAGCTTGTGAAGATTGTGAAGGAATTGGTATAAAATTAAATGTAGATCCTAAATTAGTAATTTCAGATGATAAGAAGACAATCGCTGAGGGCGCAATAATACCTTGGGCTAAATCTACTTCTTTATATTACGCTCAAACATTATCATCTTTAGCTAAACACTATAAATTTTCATTAGATGATAAATGGAAAAGTCTACCAAAGAAAATAAAAGAAATTATTTTGTATGGTTCTGATGATGAAGAAATCAAATTTTCTTATGATGATAATTATGAAACATATACAACAAAAAAA
>MDTD01046857.1_pt1 | contig 10173 bp, 6 predicted proteins | sample 811221 | NCBI WGS metagenome assembly MDTD01 (sample SAMN05326646, study PRJNA326480) | marine metagenome | isolation source: seawater | place: Pacific Ocean: South West | collected 2011
AGCGGTGCAGTATGTGTATACGTTCGCTACAATAACTTCCAAGAGTTCTATGGGATTACTAATGTCAGTCTTTCTAATGCAGCTCTCGTAAGACAGACACCGTTGCTTGATTGTGATGGTTCCCCTATTGAGGAATGGTGGCAATTCCGAGAGTATCTTTTGGGCTTCTGCCAACAGAATTCAGTCAATACGAATTACATGCGAATGAACAAGGTCAATATTACCGATCAACTTTATGCTCATATTGTATTAGATAACGATCCTGATTACATGGAACAAACTTACGAGGACAATATCAACTTAGTATTTGGAGAGTGGACCGATCCGTGGAACCGTACTTTTGGTGATGAGAATCATCTTCCGAATCTAGGTAATGGAGAGTTTGTCTGGGGCTGGTATATCTTGGACATTGATGGCGATCAGGTAGCAGATGGGACACATCCATTCAATTACGATACAGACGGTGATTGGTTGAATGATCATTTCGAGATAGAAGATGATCTCCTCGATGGTGTACGAGGTAATGGTGGTTCACCAATCAGATATGATGATCGTGCCACAACATGACCTCTGTCCTGACACGGTGATGTTCAAGGTGCATGAGGGTCATCGGGCAGCATGAGTGGGAACGCTGGGTGGAGTGCAGGCGGTGGGCGGTTAAGCGCCATTGGCCTCGTCGGCCTTTTTGTTCTTGCATCGATGGTGCCTCTGTTGGGATCGACGGCTGAGGTTAGTGCCGACCCTGCTGCTCGCCATATCTACACATTCTCTGACGGTAGTACGAGTGCTATTGCTCTCGCATCTCCTGGCTCTCCTGCCCGTAATATAATGGTGACTTTACCAAATGGTGCTGAGGTTCTCGATGCCGAGGTCACGCTTTCAGGTGCATCGTCCACAGGTTGGAATCAGGTCATTTCTCAGAATCGTGCAGACTGGTCTGAAGGTACATCTAATGGTGTCGATCCAAGGGCGGATGATCTTGCTTTAGGCATGGCCTCTCCGGAGATGGTTTTCGATGGTTATGGCATGGATTCTATGACAACCACCACTGTATCCTCTGCTTGGAATGACAATGGTTCTTTCACAATACGTCAACCTCATTCCTCAAACGCTACTGAATCTAGATTCTCTCAGCAGAGATCTGTTAGTGCAGCAACGGCAGGTACGTATGCTGGCGCATCGTTCACTTATCGTGATTGGATAGTTTCATCGGATCTTCGCGCGTCGAATATCAATTCGATGCTACGACTTTTGCATGCAAACAATGGTACTCAGGTTCAAGGTGCTGCAATGAATAATGGCCTCATTTCCTTGGATCTTTCTGGGTGTACGCTCCCTAGTTTACCCTTCACTTGGTCTGGTTATGGTATTCGAGACTGGGCTATCAGTGATGATGAACGTGCCTTTGGCCTACTTACCACCTATTACTCTTCTACATCTTCCCAGTATCATCGGATTGTTGAATTCGACATTCGTTATCCTACAACCTGGACTTGTCTTGCTGTTCATGACCCTTCTACGAATAATCATGGAGATTATTCTGGAATATCCTATGACCGTACTCGTGATGTAGTTTGGGTTAACCACAACCTGCTAAACCGTGTAGTTGCCTACCATGCAGATGACGGTAATTTTGACCGAAATGCTACACTATACTACAATTATTTCAGTACTTCAGGGACACCACGCGGCATGGTGGTGAATGGGTCATACATTTACTTCCGCAGTTATGCGTCTTGGCAGCAAGATCGTTTGGAAGCTTACGCGATAACCGGTAATCTCGGTTCTACCCTGACCAAGCAGCAGGGGACTACGACGATTAGTGCAAATGGATACGGATTGTACTACAATGGTCAACGCCTCGTCACGCAGGACTACTATGCTTGGTCTACAAGTCCAATGTATCGAGAATATGGTTCAGGGTGGGCATACGAGATTACTCCCATGCCTGGGACCTCCTCCTGGGTTAGTCTTCCAATGGATGTAGGTGAGACAATTCTATCTGCCAACATGGAGGTATCGTGGAGTGCTACTGCTGCAGGAGACAGAGTCGATTACTGGGTCTCTGCGGATAATGGAACTCATTGGGAACAAGTTACGAACAACCAGACAATCCATTTTTCTCACACAGGTGAGGTTCTCCGTTGGAAATTACAACTTGTTGGTTCCAGTGCGGTTGCATGGTGGTCTCAGGTTCAATATTCGACTGACTATGAGACATCAGGAGACTGGTCTAGCGAGTTGGTTCAGACAGGGACAGAGATAGGACGTATCCGTGCTACATGGCTCTCAGATGAGCCGACTGGGACCTCGGTTGAAGTCCATGTATCTGCAGATAATGGTACTAATTGGTTGACAGTTCAGAATAACGTTGAAGTCCAGTTTGACAATAGTACTTTTGATGGTTCTGGAAACCGATTGAAATATCGAACTCTGATGACTACTACTGATTCTAGTGTCACTCCTGTAATTCAGAATTTAGTAATCAATTACGAAGAAGGTTGGCCTGCAAGTGTTCGACTAGATATCGGTAATGATGGGGACATGGAGTATACGCATATTGGCGTGTTGACAGATCCTTTAGTGGCGAGCAATCAAGCGATGGTGACGGCACTCAACACCCATGCGGTCCAGAATGGTGCAGGTGGTACTGACATTATTTTCGCCATTCATGCGGGTTCAGCAGGCCGTGTTATGTTGAGTAATCTCGATATTACGTATCGATACATGTCTCGCATCATCGAAGCAACGATGGAAGGTGGAACGATTGTTCCAGATGGTGAACACCGTAATTTGATTGTCCGAGCAGCCTCCGGAGATGTTGCGACCTCATTACTTAGAATCGATGTTGATATTCTCTCAACACAGGGTTCAACCCCCCGATTGACATGGGAATCCGGGAATATTTGTTCTGTTTCTAACGATCCTGCGGGTCTAGTTTCTTTTGATTCAGCGAATTGTACCTCGCAAGACGTTGGAGGCGTCACTTCAATTCGTCTTCCGATTATGCCCAACTGGGCTTGGGATGATGAATCTGGAGTCGAAGTCCGTATTGATCTTGAAGACGATTTAGGGCTCGCTGTTGATGACTATGAAACGACAGATCTGAATCTACGGATCGAGAATGACATTGTTCTCGGTGATCTTGAGGTCAAAGACGAGGAAGGACGTGTTCTTCTTCCATCTGATTGGATGCGTGGTGGACGCAATGCTACGTTTTCAGGAACTATTGCATTCGAAGATACTGCTCGGTATCCTAAACCGGGAGAATTTGGTATGCGAGTAGTGGGCCAGAATCTTACTCTTGATGGTCAACCACTAGAGGAAATGCAGTCTTATGTGAATCAGACAAATCCCTCTTATGGTTTGTACTCTATGTCTTTCCAGACGCCATTCCAGTCGTCGCCGGGAGGTATGCTTTTCCAGGTGGAGACATTCTCCATGCAGAACGGTTCGACTTACGTAAATCCGAATCAGAATACTGTGAAGTTAGTACTCGATGGTGTTAGCCCATTAGTGATTGGAGCAACACCATCTGAAGCCTCGGAGATGCATGCAGGTAGTCAACCAATTTCAATTATGATTCAGGATTCTGTAGATCCTCCAGATGAAATTACAGTGCATTATTGGATTGAGAATCAATCCGATTTGAATTACAACAATGTTCCTGACCCCTCCGAATATTCTCAGATGTTGTTCCGTTCTCCGGAGATACAAGCAGGAGGCATCAACATATTCAACGGGATAATCGATGATTCTTGGAATGTTCACAAGGAGCGTGTGTCGATTTATGTCACTGGACAAGATACTAGTGGCAACTCGATTGCACTTGGAGGTGAAGCAGTTTGTCCAGAGCCTCCTTCACCATGTAACAAGGACCGTTCAGGGATTTCAGATTGGACGGAGGATTTGACGACTTACATTACTCGCGAAGAGTTTGAACCTCGGTTAATTTCTGAAAACAGCACCATCATCGGTCACGATGATGAAACCCCTCTTCATCCAGGGATTCAGTACACAGCACGTCTCAGAATTCAAGATGGAAATGGGTGGAATGACATCCGGACAATCCAACTTGCTTTAGCTGGCGATCTCGCCGATCCTCGACAATCAATCTATGGCAATGTGACCTTGGACGAAAACGGTGCCACAACAATAGATTTTGAATCAGGGGGAGACGGTCTTGCGGTTTCCAATCTCTACACCTCTTATGGCCCCGATCCATTCGATACATCGGATGACCCCTCCACGTTGTTCGTGGATCTTAGATTCCAACTCACTTGGTGGTTCCCTGAGGAGTTTGATACTGACGGCCTTGAGACCTTTATTCCGGTAGTTGAGGTCACGGATTGGCCGTGTAATGAGGGTGAAGTCATACCTTGTCATGATGATCGCGGAGGTCTTGGATTCGATGAATGGAGCCTTGATAATGATCTTCGTTTTGATATGGAACCCGGACATCTCACTGCTGTTGATTTGGCAACAGGTCGCAATGTATTTGTCAGTGAAGGGGGCGAACCAGCCCTCATCGCTTCTGGCCAAGTTGTCCGTATCGAAGGTCGCTTATTGTTCAGTGAAGATCAAACCCCCGCGCCAGGAGGTGCTTGCGATATTGTTGTAGAAGATCTTGAAAATACTTGGTCTGCAGTTCCTCGTGACGATGGTCATTTCACTCTAGATATTCTTGTCCCTAATCTTCAATCAGGCTACCTTGATGCGTCGATGATTCTTGAGGCTCTTCCTGGTCTTGCGACCGATGAAACCACAACTACGCCTCGACTACAACTTTCAGTTGATGGGACCCCCCCAGAGATTGATTCTATCTCTCCCAATGGGGATGTAAGAATTGATCAGGCGAATCAGGTCAATGTGAATCTATTCACAACCGATTCTAGTGGTTTCGATGAATCAATTATTTCAGTTCTACACTACCGGATTCGTGCTGGATCTAGTGAAATTAGTCGTGGGAGTTCACCATTATCTGACTTGACAATCATCCAAAGTAATGCGATGTGGAGTGGAAAAATCGATTTCACTGATGGTGGTGCAACTCCACTTCTTCCTGGCTACATTGTTGATGTGTGGGTAACTGGAGCAGATCGTGCAGGCAATCCGTACGAGAATATTGCTAATTCTGAGTTACAACCATTCGATTCTTGGAGGCTTGTCAGGGTCGGCCCATCCATTGATCTTCCATCTTCGTTAATCCGATGGTCTGAGCCATCTCCTGTTGGTGGCGAGAATGTGACTCTTAGTATCGAAGGATTGAACGATATCGGTGAGGAGGGGATGGTTCAGTTTCAAATTCAGAAGGAGATAAATCCAGGCATATGGGCTGATGTTGGTGGCGCTTCCACAGAACTTCGTATCATGGGTAATTCTAGCTACAACGCAGCAATCGAAATGACTACTGAAACAGTTCAGGAAGTTGAAGTCGAGCGTTTCCGTCTAGTTGCTCGTGATGGCCATATTGATGTAGATATGATGACGCTTGAATCACTCCAAATTCAGCCCTATCAGGCAAGAGATGGTGAAGCACTTGCTGAACAAATAGAGACATCTCAAATGACTTTCTTACTTTATCTGACTGCTCTTTTCGGATTGATTTTTGGTACAATCATGCTGGTACTGTATCGTCAGGAGATGAACTCCGAAAGCGAGAACATTGACGATGATGTTCAAGGAGAGGAGCAGACTTCTCTTGTAGAGGCTGAGAGTAAAGGAAAGTCTCGCTCACCTCCGCCACCTCCACCTGGAATTTCAGCATCACCTCCACCGCCTCCACCTGGAATTTCTGTAATTCCCCCATCATCTCCTCCGGGCCTGAATCAGCCAGTATCTCCTCCTGCCCCTGTTAGTAATCCTCCTCCGTCAACCCCGAGCCAGCCGGCTCCTCTTCAGTGGACTGATGAGCAACTTACTGCGCAAGGTTGGTCTGCGCAGCAAATTTCTATTTGGCGGGCACAGCAGGCTCAAACTGCCTATTCCCAAGGTTCCACATCTGCAGAGGTTACGGGTGGAAATACTGCAGCTCGTTTTTCAGAACGTGTTGTTGATCATGTGATGCGACAGTATGGAATTACCGACCGTAATGCATTCCTTGCTGCTGCAGAGTTCTTCGATTCTGATGGTAACCGTTACCTTACAACTGCTGAACTTTCTAAGGCAGCAGAAGCATTGGGCGAAGCCCGTTGAGAGGCGAACTGATGTCCGAGGACAGAATCCCCACTGAGGATTCTCCAAGCACGGAGAAGATGCTCTTTCTTCAAGAAAACATGGTACATCTTGTCAATCAAATGTCTATGCCTGTCATTGAAGTTAGCCTTGTTCTCTCAAAGTATCTCAATCGTATGGTGGATGAGTTGGAAAAGAAGGCTGCGTTATCTGATGAGATACTTCCACAAAATGTCCTCAATCAGTGGCCGATTGAGGTTACGGATGATTCGAATACCAGAGGTGGTATGACACTTGAACGAATTCTTGAGATTGTTGACCAAGACAGGATGGATATCCTCGATACTTTGATTCGAACTGTCATCAATGCGACTGAACTACCTTTCATGGATGCAGTAATTGCCCTTCGAAGTTGGGAACAACTCGCTCGGACTCAGCTCTCTTCCGCTTCAGGCGTTGGGCAACTTTTCTCTCCGATGGATCTTCCTGACGAGTTTTAATTTTCATACAGTTGTCGTTTTGATAGCCTCAGCGACTCGTTCGTTAGCGAGCCACCATGCATCTATGATTGAGTAAAGGTATAGTAGAGGCCAGAGGAGAATAGAGAGTAGCAGAGGGATTTGGAGTAGAGTCCAATCTCTAGCTTTTGCATGTTGTCTGTTGAAGTGCTGTCCCAAGAATAAGAATGGAACTAATGCAAGACCGATGGCAATTAGCGGCCGTAGGGCACCCCATGGACCAACTCCTCCCGAGAATTCGTACCAAATTATCCGCAGGACATTCATTGGCGTCCTTGCCCTACCTCTGAGTTCTTCGACGATGTCGATTCCTACATCGCCTTCGTCCATGTGGTCACATGGATGGGGCCTTTTGTGAAGTTCTCCCTTGATAGTGCCCTCTAATCCTATTCTTCCGGAATCTCTTCATCCTCCGTTCTATGATATGCAGTTATGCAGGTCCGTCGTATTCTGCTGACTGGCTTCGAGCCGTTTGGTGGCTTATCCGAGAATATTAGTTGGCAAATTGCCGAATTTCTTGGCGGGACCTCATCCATTGTTGAACTTGGACCACGGGAATCAGGAAGTGGACAAGCATTGCATCGTTCGATATGTGTCGAATGGGTTGCACAATGTTTGAGCGTTGACGAGGCAGGTAGTCGTACAATTGCAGAGATGATTAGTACTGGAGGTTTGGACGAATTCTCAGCAATCATCCACCTTGGTCTAGCCCGTGATGCCAAAGCGCCACGAATTGAATCGCAAGGACTCAATAAGAATAGTTTCAAAGAGGCAGATAATTCTGGACGTGAATCGAATGAATGTATCATCGAGAACGGCCCCGATACAATCCCCTGCTCAGTTGATGCCAATCACGTGTGCAGAGACGGTCTGGCGTCAATCCTTGAGGTGAGCCATGATGCAGGAGGGTATGTCTGCAATGAGACCCTTTATCGAACATTACATGCATTGAACATGGCTGAAAATAAGCAGATCTCCTGTACTTTTCTACATCTCCCCCCTTCCAATGAGATGGCTTTCAACTCTCAACTGAATTTAGTCAAACGGGTCTCTGCAATAGTAGTGCAACCTCCTCATATTGAGGTAGTTGGAGCTTTATTCAGAAATGAGAATCAGTGGATGGTAAGTCGACGTGCATCGGGTAAACATGCAGGTCTTTGGGAATTTCCTGGAGGGAAGTTAGAACCAGGTGAGGCTGTATCTGATGCTCTAATCCGAGAATGCGATGAAGAATTAGGTTGGGCCATCCATCCAATTCGATTCTTCGAGCGTATTGATTACGTGTATCCTCATGTCAGTGTAGAACTTGAGTTCTGGATATGTAAGTATGAAGGAGATGCTTCTCCAGCACTAAGAAGCCATACCGAACATCGTTGGGTCGATAAAGAGGATTTACATCTACTCAATTGGTTAGAAGCCGATATTCCATTAGTTGAACGTATTCAATCTCTTGATTGAGATTATTCACCGTTCCATTCCCTCGGACTTCCGTCCATTTCCATACCTTGATTATCGCCAATCGATCGAGGCATATCTCGACGACCAGGATGATCTGTAGATGTTTCAATCCAATTCCTGATATCCTCATGCTCCAAAAGTACACGAAGATTCCCTCCGAGCGATGAATCGCCTTCAAGAATAAACCCAATCTTTCCTGCTAGAGCTGCCTGACGAGAGATTCTGAACATCGAAGACTGCTCAGTGATATCCATACTCATTGCGTCCATTGCAGTATCCAAAATTCTCTGATCTCGTAGTATTTGGAGAAATGGTGTCAAATCTTTTGCATGCCCTTGTATTGTCCTCCATGGTTGTTTTCGCGGATAATCCTCGACTTCTATCTGAGACTCGGGCTGGAAGTCCGGAAATAAGGCGTGAATTGCTTCCATAACTTTCTCAGGGTCCTCGTGAGCACCAATCCGTGTCTCAATCCACACAGTAGGTTCGGCCATAACATGTTCTTGTTGAATCCGGGTCATGGCTCTTGTGCCATAGAATGCGGTTCAAATCTCATAAGGTTGGGGAAGATTGACGCTCAGAGAGTTGTGCATGTGGGTATGGCGGAACCTTCGGTGTTGACCGTGATTCCTGTCCTGAATGAGGCGGTCCATCTAGATCGTTGTCTACAATCCATCCGTTCCCAGACTCTGCCTAGTCATCGTCATCGAATCCTAGTGTTGGATGGTGGTTCGACTGATGGTTCACGTGAAATCGTTTTGCAGCATGTGCGTGAAAGTGTTAGTGATGACGGTCCCATAGTTGAACTTCTCGAAAATCCAGGCGTTCATGTCCCACATGCAAGGAATATCGCACTCAATCATGTAGAAGATGAATCCCATATGTTCGAGATAATTGGACATGCTTGGGCACCACCAGATCATTTGGAGAATAGGCTGACAGATATCGAAGAAATAGAGTTGGAACTCGGTAGGTCAATAGGGTCGATTGGCACGAGAATCATCCCCGACGGCTCTGGTGGACTTTGGCAAGAGGCAAGTATCGAAGCCCTTCTCTCATCTCCCCTAGGAGGAAGTGGACAATTTGCTAGATTCAAAGGACGCTCGATGGCTGAATCTCCAGCTTTCTGTTTGCATCGTATTGAAGCTGTTCGCGATGTTAATGGTTGGGATGAGCGCTGGATTGTCGGCCAAGATCGAGATCTGAATATCCGTATCGCAAAGGCTGGTTGGCCAGTGATGCGATCTGATGCATCATATCTCCATATGGCTAAGCGTAGGAGTTTTTCTTCGCTATGGGGGATGGGTCATCGCTACGGATACTGGCGAGCAAGGCAGGCAAGTGTTTCTGTTACTCGACTCCGTCCGAGAGAATTCTTGCCTTGGATTGGCCTATTAGCGGTAATATTAGGTTTCACTTTTTCAAGCGAATTCGATATTTCAAATCAGATTTCATTGCTTCTAATTTCGGCTTACATGTCTGTTGCTCTTGTTGTTGGGCTAATGGAAGCCATTCGTTTCAGACGTCTATCTCTCCTTCTAGGGGTCCCCATTGGATTGTTGATTCTACATATTTCGTTCAGTATGGGTCTTCTTCGAGGTGGTTTGAAACAACGTCCTCCGGCGAATGAGCGAGTCGAGAGCGCGAATCATTGAAGCGGCATCGTTGTGACACAGGGTCATGGAGGAAAAGAATCGTTGGACTTCAATCGTCCTTTTTCTCTCTGCTCCGTTCATCTTTCTCATAGTTTCAAATCAAGGTCCACCCGCGATAGGTCTACTTCTGAATGAGACCTCATGGGCACCTTTCGCCTACTATGGTGTATCGATCGGTATCGGTTATCTGCTATACCGCCGTTCACGAGTTGTAAAGGACATGGAATGGCATCGTTCGAAGAGTATACAGCGACTCGACAAGGTCTACCGTGCCGAAGATCGCGGTGTTTGGCTTCGTGCCGATGCTGCTGATGAGCGATTAACGGTTGAAGCGCAACGTCGCCCGGTTGACTCTCGTGCAAAGACTG
>MDTD01109904.1_pt1 | contig 10172 bp, 9 predicted proteins | sample 811221 | NCBI WGS metagenome assembly MDTD01 (sample SAMN05326646, study PRJNA326480) | marine metagenome | isolation source: seawater | place: Pacific Ocean: South West | collected 2011
ATAAAATTGCCTGAATTTTCACTTCCAATAATATGGCAAGGTTTTTCATCTGAACCATTGAAAAATAAATTACTTTTAGAAAAAATTGTAGAATTATTTTTTATAATTATTTTTTGACCGGCGTTTACTATAAATATTTTATTTTTTGGAATAATATAATTTTCTTTAAGAATTAATTCTTTTTTTTCAAAAAAAATTTTATCATTATTGTGAACAATATCTTTATGATTTAATATTGATTTTAAGTTTTCTGTTTTTATTGGTAAAAATGATTTTGTAAGTTGGGGATTATTATAAAAATAAATATTCTTTTTTAATCCATTTGGCAATAAAAGGCTTACCTCTTTGCATTTGGGATTCCAATTGATTTTATCTTTTCCCCATAACCATATATTTTTGACTTTGTTACCTTGTTCACATGTATATTCAATATTTACAGGAATTAGACTTGAAGTAGTATCAAATTGTAGAGAGGTATTTTTTAAATTAAACTTAAACTTATTATGTGAATTATCAAATATTCTTGTCTTAATGAATTTTGCTCTATTTTTTAGAAAATTTTTGTCATAAACATAAGGAACAAATCCCTGCCAAAAAATTTTATCTTCTTTTGAAAAATCAGAATAAAAAGCTGAATTCATTTCGTCTATAATTTCTTTATTATTTTTAAGGAATTTATCAATATAAGTTTCGGAAGTAATCAATCTTAGGTATTTTAAATATTCAGATATAAATTCATTTCTTAGCTGACCATCTTTTTTAAAAAAAAATTTATCAAACCAGACTTTGTCTCCACATATATAAGAACATTCTGGTTTATTATGAAGCATATCTAAAATTATAAAGTTTTTGAATGTTCCAGCTCCTTTATGTGCATCAAAAGCTATTGGCTCTAGTTTTGCTGTTATTGGATTGTAATATATTCTAACACTTTTTGATAACGCCCCATGATAACCTTCCACCAAATCAACTACAGCAAAAAACCTTGCCCATGATTTCCAATTTAAAAATTCGTCACTATTAAATTCTGGATTATCTTTTAAATTATTGAGTATAGAGTAGCCTGCTTTAAGTAAATTTTGATTTTCGGATAACCATGCATATTCTGAAAAAGCTTCATAAGTTACATTTGGGTAATATCCGCTTGCTAAATCTACTGTATTAAATATTGGTCCATTCCTTCGTTTATTCCTTTCCAATAGATATTTTGTAAAACCCTCTTCTACAATATAAACACCTCTCTTATCTCCATTAATATCCAAATTAACTGGCTTATAAATTAGTGAGATATTTTCACTCTCTTTCATTAGTTGATGAAATATAAATTCATAAACATAATTTCTGATAATAGGTTTTTGTATTGAAAATTCCTCTAGCCCAAATATTCTATCTTCACCAATTAAATCAATTTTGTAAGATGTTCTTTTTGGATCATTATAATGGATTGTTCTATCACCTTTTACTCTCATTTTAATTTTATAGCGTTTATCATCAATAGATAAATTTGCTCTAACCATTTTTTTTACAATTTTTTCTTTTTCTGGATTTTTTGATTGCATTACTTCTTGTCTAAATTTTCTTTGCATTTCAAGAGTGATCAAGTTTTCTTGTCTGATAGAAATGCTCAAATCTTCAAGATTATTTCCAAAAGTATTTATATATAAACCTTTAACTGTAACAATAAAATAATCATCAATATTTTTAAAATCAAAACCGGTTAAACTTTTTATAGTTTTTGTTAAAAAATTTAATATTCTTTCTGGTGGAAGTTTAGCTTTGATCTGTGAAAAATTATAAAAAAAAATAAGCAATATAATAATTATTAGTTGAAAAGAAAATAAAAATCCAAAAAAATTATTTAATTTTTTTAATTTTAAAAGAAGATTTTTTGAAAAAAAAAAACTTTTATTTTTAAAGATCATGCAATCTATTCATATATGTTTTCACTCGTCAAAAATGAAAATTCTAATTTGTTATTATCTTTGTTTAAATTATTTGTATATTCTATGGCTGATAGATAGCTTTTATGATTTTTAAACTCAGTCAATATAATATATGTATTTTGCTCTTCGTTAATAAAGGAGCTTTTTAATTTTATAAAATTTGTAAATTTTTCTAAATTTGAAATAATATCTTTTATTTTGTTAGCCTCATTTTTATTTTTTATGCTTATCTGTATTACATTAATTTCTGCATAATTTGATTTAAATTCTGATTTTTTTTTTAAGAAGGTTGTTATAAAAATTACAAGTGAAATTGTTAATGTTGAAAATATGGCGATTATATATTGATTTGCTCCACAAGCTAATCCTATTCCGATTACAAAAAATAAATAAACCAATTCCTCAGGTTCTTTAATAGCAGCCCTAAACCTTACAATTGATAAGGCACCAACCAAACCCAATGATAATGCAAGTGAAAACTTTATTACTGTAATTACCAAGCATGTAACAGCTGCCAAAGGTATAAATTGATCTGAAAAATAAAGTTTATTACTAAGTGTCTGGGAATTTTTTAAATAAGTAAATTTAATTATATATGCCAGAATAACAGATATAATAATTGATAAAATAAAGCTAGTGAGACTAATATCTACTGTAGAGTTTAGAAAAAAATTTTTAATATCGTTTAACTGAGTTAAATTATCATTATCCATAGTTAATATATTTTATCTATTTTCTTACAAAAACTTTGTAATATTAATAATATATTTATCAATTATTATTTTTCCAATATCCCTTTAAAACCTCATAAGGCTCTTTAGATTTCTCAATTATTTTTAAAGCCTCAATTTTATTTTCAAAATTCTTCACTATAACTTGTCCAGTACCTTTGTAGTTTTCAAACCAGATTTTAAAAATTTCCAACATTCCAGGGTAATTATTTTTTAAATCGTTAATATCACTTAATAAATTTACATTAATTATTTTACTATCTATGAAAATACCTAACAGTTTATCGTCCACTTCTCCGTTGTCGAGCATTTTCATGACACCAATAATTTTAACTTTTACAACAGATCCTTTTGTGAATTTCTCACCAATAACCAATATATCAATTGGATCTCCATCACCACCATCACCTTTTGGAGTAATTGTTTGAGGTATAATCCCATAATTAACAGGATAACCTAAATATTTTATATATCTAAATGAATTATTTTTTTTCTCCCATTTTAATTTACCTGTTTTTTTTGATACCATCCATTTTTGATTTTCGCCACTTGGTACTTCAATTACAGCATTAACCGAACCATCATCATTGAATATAGGTACCTCGTGAAATAAATTTATATTTTTTAAATCTTTTTTTTCATCTTTTTTTATAGAATCAGAAAAGGATATTTGATTTATAAAAAAAAATAAAAAAATTATAAAAATAAATCTGTATCTCATTTTTTATTTTTCGTGTGATTTGTTCATGCAGTAACTTTTTGAATTAATAAACTTTTGAGCTCTTTCTATCATTTTTATATGAGATATATTATCTAAATTTTTCATCCAAAATTCATAAAATTCAACTGACCAATATTTATCCCAATCTTTGGTCATTATATTAAAATCATTATATTTATTATAAAAAACACTATTATGAAAATAATAAAAATAAAAGTAATAAAATTTTTTAAGTTTATTTTTATCAAATTTATATTTTTTTTTTTTAAAGATAATATTAATTTCTTCATTTCAAATTTATTATGAGTATGTAAATTAAAATTATAATTTATAGTAGGGATGTTTCTTGTTGAAGTAATTACTGGAATATCAAAGTATGGATATTCGAAAGATACTGATCCAAAAACAGTAATTACGTAATCTATTCCACTTTTAATTATTTCATTATGTTTAGTATCTGGTTTCAAATAATTTATATTTTTATATTTTTTAATTATTTCTTTAGTAACATTTGTAGTAAAAGGTTGATATTTTTTATACTTGCCTGAATAATTTGGATGGTCTTTAATATACCAATCATATTTTGTAATATTTGATAGTTTGCCTAAAAAATTTAACCATTCTACAAAATCAACAAAATGAAATTTACCGTACACATTAATTGCATCAAAAAAATCTTGAGTACAAATTAAGATTTTAATTTTATTATTTCTTTTAAGCACCAATTTATCACTTTTGTTAAATGAAGATTTTGAAATATATGTCGAACCAATATTACCTCTTTTTTCTCCACTGATTCTTTTTTTAATTAAACTTTCTCCTATCTTTAAACACTCTTTTTTTTCTTTTAGAGAAAAAGAGGCATGTATTTTATTAAAGAATCTATATTCAGAAAATTGATATTGGTTTTTATTATTTAAATAAAAGACTTTCCCTTCATTATGGACATAAACAGGTATGTTAAATTTAAATGCGACCCTGAATAAAATTGCATAACTGTAGTGAGCATGTACACCGAGAACAGCCTTAATATTATTATTTTTAAAATAATTTTCCCAATATTGATGAAGACAAATAAACTCATGTAAAAAGATTTTAAATTTTTTACTATTTATATCTATTGTTGGTGCATAATTATATTTTAGGTAAGAATCATAAATTAAATCACCTAAAAAAGCCTTATTTACATAAATTTTATATATATCTTCTTTTTTTTTTATTTTTTTTATTAATTTATTGTAAATTTTAATTGAAGAATTTTCTAAATTTTTATCAATATTTGGTTTTATAAAACTCTCAACACCAAAAGATCTATAAACTCCAAAATTATTATAATTTAATAAATTTGAAAAAAACCATTTTAATTTTGTTATCCAGCTATCTTTTAGTTTTGAAGCAATAAGTTTAAAATTATAAAAAGCAATAATTCTTGCCTTATATTTTTTTGATAATACATTTGAGAAGTAAGAAAAAAATAAATGATCTGAATGAAAAGCATTAAATTCTACCAAGATAACATTATTGGTATGAAATTTTTTATAAAATAATTTTTTATTTATTTTTTTATATTGTAGTAAAATTTTTTTTTTCTTTAAAAAATTAATAATAGTTTTTAACATTAATTAAATTTTTTTGGGTTTAATAATGAAATTTTATTATATGAATTATAGGTAAGAAAAATAACTTTTCTATCTTTATGTTTTAAAAATGCTGTTCTTCCATGTAAACCATTTGTTAATGCTGCTATTAAACAATTTTCTTCAAGTTCTAATAAGTTAAAATTATTATTTTTCATTTTTTCTAAATACTCATTTTTATTTTTAAAATCTTCATACTCGTCCCAATTTTTAGAGGTTTTCCAATAATTAATATAATTTTTATTTATTTTATGACTTCCCATAACGTATTGGAAAGGTGCTGAGTCCTTGTCAATTTTAAAAGGAGAATAGTAAAGTTTTAAATTTGGAATGAATCTATCCATGTGTAAATGATTGTCACCTTTGATTATTTTTTCAGGCAAGTTTTTTGATTTGTGAAAAAAATACTCAGCATTTGTTTCTAGTGGTATTCCATAAATTAATTTAGTTAAATCATCATTTATAATTTTTAAAACATCATATTTTTCAATATCATCTTGGGCCCAAGTTAGTTTAACATCATCATCTTTACTTATATCTTTTGGTGGTATCAGCCAATTTTTATCTTGAATATTTTGATTATTTAAATCATTAAACTTTTTTTTTGCATAATTATGTTCCTTTCCAGGCAATATATTTTTTAATATTGCTATTCCATTTGACTCAAGACTTTCAATTGTATTCTTGGATAAAGTTTTATAATTATTTTTATAATCAAATACATAATCTACTTTTTTATAGCTAGATTCTTCAAAAAAAAATTTTTTAAAATTACTATTTTTTTTCGCAAAATAAATCCAAAAATCAACATTTAAATTTCTTATAAATTTATTTTTATTGTTACCCACTCTTTTACTTGGGTAAGAAAAAAAACGAGTAATCAGTTTTTTTTTTGCGTAACTAGGGTTATTGATTAAAATTTTCCAATTATTTAAATTAAAAATATCTCTTATTATGTTAATCATATAATGATAAAAATTATATATATTTTTTTTTTAAACTAAGACAGTAAAATAATAAAAAATGTTAAATAAAAGTCCATTAATTTCCGTTATAACTGTTGTCAAAAATGGTGAAATGTATTTAGAGGAGGCAATAAAAAGTCTTCATAGTCAGTCATACCAAAATTTTGAGCATATAGTTATTGATGGATGCTCTACTGATAAAACTTTAGAAATTATAAAAAAATATAAATCTAAAATAAGCTATTTTATATCTGAAAAAGATGATGGAATTTATGATGGTTTTAACAAAGGAATGAGAGAGGCTAAGGGTGATTATATTGGATTTTTAAATTCAGACGATGTTCTTCTTCCGGAAGCATTCTCAATATTAAAAAAATATATACTTCAAAATGATTATCCAGATTTTATTTTCGGAGCAGTTAAAAAACATTGGGGAGTTTTGCATGGATATAAAAAATGGAAAGTTAAATTTAGCTGGGGATTTTATAGTAGTCATTCAACAGGATTTTATATAAGAACTTCATCAGCCAAGTTAGTGGGAGATTATAATTTAAAATACAAGTATTCATCAGATTATGACTATCTTTATAGAATGATAGTTAAAAATAAATTAAGAGGAGTTGCAACAACTAAAGAAGAGGTTTTTGGTATTTTTAGAAGAGGTGGTTTTTCTAGCAAAATAAAATTTGTAGATCATTTTAAAGAAGAAATTCAAATTAGAATAGATAATAATCAGAGCAAATTTTTAATATTTATAATTGTTTTGTATAAATTTATAAAACATATAGATAAATTTTTTTATCATTTTTTAGATAGAATTAAAAAAAAGAATAGATAATTTTATGATAATTTTTATAAAATCTTAAAGAATTATTCTCACTTTTATTAAATTTTTTTTTCTTAAAACTTTTTTTATTGTAAAGAATTAAAATTTTTTTTGCTAAATCTTTATAATTTTTTGCTTTAAAAAAAACTCCATTTGAAGGATTTTGTTCTAAATGAACCGGGATCTTTGACAATAATATTATTTTTTTAAAAAAAGTTGCATAATCCACAGCATTTCCCCAGCCTTCACTTAAAGAAGGATTTATAATACAAAAACTATTTTTAAACAAGGAATACACTTCATCTTTTTTTACAATTCCTATATGCAAAACTTGATTTTTTATTTTATTTTTTTCTAAAAAATTATTTAAAAAATTTTTATAGTTTGGAAATCTATAATCACTATTATTTCCAGTAGTGACTAAATATATTTTTTTTTTATATTTTTTATTTAAATAATTAATTGTTTTGAAAACTGTAATATGGTTTTTATGCTTCCAATAATGATTTGGTAAGTAAATATAATTTGTAGGTAATTTTATATTATATGTTTTTTCAATCTGTTTAATATTAATATTTTTTTTTATATTAATTAAATTATAATGATGCAGAACTAAACTTTTATTATAGGCGATCGTACTAATTTTTTTTAAATCTTTTAAAACAGATTTACTACTTATAAGAATTTTAGTTGAATGAATTTGTGATAAAATAATATCAATTTTTCTTGCCACTCTCTGCCTTAAGCTAAAGTTTTCGGGAAAATGTATTTCTTGAAAGTCTGGAAACCATTTTAAACTTGGTATTTTAGATTTTTTACCCAAAAAAGATGTATGCGAAATAATATGTATATTATTATTTATTAAAAAATTTTCATAAATAAAATTTTTTCCAAAAATTGTTAATAAAAATAAATTTAACAATTTTAAAATTTTACTTCTTCTATTAAAAATATCACTTTGTAATATTTTACATCCTTTGAAATAAGTTTTTTCTTTATTTGTTAAATTATTATCTGATAATATATTAATTTTAATTTTATACTTTTTTTTTTTATTAAAAGTATTTATTACATTAAATAAATTAATATAATAGTTGGTTACACCTAACCATCCATCTAATCTATAATTAATTATAAAACCAACATTAATTTCTTTCTTTTCCATTGTTGATTCATTTAAAAATTTTTAAATTATAAACTGGGTTATTATCTCTTAAATATCTTGCAGGATTTCCAACTACCACTGTATTAGGCTTAACATCTTTTGTTACTACCGAACCTGCTCCAACAATACTATTTTTTCCTATTCTTACGTCTGGCAATATTGTTGCGGTAGCACCTACAGAAGCAAAATCATCAACCCTGACTCTCCCAGCCAGGTAACACCCTCCCATAAGGTGAACCCCGTTTCCAATTTCACACTCATGATCAATCATACTGCCAGTATTTAATAATGTATAATTTCCTATTTTAGTACCTCTGTTTACGTATGACTTTGGTAAAGAAATAAATCCACTGCCCATTTTTACAGATTTATGAATTTCAGATTTATTAGAAATTATATTTATCGGCTTAAGATTTAATTTTTCAAACTGTTTAGAAATCATATAACGTGATTTACCATCTTCTCTTGCTATACAAACTACAAAATGTGTTGAATTACTAACAAAATTTTTAAAATCTTTTTTTTTATAAGAAAAAATTAAATTACTTTTAAAATATGGTTTTTTTTGAAAAGGATCAAATAAAAATTTAGGATTAATTTTTTTTTCCTTTAACATTTCATAAATTATAAATCCCGTTGATTTTGCACCATATAATAATATTTTTTTTACTTTCATTTAAATTTATAAATTATTAATTATAATTTTTTTTATTAACCTAACATCATTTACTGAAAGCTGAGTATTAGAAGGTAATACCAATGTTTTCTCAAAAATTTTTTTACTAATTTTTTTTTTTATATACATACTTAGATTTTATTGACTTAATTAAATTTAGTGGCCAAAAACCAGATCTCACTTCAATCCCTTTTTTTTGCAAATCTAAACCAATTTTTCTAATTTTATTTTTTGAGATATTTTTAAAATAAACTGAATTTAACCAGTATACAGGAACACTTCCTTTATAAAATTTTTGAGTTATTCTAAAGTTTTTATCATTAAACAACTTTGAATAAATTTTTCCAATTTTAATTTTTTTTGGCAAAATATTTTTCTTAAATCTTTCAATTTGACCCCTGCCAATAGCACCAAGCAAATGTGGAAGTTTGTAGTTATATCCCTCACCTAATGAATGGTATTTTTTCCAATAAGGATCTCTTTTTCCTCTAAAAGGAGAATTTCTTGACGCTAATCTGTTCGCTAAAATATATTTACTATTGCTATTTGTAACTATTACCCCACCTTCTCCAACTCCTATCATTTTTTCTGATCTAATTGAAAAAACACCAATGTCACCAAACGAGCCAACGTACTTATTATTTATTTTAGCTCCTAATGCTTCACTAAAATCTTCAACTAAAGAAATTTTTTTTTTCTTACACAATTTAACAATTTCAATAGTATCTTTTGCAGGAAATCCATAAACATGGACAAGCTGGACTATTTTCGGTTTATATTTAATAATTGCTTTTTTTAATAAATTTATGTCTAGTCCTAATGTAGCTTCTTCTACTTCTACAATAATAGGTATAGCCCCACATTGTGTTACAGAAGTTAAATTTGATGAACAAGAATAATTAGGAAGAATTACTCTATCTCCGTAATTACATCCCAATGTTTTTAGAGCTAGATGAAGGGCTGCAGTTCCGCTCTGAACAGCTAAAGAATTTTTTATATTTAAAAGTTTTGAAACTTTTTTTTCAAATTCTAAGGTATGCTTTCCATTACTTGAAAGCCAAGTACTTTTTAATACATCATTTACGTATTTTTTTTCTAATGCTGATAGAGATGGAGAATTAATTAAATATTTCATTTAATGTTATCGTTTTACAGTTGAAATCAAAGTTTTTTAAAGTAATAATTAAAATTTTAGAAAGACTATAATTATTTATATTTATTGCAACAAATTAATTAATGTACACTGATTTTTGGTTAAAACTCTCGAGCAAACTCGAGTGGAGAAAAAAACCAAAAAAATCTTTGATTGTAAAAAAAAATAATTCACCAATGTGGTTTCCAGATGGAAGGCTAAATTTATTCGATAATTGTTTTAGAAAAGAAAATAAAAAAAAAATTGCAATTTATTTTTTTAATAAAGAAAAAAGGCTTTCAAAATTTAGTTACTTAGAGTTAGAAAAAATTATTATTAATTTTATTATTCAATTTAAATCTAAAACAAGAAATAT
>MDTD01014367.1_pt1 | contig 10168 bp, 8 predicted proteins | sample 811221 | NCBI WGS metagenome assembly MDTD01 (sample SAMN05326646, study PRJNA326480) | marine metagenome | isolation source: seawater | place: Pacific Ocean: South West | collected 2011
ATTCTTTATCTCTTTTAAATTTTTTCATAATATTATTTTAATACATTTATCTTAATATTTAATTCATTACTAATAATCTTATTAAATCTAAATTATGGAAAACTATAAAGAATATGAAAATTTCTGCATAAATATTTCAAAAATTGCAGGAAATTATGTATTAGAAAATTTTGAAGGAAAATTTGAAATATATTCAAAGGACAAGAGAAATAATTTAGTAACAGAAATTGATTTAAATACTCAAAAAATTATTGTTGAAAATATTTATAAAACATACCCAAATCACGAAATTGTTGGCGAGGAGGATAATAAAAAAGAATCTAAAGATTCTGAGTATATATGGGTGATCGATCCTATTGATGGAACAACAAACTTTGTAAATGGCATACCAAATTTTGCAATTTCCATTGCTGTACTTAAAGATTTAGAACCTGTTGCAGGCTCTATATGGATTCCATGGCCAAACAATGAAAAATCCCTAATATTTTCAGCTTCAAAAAATAATGGATCTGCTGAAAATGGAATTAAATTAAATCTAGTTGAAAAATTAAATCAAGGACTAGATGAGGGGTCAGCCTCATCATATTCTTCTTTTAGCTCTATCTATGGAAACAAAGATAGGGATGTAAAACCGTGGAATAAAGTAATTAAAGGAGAAAAAAGAGTTATTGGCAGTGTTGCCTATGAAATGGCTTTGCTTGCAAAAGGAGTAATTAAATTTGGCTTGTTTGGTCCAGCAAGTATATGGGATTTTGGTGCTGGATTATTAATTATTAAAGAGGCAGGAGGGATAATACATAATTTAAACAAAGACTATAATTTTATTTCTGAATTTACTTCATTTAAAACATTAATAAATAAAAATAATGACTCTCCAAGTGAAATTATTTATGATTGGAGTGGGCAATTTTTAATTGGAAATAAAATAATTATGAATTTAGAAGATTCAGAAAAATTCGTCTAACTTCTTATTGCCATGGTATATTAAATCTTTCATTTAGTAGGAAAAAATATTGAACATTGAATTATATGACACAACTTTAAGAGATGGTGCTCAGCAATCAGGTATTTCGCTTTCTTTGAAAGATAAAATCAACATAACTTTAAAGCTGGACGAATTAGGAATTGACACTATTGAAGGAGGCTATGCTGGATCAAACCCAAAAGATGATGAATATTTTAGAGTAATTCAAAAAGAAAATATTAAAAATTCAAAGATAAGTGCTTTTGGGTCGACAAGAAAACCAAATTCCAACATAGAAAGTGATGTTATAGTAAATGCTCTTTTGGGCTCTGAGGCAAAAGTCTTAACAGTTGTTGGTAAATCTTCTTCGAAGCAAGTTTTAAAAGTTTTAGAAACCTCGCTTGACGAAAACTTAAAAATGATTGATGAAACGATCAATTTTTTATCAAAAAGAGACAGAAGAGTTATATATGATGCGGAGCACTTTTTTGATGGATTTTATACGGATAAAAATTATGCAATCAAGACACTTATAACTGCATTTGAATCAGGCGCAGATACAATAACATTATGTGACACAAATGGAGGGATGATTCCTGAAGACATTGAGAAGGTATTGGTTGAAGTAAAAAAGCATATTGATTCCTCAAAACTTGGAATACATTGCCATAATGATACAGATACTGCTGTTGCCTGCACATTATCTGCTTTTAATGAAGGTGTTACCCATATTCAAGGGACAGTAAATGGTTATGGTGAAAGATGTGGCAATACTAACTTAATAAGCCTAATAGCTAATTTATATTTTAAGAAAGGCATATCATTATTTAGCCAGGAAAAAATGAAATCTTTAACAGAAGTATCTAACTTTGTTTCTGATACTGTTAACAGGACACCATTTCCATATGCTCCCTATGTTGGAAGTATGGCATTTACACACAAGGGTGGAATGCATGCATCCGCAGTAAATAAATATGTCGATTCTTATCAACATATGAATCCAGAAAAAGTAGGCAATTTATCTAACATAACTGTTTCTGAATTAGCTGGAAGAAGCAATGTAATTTCTCTGTTAAAAGAATTAAATATCCTTAATGAATTTAATGATAATGATATTAAAAATTTAACAAGTTTTATCAAAAATAAAGAAAATAATGGTTTTTCTTATGAAGTTGCTTCTGCATCATTAGAATTGCTACTAAAAAAAGAAAAAAGGTTAATTAAATCTCCTTTTAAACTTATAGAATATGATGTGAGACTTAAAAGCACAGAATTAAATAAAGAAAATCAATGCACTGCTTCTATTAAATTAGGAGTAAATGAAATTGAAATTGAAAAAACTGCTATTGGCAATGGACCTGTAGCAGCTCTGGATAAAGCTTTAAGAGAAGCATTATTAAAGTTTTACCCATCACTTGATAAAGTAAAATTAACTGACTACAAAGTTAGGGTTGTAAATGAGTCTGAAGCAACTGAATCAATAGTTAGAGTGTCTATTGAATCTGCTGACGATAAAGAGGTGTGGACTACAGTTGGGGCATCATCGAATATAATTGAAGCAAGCTGGATGGCTCTTTCAGATTCAATGGAATGGTGGTTAATAAAAAATATTATCGACTAATATATTTAGGGCCATCAAAATCTATAAATATTTCACTAATTTCGCCATGATTATTAATTTTAAATGCCTTTACAATTGGTCTTGCTTTTTCTACAAGAGAAACAATAATGTATATTTGCTCAATGTAGCCTGATGTAAGAGCATTTTTGACGTCTGTTTCAGACGGATAAGCCTGTGTATGGGTATGTGAATGCATAATTCCAATTATCGCTTCGTCATCCTCGTCACATATTTTTTCTGTATTCATTAATTCAATTGGATCAATTGTATATCTGTTTTGCGGGGCTTCATGAATATTTCTTAGAGGATGAAATCTTGTAGTTGTATTTCCTTTTCCTTGGAGTATTCCGCAACTCTCATTTGGGTCATTATTTAATGCGTGAGAAATAATCTCTCCAATAATTTTTTTTGGTATAAAGAAATTTTGATTCATTTTAATTAATTAATTTATATATTTCATCACCCATTTGACTTGTAGTCAGAAAAGAATCATCATCCGATAAATCCTTTGTCCTAAAGCCTTTATCGATAAGGGTATTGACTGCATTTTCTATTTCCTCAGCTTCTACATCTAAACCGAATGACCACTTTAACATCATTGCAGTACTTAATATAGAAGCAATGGGATTAGCTAAGCCTTGGCCAGCAATATCTGGAGCAGACCCATGAATGGGTTCGTAAAGAGCGGGTTTGTCGTTGTTATCAATTTGGCCTGGAATAGATGATAAACTTGCTGATGGTAACATCCCCATTGATCCACCAATCACAGCAGCTTCGTCGGATAAAATATCACCAAAAGTATTTTCAGTAACTAAAACATCAAATTCAGAAGGGTTAGTTATTATTTGCATTGCAGCATTATCTGCCAGCATGTGAATTAATTCAACATCTGGATATTCATTTGAAACTTCATCTGCAATTTCTCTCCATAACCTAGAACTAGCCATTACATTCATCTTGTCTAGTGAATGTAATTTTTTGTTTCGTTTTTTTGCCATCTCAAAACCTACTCTTACTACCCTTCTAACTTCATCTTCATTGTAAGTCAAAGTGTCAACTGCATACCTTTTATCATTTTGAACCCATCTTTTTTTTGGTTCTCCAAAATATAAGCCTGAAGTAAGTTCTCTAATTATGATGAAATCAACATTTTCTAAAATTTCTTTTTTTAATGGGCTTGTATTAGCAAGTGCTGGATAAACTTTTGCTGGCCTAATATTTGCAAATAGATCTAATTCTTTTCTTAATTTTAGTATTCCATCTTCTGGACGAACATCACTATTAGGGTCATCCCATTTTGGACCACCTACTGACCCAAACAATACAGCTTGACTTTCCAAACATTTGCTTAATGCTTCTTCGGTAATGGCGGCACCATACTTGTCAATTGAAATTCCACCAACGTCTTGATAATCAAATTCAAATTCATGACCATATTTTTTTGAAATCCCATCTAATATTTTCAAAGATTCTTCAGTGACTTCAGGTCCAATTCCATCTCCAGACAACAGAGCAATCTTAAATTTCATTACTTACCATCTTTTGATTCTATTTTTTTCATAATTATCAATGTATTTACTTGATGTTAATGTTCTTGCAATCTCATCTTCACCCTTCAACAAAGAATGTTTTCTAAAAGGATCAATTTTAAAACTAGTTTTAAAATCCGAGTCGTCATAAATGGTTTCGTTTTCCAAATCAACATTTAAATGATAGTTTCTAGTTGATAATGACATTCCCATGATATGATCTACTTCTTTCTTGCCTAGAATGATTGAAAGTATTCCATTTTGAAAACAATTATTCCTGAATATATCTGCAAAACTCGGAGCGATAATAACTTTAAAACCATAATCAAGAAGTGCCCAAGGAGCATGCTCTCTTGAAGACCCTGAACCAAAATTTGTTCCAGATACCAATATTGAAGCATTTTTATACCTTTCTTCGTTCAATACGAATTCAGGATTTAAGACTCCTGGCTCAAGATATCTCCAATCAAAAAATGCAAATTCTCCAAAACCTGTTCTCTCAATTCTCTTTAGAAATTGCTTTGGTATAATTTGATCAGTATCTACATTTGATCTGTCCAAAGGTGCTACCAATCCTTTGTGATTAATAAAAGGGTCCATTATTTCCAGTTCCTTACATCGACAAAGTGCCCTTCAATTGCTGCAGCAGCTGCCATTTCTGGGCTAACAAGATGAGTTCTCCCGTCTTTACCTTGTCTTCCCTCGAAATTCCTATTTGAAGTAGAAGCACATCTCTCTTGAGGGCTAAGTTGGTCTGGATTCATTCCTAGGCACATTGAACAACCCGCTTCTCTCCACTCAAAACCAGAATTAGTAAATATTTTATCAAGACCTTCCTTTTCAGCTAACATTTTTACTATTCCTGATCCTGGAACAACCATTGCATTTACATTTTTGCTTACTTTTTTTCCATCAATTATTTTTGCAGCTGCTCTTAAATCTTCAAGTCTCCCATTAGTACACGAACCAATAAATACTTTATCTATTCTGACATCAGAAATCTTTTGACCAGCTTCAAGCCCCATATACTCTAGCGCACTTTCAGCATTAGATTTTTTTTCAGGAGTTTCAAAATCATTAGGATCTGGTATTGAAGAATTTACACTTACAACTTGACCAGGATTTGTCCCCCAAGATACATGTGGCTCTAGTGAAGTACAATCAATTTTAATTTCTGTATCAAATTCAGCACCTTCATCTGTTTTTAAATTATTCCATATTGCTATAAGTTGATCTAAATTTTTTCCTGTAGGTGTGAATTTTTTTCCTTGTACAAATTCTATTGTTTTTTCATCAGGCGCAATCATTCCTGCTCGTCCTCCTCCTTCAATTGTCATATTGCAAACTGTCATTCTTCCTTCCATAGACATGTGTTCAAATGCATCACCCCTAAATTCTATAGCGTGTCCTGTACCGCCATCAACACCAATTTTGCCAATAATTGAAAGTATTAAATCTTTTGGAGTTACTCCGAACGGCAAATCTCCAATAGATTCAATTGACATCGTTTTTGGTTTTTTTTGGAGTAGTGTTTGTGTCGCTAAAACATGCTCAACTTCAGAAGTTCCTATACCAAATGCTAATGCACCAAATGCACCGTGGGTAGAAGTATGACTATCTCCACATACAATTGTCATTCCTGGCTGAGTTAAACCAAGTTCTGGACCGATAACATGCACTATGCCTTGATTTATATTATCAATATCATAAATTGGGACATTGAAATCTTCACAATTCTTTCTTAACGTTTCAATTTGTTGTTTTGAAATAGGATCTTTAATATTAAATCTATCCAATGTTGGCACATTATGATCTATTGTTGCAACTGTTAAATCTGGTCTTCTCACCTTTCTTGAATTAATTCTTAAACTCTCAAAAGCCTGAGGAGATGTAACTTCATGAACTAAATGCAAATCAATATAAATTAAAGCAAGGTCATCATCTAATTGTTCAACAACATGCGAATCCCAAATTTTCTCAAATAATGTTTTTTTCATCTTCCTGCTCCAGAACCTGGTGACTCTGACCCTTCATTCATCATTTGTACTTGCCTATTAATAGCATTTAAATAAGCTTTTGCAGAAGCAACGACTATATCAGAATCAGAACCAATGCCAGTAAAGGTTCTTCCTTTATCATTTTCAACTCTTATTGTAACTTCTCCCAATGCATCTATCCCCTCGGTAACTGAATTTACACTAAATTCAGTCAATTTTGAAACAAAACTTATTACCTTGTCTATAGCTTTACAAACTGCGTCAACAGGTCCTGTGCCATTAGATTCAGTTTTAATATTTTTGCCATTCTCATCAATTAATTCTATAAAAGCTTTTGGCTCATTTTTATTACCACATTGAACTTCAATTTTGCCAAGAGTTAAAAATTGCTTATTTTCATCTGACCTTGAGTATTCAAGAATAATTGATTCTAAATCCATATCAGTCACTTCTTTTTTAGTGTCAGCTAGATCTTTAAATTTTATAAATAATGAGTTTAATTGATCTTCGTCTAGATCATAACCTAAATCTTTCAATCTAGATTTAAGACCTGCCCTTCCAGATAATTTACCAAGAACTAGGGCTTCTCCTCTCCAGCCAACTGTTTCAGGTTCCATTATTTCAAAAGTACTTTTATCTTTTAAAAATGCATCCTGGTGTATTCCAGATGAATGCCTAAAAGCATTTTGCCCCACAATAGCTTTATTTGCTTGCATTGGAAAACCAAATATATTACTTACCATTCTACTAGTAGGTCCAATTTCCGAAGTATTTACTCTTGTTTTTAAATTAAAATGGTCTTTCCTAACTTCAAGCCCCATTATTACTTCTTCTAAAGCAGCATTTCCTGCTCTTTCTCCAAGACCATTAATGCATCCTTCAATTTGCCTTGCTCCATTTTCAACAGCTGAAAGACTATTAGAAACTGCCAAACCTAAGTCATTATGGCAATGAACACTTACAATCACACTATCAATATTCTTAACTTTTTCAATTAAATATTTAATTGACCCACCAAATTCTTTGGAAACAGAATAACCAACTGTATCTGGTATATTAACTGTAGTTGCACCTGCACTAATTGTTTCTTCAAGTAGAGTAATTAAAAAATTTATATCAGTTCTTGTTGCATCCATGGGAGAAAATTCAACATCATCTACATATTTTTTTGCTCTACTTACAGCTTTTACTGCCATTTCAATAATTTCTTCTGGATCTTTTCTCATTTGATGTTCCATATGTATCGAGGAACTTGAAACAAATGTATGTATTCTTGGGTCAGTTGCTTTTTCTAAGGCTTGAGCTGCTTTATCAATGTCTTTCTCAATAACTCTTGCTAAGCTAGCAACTTTACAATTTTTTACTGTTTCAGCAATTAAACTAACTGCATTAAAATCACCTATAGAGCTTACAGCGAAACCAGCCTCTATGACGTCAACACCTAAACTTTCTAATTGTTTAGCAATAATAAGTTTTTCGTTTACGGTCAAACCTGCACCTGCAGATTGTTCACCATCCCTAAGCGTTGTATCAAATATTATTACCGAATCACTGTCCATATTAATTAACTTTGATTTTCTAAAAAGGGCATCATATTCCTTAATTTCTTTCCAACTTCTTCAATTGGGTGGCCAGCATTTTCATTCCTGAGGCTATTAAATTTATGCAAACCTTCGTCATTTTCAGCAATCCATTCTTTTGCAAATTGACCAGACTGGATTTGCTCAAGAACTTTCTTCATATTTTCCTTAACAGATGGATCTACGACAACTGGTCCTCTAGTATAGTCACCATATTCAGCAGTATCAGAAATTGAATATCTCATTTCACCCAGACCACCTTGATACATCAAATCCACTATTAGTTTTAATTCGTGCAAAACTTCAAAATACGCTGACTCCGGTTGATATCCTGCTTCAACTAATACTTCAAAGGCACTTTGAACAAGTGAAGTTACGCCACCACAAAGAACTGCTTGTTCACCAAATAAATCTGTTTCAGTCTCCTCTTTAAAAGTCGTTTCAAGAATTCCGGCACGAGCACCACCTATTCCAAGCCCATACCCAAGAGCAACTTCTTGAGCCTTACCAGAATGGTCTTGGTATACAGCAACCAAGCAAGGAACTCCTTGGCCTGTCTCAAATACTCTGCGTACAATATGTCCTGGCCCTTTGGGTGCAATCATAGCAACATCAATAAATTCAGGAGGTTTAATTTGTTCATAAAATATACTAAATCCGTGACAAAACATTAACATCTTGCCTTCTTTTAGATTTTCCTCAACATCCTCTTTATATACTTTTCCTTGAATAGTATCAGGTAGACAGAACATAATTATGTCTGATTGTTTAACAGCTTCAGAATTAGTAAGGACTTTTAAGCCATCTTTTTCAGCGACTTCCTTGCTTTTACTTCCATCATACAACCCAACAACGACGTCCATACCCGAATCATTCAAATTTCTAGCGTGTGCATGACCTTGACTTCCGTATCCTAAAACAGCAATTTTTTTGCCATTTATCAGGTCCTTATTAATATCTTTTTCATAAAATAATTTCATTAATTATCCTTTCATTCTTTACTTTTTAATACCGCGACTCTTCCGGTTCTCATTACTTCAATAATTCCATACGGTTCGAGCAATTCCAATAATGATTCTATTTCTTTTGATTCACCTGTGGTTTCAATTGTCATTTGATCAGAACCAACATCAACTGTTTTAACATTAAAAATATTTGATAATTGCAAAATCTCACCTCTTTTTTCATTATCTGCTGAAACTTTAATTAAAACCATTTCTCTATATACATGATCCAAATCAGAAATGTCTTCCACCTCAACAACCTCAATTAATCTATCTAGCTTTGCCGCAACAAGTCTAACAACTTCCTCAGGGCCTTCAACAACAAATGTCATTCTTGAAAGTCCTTCTATTTCAGATCTCCCAACAGCTAAGCTTGCAATGTTAAAACCTTGTCTTCGAAAAAGTCCACAAATTCTTGCAAGTACACCTGCTTTATTTTCAACTAAGGCTATCACCGTTCTAGTACCCGTATTAGTTGCTACCATCGATAGGCTCCTCTAATAATTCATTAACACTTTCACCAGAAGGAATCATGGGAAAAACATTCTCTTCTTTCTTAATTTTGAAATCAATTAAAAAAGGACCATCATGATTATTTGCTTCTCTAATTGCAGGCCTTACATCTTCATTATTATCAACACTTAGTGCCTTCATACCGTATGCATTGGCAAGTTTTACAAAGTCAGGGTTTGCAGTGTATGCATTAGCCTGATAATCCTTATTAAAAAACATTCCTTGCCACTGAGTTATCATCCCAAGATGATTATTGTTTAATAAAGCAAATTTAACTTTTATATTATTTTCAACAATTGTTGCAAGCTCACATAATGTCATCTGAAAGCCACCATCACCTGCTATAGACCACACATTTTTATCTGGAGAACCAACCTTTGCACCTAATGCAGCAGGAACTTCAAAGCCCATTGTCCCTAAACCACCAGATGAAATCCATGAATTTTGAGAACAATAAGAATAATGTTGAGCTGCCCACATTTGATGTTGACCAACACCTGTAACAATTACAGACTTGCCTTCAGTTTCATCAGAAAGAGATTTGATAACATACTGGCCAGTTAAATTCGGTGATTTTTTTAATTTCAATGAAGGGTGGTCATTTTTTAATTTTTCAATATGATTTAGCCAATCAATATGTGTTTTTCTTTTTAATTTTGTTAACATCTGCTTCAAAATGTCTTTTGCATTTCCAATTAAAGCAACATCAACTTCGATATTTTTATTTATCTCGGCTGGGTCAATATCAATATGAATTTTTTTTGATCTAGTTGCAAATCTTGAAGTGTCACCTGTTATCCTGTCATCAAATCTACTGCCGATGGCTATAACTAAATCAGCTTGATCTAAAGCAAGACTGGCCCACGCAACTCCATGCATACCGGGAAAACTTAAACTTAATACATGATTTTCAGGAAATGAACTTATTCCTAAAAGAGTAGTTATGACTGGAATCTGAGC
>MDTD01166956.1_pt1 | contig 10168 bp, 25 predicted proteins | sample 811221 | NCBI WGS metagenome assembly MDTD01 (sample SAMN05326646, study PRJNA326480) | marine metagenome | isolation source: seawater | place: Pacific Ocean: South West | collected 2011
ATAAAAAATATTCTATTGATATTGCTTAAAATTATCTAATTTCTAGAAACTGATAAGAAAACAGTAATTAGTTATGGCTAAAATCGTCTTAGTCTAAGACATTTTTTAATGATAGTTTCTAATTAGAATATCTAAACATATATCTATATATTTTTATGAGCTTCAAAATAAAATATCTATATACATGATAGCTATACTTAGTTTTATAATCTTATATATAAATATATTGACACTATGTGAGAATAGTTTAAGATCTATATTGAAGCTGAAAAAGTTTCATAATTTTAATTTAGCAATATGAAAGGTAAAACAATGTTAAATTTATTTAAAAATAAAACTACTAAAGAAACTAAAGTAAAAGCTAAAACTATTTATCAAAAAATAGATATTAATTCTAGTTTTGAAAATATGAATAATACATGGGATAAGCTAGACCAATATAATAAAAAATCTCATAAGGGTTTTATGGAAAGCTTGGAATATGAGTTAGCTATTGGTAGCAATATGGCTAAAATTGAGGAAGCTGTTAAAAACTCTAAGAATAAAAATAAAGCTAAACATGATTTATATTCTAAGTGTGGGTATGGAAAGCATACGACTAACGAAAAAAATCAATCTAAGTTTTTATATTGTGAAGATCGTTTTACTTCTCAAGATAGTGCTAGAAAGTTTTTAAATCTTAGAAAGTTAGCTTTTCAACATTCAACATTATTTATTAAATATTGTAAGGATATTGAAGCTACAAGCTTTCAATTTACTTTTATTAAGTTTAATAATGAGATTTTAAAACCCATGAAGAATGAAAATAATGAAGGTAAACAAGCTTCACATTCTAGAAAGACTAATAAACAAGCTAAGACTAACAAAAAAGAAAATGTTAAAAGTAAAGCTTCTTATGATAGTCAAAAAATGTTAGAAAAAATTGTTAGTAATAAATCTTATAAAGAATTATCTAATGAAGATTTAGCTAAACAGTGTTTAGTTTTAGTTCAAGTTATGTACGCTGAAAATGGCATGGACTTTGAAAAGCTTATGACTAACGATAAAACTAAAACCCCAATATTAAAAGCTTTAAAAATAGCATAACTTAAAAATACAAACTTTAAAATTAGCCTAGTTTTTTACTAGGCTTTTTTTATGTCTTAAATTTATTTCATATATTCTTATAGCTATCATATTTTTTATGGTAGCTTTTTTTATGTCTTTAAAAAGTGTCATAGCCTATGACGTTTTTCTTTCCCTATGCTCATAAAGGTCATGACTACGGTCATAACTAGAGAGGTCTTGAGCAGATCAACTGTAGCAAAATCCAGGACTTGTTGCAGTTTCCCTAACTACGGTCTTAACTAGAGAAGCAATCGGCTATGGCTTGACACTACCTAGTGCTATGCTAGGCTTATAGATAATCACAGTAGTGGTTACTGTGGTGCAAAAGTGTCATAGACTATGACGATTTTAGAAAGGTATATTATGAGAGTACATTATAACGATAAGCCTACTCTAGCTAGAAGTGCTATTGGCAGACTATATGATCATCAGCCTAGACTTAGGTACTATACGTATCACGACATGGATCGTATAGGTGCGTATGCGACTACGTTTGTTATAGAAGCAGAAAAGCGAAAGTATCATCAGAAAAGGATTAAGCAATTCAGTAACAAGTTAGATCAACTACTAGAGGGGGAAGACTAATGGAAGACTTTGAGAATACCTATATAGGCAAACTGTGGTATATTCTTTTGAGTGATGACAAGAGATCATTCAATGAATATTTCTCAGAGGAGCATGGCATCACATTAAATGATGATATCACAGATAAACAATTAACTTTTCTGTGTAAGCTTCTAATGAGATTAGGTGATAAGAAATTAATTCAAGTTGATTCAATTAGAGAATATATGAAGGAGGATTATTAAATGAAACATATGACTCAAAAAGAAATTGATTTAAATAATCTTAGGCATGGGTTATCCCATTGTAAAGGCGAGTTACTTTCTATTAACAATATAATTAAAGAACTGAAAGTAAAAAAGGAATCTCTTGAAACTGAGATTAAAACAATACAACAACATTTGGAGGAACTATAATGTTTATTAACTTAGAAAACGTCATAGACTATGACGATAATACTATACAAGAAGAGCAATCACAGATGCTTCACACTACATGGGAAGAAGCAACTTACATAAGCTTTGATGAACCACAACAACAAATCCAGGTTTTGTGTAAGTGTTGACACTACCCATAACCATGATAGGCTATTTACATAATCAAACGACTAACTTTTATAGGAGATATTATTATGATTAAGTTTGATATTTTAGAAAGAGTGAAAGCAGAAAACACTCTACGACTTCTTAGAAAAGAGGGTTACTTCCCTACTTTCAAGAATACTAGAAGCTACAAGGTGCGACTACATGAGATGACACTTACTAAGAGTGGCTTACATTATGTAGTGCATAAGAGTAAAGAAAGCTTTTACTTTCCTACTACTTATAAGAACTCTTGTACTCTTATTAAGAACTACAAGGGCAAGGGGTTTATACAAAAGCCTTTAATTAAAAAAGTGTCATAGACTATGACGATTTACAAGGGGAAAAACTATGTCAATTATTTATGATTTATCCAAGCTACCTCAAAAGGTACAAGATCAGATACGAAACACACCTAAGTTTGCCAAGTGGTTTAGTGAGTTTCCAAAAGCATTATTCAACAAGGATAGCAATCCAAAAACTGTCAAGGGTCAAAAGTATGGTGTGCTTACGTACATACTGTATATGTCTTCCCATAAAGAAAGTGGTGTTAATCTTTGTGCTATGGCAGATATTGCTGGTTGTGTAGAAGCGTGTCTCAAGAATCAAGGTCGTGGCAAGATGACTAGTGTGCAGATGTCTAGACTACGTAAGACTTTGTTCTATCTACAATACTTTGACGAGTTCATGGCTATGCTTAAAAAAGAGTTAAGTCTTGGTTTGGCTAGAGCAAAACGACTAGGCTATGAACTAGCAGTACGTCTAAATGGCACTACAGATATACGTTGGGAGTTACGCATTTGGGATTATATGGTTGAGATGTATAATCAAGGTTTACAATGGTATGACTATACCAAGATACCTAACAGACTAGTGCCTTGCCCAAAAGTATATGACTTGACTTTCAGCTATAGTGGTAAAGCAGAATACTTACCATTTGTGCAGAAAGCTATCAAGTTAGGTATGCGTATAGCAGTTGTCTTTAGATACAAGAATATTATCCCCAAGACTTTCTTAGGTATGCAAGTTGTAGATGGAGATGATCACGACTTGAGATACACAGAGCCTATGGGTGTAGTATCTGCCCTATATGCCAAGGGTAGTGCAGTTAACAATGACAATGGGTTTGTTGTGGGTGCAATGGCTTAACCAAAACGTCATAGTCTATGACGAATTTTAATAGGAGAAAATAAAATGACTAATGAAGAAGTAATAAAGAAAATAAAAGAGTGGCTAAGTGCCAACGTAGATAACACAAACTTAGAATGGAATCTAAGAGTAGATAGCAGAAATCTACTAGAGTATATCAACAAGTGGGAGAATGAATAATGCTTATAAAAATAATTACAATAGTAACTCTAATCATGGCAACTGTAATAGGTGTCCTATCTTTTTCTGAACTATCAGAACATAGTGGTATCTTGTACATAGGCACGTGGACATTTTCAGTATTAGCTATAAGCGAAACATTTAGAAGATTAGTAAAGGGGATATAAGATGACTAAAAAAACTATGCTTGAAACAGTATTTCCAAATGCGAATACCAACAATGGTGTTACATTTACTGAAGAAAATATAAACCAAGACTACAAAGATGGTTGGAGATATATAGTTTGGGTAGGTGGTAATGATGACTACTACAAGAACTATAAAGATGCCAAGCGAGATGCTGACGAATGGAAAGACAAAGGCTATGATGATGTTATCATTGAACGTATAGAGGAGATATCGTAGTGCTAAACAAGAACTATAAAGAATCCTGGAAATTTCAGAGAAAGATGATTAACAGAATCAGAGAGAATAGAATAAGACTACTTGTTAAGACTTGTATTAGAAAACTAAAAAGGGAGAAAAGATATGCTACAAGTAACTAGAAAATCTATCTTGACGGGCAACACGACTACAATGTCATTGCCTATCACACAAGAGCAACTAGATTTGTATGAGAACAGTAAAGTCTTCATACAAGATGCTTTTCCTAACTTGGATAAGCATGACAGAGAGTTCATTAAAACTGGAATAACCAAACAAGAATGGACTAAATTAATATTAGATAGTAGTACAATGAATGAAGGAGAAATCTAATGACACAGATAACTAACCAAGAGTTTAAAAAAGTAATATTGGGAAAGAGAAATCCAATACAAGAATACAAATTTAAGATAAGCATTGATGGTGTGGGTGGTCATCTATACTACTCAGTAGATGCAGAATCAGAGCAAGAAGCACATGATACTGTAAGTTTCTTTCTACAATCGCAACCACTCGTGATTGAAAGAGACTTATGGGATAATAATTAAAAAGGGAGAAAAGCAATGAAAGTAAATAAACATTTAAAGATTGATGCGATAACCAACTCAACAGGTAGACTACCAAGAGACATGGAGAACTTGGAGATATACCATTACTCGTCATCTAAGAAAGAGCCTATCAACGTAGGCGAGATGGACTTGACGTATCTCATACGAGCATTCGCTAAGTGTCAGAGGACACTACAAGAACAATCAAAACAGTTATCTCAAGAGGTACGAATAGATACTCAAGAAGGTAAGGTGAAAGACTTGTCCGAGCAGTTAATGTATCAAGAGAAGATAATCGGTGGTCTGCGAAGTGAGGTCAGAACTTACAAGGAGAAACTTGAGGACAAGAATAGATCTCATGATACACAAGAATATCACAATCTTCATGCCAAGATATCAAGGCTAGAAGAGTTGCTTGAGGAGAAAGATATAATAATGGATAGGGCAGTCAAGTCTGAAGCTGCTTGGAAAGATAGATTCTTTCAAGAGGTATCTTACAAGGGAGACAGAATGATGTTCAAAGATATACCTAACGATGCTAGTGGTAGGGCATTCGTTGCACAACTAAGAGAATATCTTAACACAGATTCCTACAAGATAAGAGTACGTGGGCAGTATCTAATTGATGGCGAGAATTGGAGAAGATATTCTTATGGTCAGCCTATAGAAAAGTCCAAGTGTCTAAGAGTATATGTGGACAAGAAATGAGAATAGCTTCACTAGAAAAACCACAAGGGATAACTTGGAGAACTGCTAAAAGATTCAAGGCAGATTTCTATCATGCCAAGTTTCCCATATGTGGTGGCTATTTAGTCTACGCAGTTGTAGGTCGCAAGTGGGTACGTGTTACACAAGGGGATTTAGTTTCTACTGATAAGAGTACACGCACCCATCTTGCTAGATTCAAAATGCCACTAAGTGAATGGCAACAGTTAAACAAGGAGAAGTTCAATGAGTAAAGTATTATACCAAGTACGTAAAGGCACTCACGTTCAATGGAGTTTAAAAAAGTATGATCTTCAGAAAGTTACAAATGGAAACTCAATGATACCTCAACTAGATGGTGTCAAAATAGAGAAGATAAAATTTGATTCCTACAAACAAATGGTTGATCACATGAGTAATCTTATTCAACTCATATCCTATTTAAGAAACAGAGGGGTAAATTAAAATGGACAACAAACGCACTTGTGATAGTTGTAAAAAAGAGTTTGAAAAAACCAAGATGTATATCTTTGGAGCATTGCTATATTGTTTTCAATGTAGCATGAGAACCCTTAAGGGGATTGACACTACACATAACTGTAGTAGTATAAACACATAATCAAAACGAGGAGAGTGTAATGAAAGCTTATTTCATAAATGCAAAAGACGAACTTATAGTAGAAACTGACATCAAGAATTGGGATCATAAGAAAGAACTCATAGGTGCTCGTATGCTAGAGAGATACCCATACTCTGTAAATGGTAACGATCTATGGACAAACGAAGAAGCATTGTTTGGAGATTATTCATATGACTTTGTTATTGATAACTGTATCGTGCATGGCAACGCAGTGGTGCTAGGCACAGATGACGAGAAGCATGAATCCATAGATGTCAATCACTTGACTTTGATCAATCTTAAATCACGAGTTAAGTTCTTAGGCAAGAGATGGATTGATCATGATAAAATAAAGTTTCAAGTAATGGAATGGAAGTAAGGAGTATAAGTAATGTTTCCTAACGATAAAGATACATTAATAATATTAATTGTGAGTGGAATAGTTATGCTATTCCTCTCATGCTACATGGGAGTGTAACATGAATGTACTAAGTTTATTTGATGGAAGTAGTTGTGGGCAAGTGGCTTTTCATAGGGCAAACATTCCAATAACAAACTATTTTGCATCAGAGATTGATCCTTATCCAATAAAGATTACTCAAAAGAATTTTCCTAATACTATACAACTAGGAGATGTAAGAGATGTTATAACTATAAGTTCTAAGTCGGATTATGAACCTACGTTTTACAAGGGAGATATTGACCTACTTATGGGTGGCTCACCTTGTCAAGGATTTTCTTTTGCGGGAAAGCAGTTGAACTTTGATCATCCACAGTCCAAGTTATTCTTTGAGTTTATCAGAATTATGAAAGACTTGAAGCCTAGATATGTGCTACTTGAGAATGTGCGAATGAAGAAAGAGTATCAAGACATCATATCAGAGCATATGGGGTTTGAACCACAAGCTTTAGACTCTAAGTGGGTTTCTGGGCAGAACAGATACAGACTATATTGGTTAGGCGAACTACAAGATGATGGCACATACAAGCAAGTGTACATACGACCTCTAGAGGATAAGAACATTGTCCTAGCAGACATACTAGAAGACTTACCATTTGACGAGCCACCAAACTACCTCAAAGGCAAGTGGTGTGGCAGAGTGCGAGGAGATCTTGTCAAGTCTGTTGATGATGACAAAGCACATTGTCTTACTGCGTCTATGTGGAAAGGTCAGATACCTACGTTTGTCAAAAGCAAGAAGCCTATACAAGTTGGTGTGGCTAGTGATATCAAAGGGTATGACATAATCAAACGAGTGTATTCGCCACAAGGCAAGTCACCTACACTTACTACCATGCAAGGTGGACACAGAGAACCTAAAGTTGCTATTGGCCGCATTGTTAATCGTAGGCTAGACGAGAATGGTACTAGAAAAGATGATCAACTTCAGTTGCCTTTCACGAGACAACTTGAAGTGAGTGCAGATACAAAGTCTAACTGTCTTACCACAGTTCAGAAAGATAACGTGGTGGTCAGTGAGAACTTGTATAGAAAGCTTACACCACTAGAGTGTGAGAGACTACAAACTTTACCCGACAACTACACAGAAGGTGTTTCCAAGACTCAACGATACAAGATGATTGGTAACGGTTGGACAGTAGATGTCATAACACATATCTTGAAGGAGATTGTATAATGAATATTAAATTAACTGAAGTACAAGAAGAAAGACTTATTAAATCTATTAATAATTTAAAAGAACTTAATAACTGTGTGCATGATGTAGTTCCTTTGGAGTACGACAAAGTTATAGAGCTAGATGCTCTAGAATATTTTTTAGCTGACGTGTTCAAATTAGAATTACCTAGATGTGAACATGGTTATACTAACAGACACAGAGATTATAAATTTAAAGGAAAGGAAAAGAAAAATGTGGCATAGAATAATAGATTTTTTTAACGTCAACTATGGCGAGGGTACAAAGTTTGACCTGGATTATGGTAAATTATTAATTATAGGACTATGTATCTACATAGCTATAGAGGTATCCTAATGTTAATGGAATCATTAATGTGCCTAGCACTTAACGTCTATCACGAAGCTAAGAATCAAAGTTTCATAGGACAAGTTGCAGTAGCACAAGTCGTGATGAATAGAGTCAAAGATTCACGATACCCTAACAACGTGTGTGATGTAGTCAAACAAGGATTAACTTATAAGTGGAAGCCTACACTCCCTATCAAGAACAGATGTCAATTCAGTTGGTACTGTGATGGTAAAAGTGACAAGCCACGAGAAGCTAAAGCATGGGAGACTGCTTTGCACGTTGCTAATGGTGTGTACAATGGACACCTAGATGACTTTGTGGAGGGTGCTACACACTACCATGCTCACTACGTCAACCCTAGTTGGGCAGAAACAAAAACATATGTAACAAGAATAGATGACCATATATTTTACAGATGGGAAATCAATAGGAGTAAAAATGAGTAATAAATATTATAATGGTGGCATTCCTAGAGTTAAGTTATTGATTACTGATTTAGGTTGGGAGTCAAATAACTTATCGGACAATGGAAAAAAAGCTTTACGAGAGTTAAATACTTATTTCAATATAAAAGACTACGACTATACAAAAAACATAAGGAGAGTTAGCAATGTCAGTAAATAGAGATCAATTAACAACTAATTTGTCTAAAGCAAAGCGTGGTTATGATAAATTATATTTAGACATAACAGTAGATGTTATACAAAATCTAATCGCAGACGCAGTAAAAAGAGGAAGCAAGATAGATGTTAAACATCTAGACAGAACTTTGGGATTAGTGGTCTTAGAAAGAGAGAAGCATGACGGATAAAAAAGATACAAGACGAGATGCTTGGAACTTTGATTATCTTGGCATGAGAGCATATGGCACACCTCGTGAAAAAAAGTATCACGATTGGGTGTACATGGCAGATGACTCAATGAACAAGGTATTAAAAACAGTAGTAATAGCACTACACATATATGGATTATGGGTGGTGCTAGTAGCATTATGGGAGAAATACACATGAAAATATTATTTTTATTAGTGTTGTTATTATTTAATACAAAGAGTTTTGCAGGAGAGTGGAATGACAAACCTGTTATGTGTGCAGAAGAGCAAGAGGTTATGTACGCAATACAAGAAAAAAAGGAGACCTTGTTATTTAAATCAGTGCAACTAACAAAAGTTAGAAGTAAAGAAGGTTTACAGAAAAGAATAGTAACTCTACCCTTACAGATATATGTAAACTTTGACACAAAAACATTTACAATAATTGAGTATCATGACGAGCATAAAGTCTATTGTATAATTAGTTACGGAACAGAATTAACCTTAATACAAAACTTATAGGAGATACCAATGAATAGATTTATCATTGAAGAAACACCATACCTAATATCACGATCTCTATGTGACCAACACATAGTTAAAATGCCACTAGAAGAAACACAGATGCTATGCACTGCTCTTTGGCATCGTTCCCCAAAGTTTGCTGAAAAGCATAACTTATACAAACCTGTTCATCAAAAACACCCATGCACTTTGTGGGCGATGAAGAATCAAAGCAACTATGAGTTTGCTTGGTCTTTGCTAGGACATATGCTTTATGAGTATGAGGACAGATTCAAAAAGAAACACGGTTGTTCAGTGCATTATCTCACTTTGCAAAAAGGTATTGAACTGATGCCAAAAGGTAAACTATCGCCACACCCACAATGTTTCAGTGGACTAGATCATCTCAAGACCAATGAGTCCATGCCCATAGAAGCATACAGAAAATTTTATATTGTAGACAAATCTAGGTTTGCAAGATATAACTATACACAAAAACCACAATGGATGGAAGAACATGAACTTAAAAGAGCTTAGTGAAAAGTATTATTTATCAAGTGACTTCAATAGTTTAGCAGATAAAACTAAAGTAGATTATCAATACTGTTGTTCACGATTATTGGACACTAAAGTTGATGGCAATTTGATGGCAAAAATGTGTCTTACCAAACTGAACGGTGCGATGGCTAGACGAGGCTATGAAGCGTGGCTATCTAGAGGTACTTTTTCAGCCAATGCTATATGTTCTGTGGCTAGAAAGATATATTCTTTTGCTATGGAGATGGGTTATGCAGAGACTAACCCTTTTTCCACATTCAAAAGAAAGACTACGCAAGTTAGGAAAGTTGTTTGGACAAAAGAGCAAGTCAAACAGTTTCTTGACACCTCTTATTCCAAGTTTAGATGGAGAAACATAGGTCTAATCGTGCAAATGGCATACGAGTGGTGTCAAAGAGTAGGTGATATGCGAATGCTAGAGTTTCAAAACA
>MDTD01149722.1_pt1 | contig 10167 bp, 11 predicted proteins | sample 811221 | NCBI WGS metagenome assembly MDTD01 (sample SAMN05326646, study PRJNA326480) | marine metagenome | isolation source: seawater | place: Pacific Ocean: South West | collected 2011
AAAGGTAAAGTAGTTTTTAAGAAAACGAAATCAGACAGAACGTTTGTTTCAGTAAAACCCAATTAATAGTACAACTTAAAAATATTGTTGTACTATGAAATTCTTAGATCAAGTAAAAATTTATATTAAAGCTGGAAACGGTGGTGATGGATCACCAAGTTTTAGAAGGGAAAAATTTATCGAATATGGTGGGCCAGACGGTGGTGATGGTGGAAGTGGTGGTTCGGTAATATTAAAGTCTGAAAGAAATCTTAATACATTAATAGATTACAGATATCAACAACATCACAAAGCAAAAAGAGGGGAAAATGGATCAGGTCAAAATCGTACAGGAAAAAGTGGAGATGACTTAGTACTTTTAGTTCCCTTAGGCACTCAAGTTTTTGAGGAAGATAACAAAACACTAATTTATGATTTTGTAAAAATTGGAGAAAAATTTGTAGCTGCTACTGGAGGCAAGGGTGGTCTTGGTAATACTAGGTTTAAGAGCTCTACAAATAGAGCCCCAAGAAAATTTACAAAAGGCATACCTGGTGAAGAATTTACTATTTGGCTTCAATTAAAAACAATAGCTGATATTGGAATAATTGGATTACCAAACGCTGGTAAATCAAGTTTGTTGGCAGCTATTACTAATGCAAATCCTAAAATCGCAAATTATCAGTTTACAACTTTAAACCCTAATCTGGGTGTAGCAAATTATGATAATAAAGAAGTTACAATTGCAGATATTCCAGGTTTAGTTGAAGGAGCACATAAAGGAACAGGTCTTGGTATTCAATTTTTAAAACATATAGAAAGATGTAAATCTTTATTACACATGATCGATATAACGAATGATGACATTAAAAGTTGCTACAAAAAAGTCAAAAGTGAATTAAGAAATTATAGTTCTAAACTATCTAAAAAAAGAGAGTTAATTATTTTAAATAAAACTGATTTAATTAATAAAAATGAAGTCAAAAAAATTATCAATGATTTAAAAAAAAACACTAGATCAGAAGTAATTTCGTTGTCAACTTTTGAAAAAAAATCTGTTTCCAAAATAAAAGCTAAATTGATATCTTATGCATCTTAAAAATTCTAAAATAATTGTAATAAAAATAGGTTCATCCTTATTAGTCGATAACAAAAATAAGATTAGGAAAAAATGGTTGGTAAGTTTTGCGAAAGATATTAAACAATTAAAATCTGGCAATAAAAAAGTAATAATTGTGAGTTCTGGTGCAATAGCTCTTGGTTGTAAAAAAATGAACCTCAAAAATTTAAGCCTTAAACTCGATAAAAGTCAGGCTGTGGCATCAGTTGGACAAATAGAGTTAATGAATTTATTTTCTAAAACATTTTCCAAATTTAAATTAAATATTTCTCAAATTTTGTTAACTCTTGATGACACTGAGGAAAGAAGGAGATCAATTAATGCAAAAAGAACTTTTGAAAATTTATTTCAGCTTGATTATATCCCAATCGTAAATGAAAATGATACAATTGCAACTTCAGAGATAAAATATGGCGATAATGATAGGTTGGCATCAAGAGTGGCCCAAATTACAAACGCTGATACTTTAGTTTTATTATCTGATGTAAATGGACTTTTTACAAAAAATCCGAAAATATATAAAGATGCAAAATTAATAAAAAAAGTAAACAATCTGGAAAAAGATGTCAGAGATATCAACATTCAAGGTATGTCAAAAATTGGCAAAGGTGGAATGAGCACAAAGCTAGAAGCAGCTAAAATTTGCAACGTATCTGGCTGTAACATGATTATTGCAAATGGATTATATTTGAATCCTATAAGAAAAATAGAAAGAGAAAGTAATTGCACTTTGTTTGTTTCAGGAATATCAAAATTGCATGCCAGGAAAAAATGGATAATTAGTTCTGTCTTTCCTAAGGGTGAACTTACTATTGATGAAGGTGCTAAAAGAGCCCTAATTAGCGGTAAAAGTTTATTAGCTGCAGGTATAAAAAAAGTGACTGGAAAATTCAATAAAGGTGATCATATTAAAATAATAGATATTAAACATAAAGAATTTGCTAGAGGGTTAAGTTCTTTTTCTTCCGAAGAAATAAATAAAATTATTGGATGCCATTCGAATGAAATAAAAAAAATATTAGGCTATATTTCAAAATCAGAGGTAGTTCATAAAGATGATATGGTTGAAGTCTAATGAAAAATTTATTAACAAAAATAGGTAAAAAATCAAAAAAAGCCTTTTCAAACCAAGTAAATACTAAGAAAAAGAATAAAGTGCTTAAAGATTATTATTTACTTATAAAAAAAAATCATAAATTCATCTTAAAAGAAAATAAGAAAGATATTCAAAATGCAAATAAAAAAAAAATTAAAGATAATTTATTAGATAGACTTATTCTTAATGATAAAAGAATTTTAAGTATAATCAATTCAATAAAAAAAATTATTAAATTAAAAGACCCTACAAATGTTGTCTTAGAAAAATGGGAAAGACCAAATGGTTTGAAAATTTCAAAAGTATCTATACCAATAGGTGTTATTGGAATAATTTATGAAAGTAGACCTAATGTTACATCTGACATTGCCTCACTATGCTTTAAATCAGGAAATTCAGTGATTTTAAAAGGTGGCTCAGAAGCTTTTTATACAAATTCTATTCTTTCAAAATTGTTTAGAAAATCTTTGAAAAAAAATGGCATAGACGAAAATTTTGTTCAATTTATAAATATTAAAAAAAGAAATATTGTTGATTTCATGTTAACTGGAATGAGTAATTTTATTGATATCATTATACCCAGAGGTGGAAAAAATTTGGTCAAAAAAGTTCAAAACTTATCATCAGTTCCGACAATTGGTCATTTAGAAGGGGTCTGTCACTCTTATGTTGATAAAGATGCAAATCCTAGAATTGCAAAAAAAATTATTTATAACGCCAAATTAAGAAACACTGCAATATGTGGAGCAACTGAGACTATTATTTTGCATGAAAAAATAATAAGAAAATTTGGTAATAAAATTTTAAAAAACTTAGAAGAAAATGGTTGTAAAATAATAGGTGATAATAAAATTCGAAAACTTTATAATAAAAAAATTAAAATAGCTTCTAACAATGATTGGTCTAAAGAATACTTGGCATCAATTGTATCTGTAAAATCTGTTCAAAATATAAATGAAGCAATTCAACATATTAACAAATACGGAACTATGCACACAGATTGCATTATTACTCAAAATAAGAAATCAGCAAGAAAATTTTTAAAGGAAGTAAAAAGTTCCATTGCTATGCACAATACATCTACGCAATTTGCAGATGGTGGTGAATTTGGTTTCGGGGGTGAGGTAGGTATTTCAACTAACAAACTTCCACCAAGAGGACCAGTAGGTTTAAATCAATTAGTTTCTTATAAATATAAAGTAACCAGTAGTGGAAAAATAAGGAAATAAATTGAAATTAAAAAAAAATAAAATTGGTATTCTTGGAGGCTCTTTCGATCCAGCTCACAAAGGACATTTGGCAATTTCTAAAGAAGCTTATAAAAAATTTAATCTAAAAAAAATTATATGGGCTGTTACAAAAAAAAATCCTTTTAAAAAAAAAAAGTAACAGTCAAATATCAAGTAGAATACAAAATTGTAAAAAGATAATTGGAAAAATAAATTTTATAAAAGTAAAATTTTTTGAGGAAAAGATTAAATCAAATAAAACCATTGATTTGATTAATCATTTGAATAAAAATTATAATTATGAAATATACTTTATTATGGGAGCAGATAATCTTATCAATTTTCATAAGTGGCATAAATGGAAAATGATTTCAAAAAAGTGCATAATTATTGTATTCGACCGACATGGGTATAAAAGGAAGTGTTTAAATTCAAGGTCATTTAAAAGATTAAATGAGAAAAATTTGAAATTTATAAAGTTTAACAAAGTCAATATTTCATCTTCTAAAATTAGAAAAATTTGATAGTCTTAATTAACTAATGCATAATATTTTAGATCTTAATCAGATTTTAATTCGTACCTTAGACTCAAATAAAGCCCAAGATATTGTCACTATTGACCTTAAGGATAAAAGTTCTATGGCTGATTACCTTATTATAGCCAGCGGCACCTCATCTAGACATATCCAATCTTTATCCGAACAGATTTTAGATAAACTTAAAAAAAATGGTATTAAAGATTCAAAAATAGAGGGTAAAGAAAGCAGTGAATGGAAATTAGTTGATGGTATAGATGTGATAGTACATATATTTCATCCTGAAAAAAGAAAATTCTATGAACTTGAAAAAATGTGGTCAGAGTTGATTCCAAAAGAAAAATTAATCATATGATAAAAAATTTTTTAATCTTTTTTATTTTGCTTACTCTTTTCACTTTTAATTTAAAAGCTTCAGAAGATAGTGTTTATAAAAAAATTGACCTTTTTGGTGAAGTTTTAGAAAAAATAAATAAAGAATATGTTGATGAAATAAATCAATCTGAAAGTATGGACTCAGCGATTAATGGTTTGCTTCAATCTTTAGACCCTTATTCTGCTTATATGTCGCCAGAAATTTTTAATGAAATGCAAACAGAGACCAGTGGAGAGTTTGGCGGCCTTGGAATTGAGGTCAGTATGGAAGCAGGTGTGGTAAAAGTAATTTCACCAATTGATGATACACCAGCTTCAAAAGCGGGAATAAAAGCAGGAGACTATATTGTAAAAATTAACAACATCCAAGTTCAAGGAAAATCATTAAGTGAAGCTGTAGATTTAATGAGAGGTCCAGTTGGGTCTAGTATTGAATTGACAGTTAGGAGAAGGGGGGAAAAAAAAGCTCTTATTTTTGAGATAGTTAGAGAAATAATTCAAATACAATCTGTGAAAGCAGATATTTTAGAAAAAAGTATTGGTTATATTAGACTTACCTCATTTAATGAAAATAGTGGTAAACAAATTAAAAGTGAAATAGAGAATTTTGAAAAGAATAATGATGTAAAATCTTATATTTTAGACTTAAGAAATAATCCTGGAGGACTTTTATCTCAAGCAATCAAAATTTCTGACTTTTTTTTAGATAATGGTGAAATAGTATCTACAAAAAGTAGGAAGGTTTCTGAAAATAGAAAATGGTTCGCAAAAAAAGGAGATTTAACCAATGGTAAAACACTAATAGTTTTGATCAATTATGGATCAGCCTCAGCATCTGAAATTGTAGCTGGCGCTTTAAAGGATCACAAAAGAGCAATATTATTAGGTGAAAATAGTTATGGAAAAGGCTCAGTACAGTCCATAATACCACTAAAAAACAAAGGAGCAATTAGGCTTACAGTTGCAAAGTATTATCTCCCTTCAGGAAAATCGATTTCTGAAGTTGGAGTAACACCTGATATTGAGATTGATGAAAAAAACGAGGATTTTAGAATAAAAACAGAGACGGATAATCAATTAAATTACGCAATAAAACTTCTTAACGGTTAGAATGAATAAAAAATTTGAAAATTTACCTCTTAGAAAAGGTGTGGGTATAGTGGTTTTAAATAAAGAGAATAAGGTTTTTGTTGCTAAAAGAATTGATAACTCAAAAGATTTTTGGCAAATGCCGCAGGGGGGCGTTAATGATGGTGAAGATTTGCTAGCAGCTGCTTATCGAGAATTAGAAGAGGAGACAAGTATAAAAAAGGTGGAGCTTATTAAAGAAATAGACGGAACTTTAACTTACGAACTACCAAAGCATTTATTAGGTGTAATATGGAAAGGCAAATTTAAAGGTCAAAAACAAAAATGGTTTTTAATGCGATATTTGGGTGATGACAGTGAAATCAATATCAATACAAAAAAGCCTGAATTTTTAGAGTGGAAATGGATTGATATTAAATTACTTACTGAAGTGGTTGTTGATTTTAAATTAAATGTTTACAGAGAACTAAAAGATAAAATTTTAAAATTATCAATTAATCGATTTTAAAACTTCTATCTTTTGATCAGCTAAATATTTGGATTGATCATTAATGTCTGGTTTATTTGCTTCTTCTTCTGCAATTTTTAATAAATCGTTTTGTTTAGATTTATTTAGATCAACAATGTTAAATATTGAGCTTGTTAAGATTGACAGATTATTATTCTTAAATTCTACAATTCCATCCTCAACATAAAAACTTTCATTGCCCGAATTAGATAAGACCTTAACAATTCCTGGTTTTAGAAAAGAAATAATTGAAATATGATCTTTGAGAATTCCCATCTCTCCTTCAAAAGCAGGGACCACAACTTCTAATACATCTTCTTTTAAAAAAAAAGATTTTTCTGGATTAACAATCTCAACTTTAAATTCTTCACTCATTATGCAGCCGTTTCTTTCTTCATTTTTTCGGCTTTTTCTATTGCCTCCTCAATAGTTCCTACCATGTAAAAAGCTGCTTCTGGCAGATGGTCATACTCACCCCTACAGATTGCATCAAACCCTTTAATAGTTGACTCTAAATCAACTAATTTTCCTGGTGATCCTGTGAATACCTCTGCAACAAAAAATGGTTGAGATAAAAATCTTTGTATTTTTCTAGCTCTAGCTACAACTAGTTTATCTTCCTCAGACAACTCATCCATACCCAAAATAGCTATAATATCCTGTAATGACTTATAAGACTGTAATATTCTTTGTACATCTCTAGCTACTCGATAATGTTCATCTCCAACAATTCTGGGGTCTAAAATTCTTGAAGTTGAATCTAGTGGATCAACAGCAGGATAAATTCCAATCTCGGCTATTTGTCTTGAAAGTACTGTTGTTGCGTCTAAGTGGGCAAATGAAGTTGCTGGGGCAGGATCAGTCAAATCGTCAGCTGGTACGTAAATTGCCTGAACCGAAGTAATTGATCCCTTATTAGTTGTTGTAATTCTTTCTTGAAGATTACCCATATCAGTTGCTAATGTTGGTTGATAGCCAACTGCAGATGGAATTCTTCCTAAGAGTGCAGAAACCTCTGAGCCCGCTTGAGTAAATCTAAATATATTATCAACAAAGAAAAGAACATCTTGTCCCTCTTGATCTCTGAAATATTCTGCAACTGTTAAACCAGTAAGCGCAACTCTTGCTCTTGCTCCAGGAGGTTCATTCATCTGTCCATAAACTAATGCTGCTTTAGATCCTGGACCATCTTTTTTAATAACACCTGACTCCATCATTTCATGGTAAAGATCATTTCCTTCTCTAGTTCTTTCACCTACACCTGCAAAAACTGAAAATCCACCATGCGCTTTTGCGACGTTATTAATTAATTCCATAATTAAAACTGTTTTTCCAACACCAGCACCACCGAATAAACCAATTTTTCCTCCTTTTGCATAAGGAGCAAGCAGATCAATTACTTTAATACCAGTTACGAGTATTTCCGTTTCAGTCGATTGATCATTAAATTCAGGTGCAGCTCTATGAATTGGCCAACTTTCTTTGGTTTTAACTGCGCCTCTCTCATCAATTGGTTCTCCGATTACATTGATAATTCTTCCGAGAGTTTCAGGTCCAACTGGAACTTGTATTGGAGCATTTGTGTTAGTAACCTCATCACCTCTTTTTAGTCCTTCAGTAGCATCCATCGCAATAGTTCGCACTGTGGTTTCACCAAGATGTTGAGCAACTTCCAAAACTAGCCTATTATCTCCATTTTTACATTCTAACGCTGTTAATATTTCCGGGAGATCTTTATCAAATTTAACATCTACTACCGCTCCAATAACCTGTGTAATTATTCCTTTGCTCATAATTATAAACTCTCTGCTCCTGATATTATTTCTATTAGTTCTTTAGTAATTGCTGCCTGACGACTTCTATTATACTCAATGGTAAGTTTGTCAACCATTTCACCTGCGTTACGAGTTGCATTATCCATTGCGCTCATTCTAGACCCTTGTTCGCTAGCTGAATTTTCTAACATCGCTTTAAATATTTGCGTTGAAATATTCTTTGGCAATAAATTACTTAAAATTTCATCTTCATCTGGTTCAAATTCATAAATTTCCTCTGAACTTTTTTCAGCTTCTTGGTTATTTAAAGGTATTATTTGCTGTGCTTGAGGTATTTGGGTAATTACATTTTTAAACTGATTATAGAAAATCGTACAAACATCAAAATCACCTGCTTCGAATCTTTTAATTACTATTTTTCCTACTTTATCAGCATCAAAATAATTTGCATTTTTAGATTCTTTTAAAGAAATATTTTCAATAATTTTTTCTCCATAAACTCTTTTCAGTTGATCATTTCCCTTTGAGCCTACAGTTATAATCTTAAGTTCTTTTCCCTCTTCTAAAATTTTTGAAAAATAAGTTTTGGCTTTTTTAATTATATTAGAATTAAAACCACCACATAGGCCTCTATCAGATGTCATTACCACGCACAAATGAACTTTATCATTTCCCGTACCTGATAGTAATTTTGGAGCGTTTTCTTTATCAGATATTCCATTAGACAAATTCAAAATAATGTTATTCATTTTTTCAGAATAAGGTCTTCCTCTCTCAGCACTTTCTTGTGCTTTTCTTAACTTGGCTGCAGCAACCATTTTCATAGCTTTAGTAATTTTTTGTGTAGACTTCACACTTGCTATTCTTTTTTTTAGATCATCTAAGCTTGCCATATCGTCTTAAGATTTAAAAGTTTCTTTTAATTGAGTAATTACCTCAATAAGTAGTTTTTCTTTATTATCATCTAGCTTTCCTGAATTTTGAATTTCTTCAATTATTTCGGGTTTATCTGATTTACATTTTTCGATGATTTTGTTCTCAAACTCAGCAACATCTTTTAAATCAATATCATCAAGATAGCCTTTGACACCACAGAAAACAGATATTACTTGCTCTGAAACGGTCATTGGTGAATATTGCTTTTGTTTTAAAAGTTCAGTTAATTTAGAACCTCTGTTTAGAAGTTGTTGAGTAGACGCATCCAAATCAGATCCAAATTGAGCAAAAGCCGCCATTTCTCTATATTGGGCTAGCTCCAATTTCATCGATCCAGAAACTTTTTTCATAGCTTTCGTTTGGGCTGATGATCCAACTCTAGATACTGATAAACCAACGTTAATAGCTGGTCTAATACCTTGGTTAAATAATTCTGTTTCTAAAAAAATTTGGCCATCTGTAATTGAAATTACATTAGTAGGAATAAACGCGGATACGTCTCCACCCTGTGTTTCAATAATTGGAAGCGCTGTTAATGATCCACCACCATGTTCATCACTTAATTTAGCAGCTCTCTCAAGTAATCTGCTATGTAAGTAAAATACATCTCCTGGATAAGCTTCACGTCCTGGTGGTCGTCTCAATAGAAGAGACATTTGCCTGTAAGCGACTGCTTGCTTAGACAAATCATCATAAATAATTAATGCGTGCATTCCGTTATCTCTAAAATATTCACCCATAGCACATCCAGTGTATGGTGCTAAAAATTGTAAAGGTGCTGAGTCAGAAGCTGTAGCGGCAACAATAGTTGTATACTCCATTGCGCCAGCTTCTTCTAATGTTTTTTGAATCTGTCTCACTGTTGATCTTTTTTGTCCAATAGCGACGTATATACAATATAATTTTTGTTTTTCGTCACCAGACTCATTTATTTTTTTTTGATTAATAATTGCATCTACAGCAACAGCAGTTTTTCCAGTTTGCCTGTCCCCAATAATTAATTCCCTTTGACCTCTTCCAATTGGTACCAAGCTATCAATTGATTTCAATCCAGTTTGCATTGGTTCACTAACTGATTGACGAGGAATAATTCCAGGTGCTTTTACCTCTACTCTAGTTTTTTTAACACTTTTGTTTAATATTCCTTTGCCATCAATAGGGTTACCTAAACCGTCTACTACTCTTCCTAATAATTCTTTTCCAACGGGGGTATCAACAATGCTACCAGTTCTTTTTACTACATCGCCCTCTTTTATATTTCTATCATCACCAAAAATTACAACACCTACATTTTCACTTTCCAAATTAAGAGCCATTCCTTTTGATCCATCTGCAAACTCTACCATTTCACCAGCTTGCACGTTATCTAATCCATAAATCCTAGCAATACCATCTCCAACTGATAAAACTTGTCCAACTTCTGTAACTTCGGCTTTATCGCCAAAATTTTTAATTTGCTCTTTTAATATCTTTGTAACTTCTGAAGGATTTATTTCCATTTATGCCTCTATCATTCTATTTTCG
>MDTD01167633.1_pt1 | contig 10167 bp, 11 predicted proteins | sample 811221 | NCBI WGS metagenome assembly MDTD01 (sample SAMN05326646, study PRJNA326480) | marine metagenome | isolation source: seawater | place: Pacific Ocean: South West | collected 2011
AGCGCGGCGATCTTTTTATCAGCATCCATTTCAATGCTGCGGGCTCGTCCACAGCCGAGGGATTTGAAACGTTTGCACTGACGCCGCAGTATCAAGCCTCCTCCAAATATTCTAAACCTGGCCGCGGAGATAGTATTCGCTACGATGGTAATGAGCAAGATCCCTGGAACACACTGCTGGGCTACCACGTGCAACGCTCGCTGGTACAAGGGGTGGGAGGGCCTGATCGAGGGCTGAAGCGAGCACGCTTTCTAGTGATGAAGCATTTAGATTGCCCTGGTGTCCTGGTTGAACTTGGCTTTGTTTCGAATCCTGGCACTGCTCAAAAATTACGCACTACAGCTTTTCGGCAAACGCTTGCCCAAAGCCTGTACGATGGCATTGTTCGTTACGGAAAACGCCTCCAACGCATCCCATAGCCTATGTTTACAGTAAAAAAATACCTCTCTCTACGAAGCTCAGTTGATCTTCTGAGTCGATTTTTCGTGTTCTTATGCATATTCAGCCAAAGTGGACTCTCCGCGCAAACGAATCAAGTGTTGGCAGAAAATATGGTGATCGTTGTAAATGACAACGATCCGGATTCGCTGGCAATCGGGAAATATTATGCGCAGCAGCGCGGGGTGCCGGAGTCGCGCATCGTGCCACTGAATATGCCTACAGAAGAAACGATCACGGTGACGCAATACGTCGAGCGCGTGGCCAACCCGCTGCTTAATGAGCTCTTGGATCGTGAGTGGGTCAAAGGTGTCAAGGACGGAGCCAAAGATCACTTTGGTCGTGAGCGTCTCGCGGTCTCGATTCATAATATTTCCTATGTGGTTCTGATTAAGGGTGTTCCCCTTCGCATCGCCAACGATGCGACTCTTCTTGAAGAGGGCACGGACAAGCTGCCAAAACAGTTTCGAGTCAATAATGGCTCCGTTGATGGCGAACTGGCACTACTGTTGGCGCCTCCTGGCACTTCGATGACGGCTTTGATTCCCAATCCCTATTTTGGGAAAAGCTCGATTTCCTCGACGGATGCCAATCGCATCTTACGCGTTAGCCGACTCGATGGTCCCAGCAAAGCAAATGTGATTCAGGTGATCGATCGTACGCTGGAGGCCGAGCAGACCGGCTTGATGGGCCGTGGGTATATCGACACCGGAGGACCTCATGAAAAAGGAGATGCATGGATACGTGCTGCGGGCGAAATGGTCGAAGCCGCCTACTTCGATACCGATTTTGAAACCACCAAGCGTGCCATGGATTACCGAGATCGACTCGATGCGCCCGCAATTTATATGGGCTGGTATCGTCCTCGAGCTCAAGCTCAATGGCTTGCGCCCAAATGGTCTGTGCCCGCGGGGGCCATTGGTTTTCACCTACATAGTTTTTCCGGCACATCGCTACGCACGACTAAGACATGGTTGGGCGCATTGGTGGCGCAAGGCTACTGCGCCACTGTGGGCAATGTGTATGAACCTTATCTGGAGTATACGCACCGCCCGCAAGTTTTGTTAGCGCATCTTATGTCCGGGGGGAATTTCGGTGAGGCGGTCGCCGTGAGTATGCCGGCACTCAGCTGGCAAAGTGTCGCACTGGGCGATCCGCTCTATCGTCCGTTTAAAGTGAGTTTGCAGGATCAGCTGACACAGTCCCAAGATTCAAATTTTGCTGCCTACGCCAGTATTCGTGAGAGCAACCGTTTACTGGCCACTGAAGGCAGCGATGCGGCGATCGCCTTTGCGCGGTCCAAATTCTTGAAACAGCCCTCGCTGGCTCTCGCCTATCGCATGGCGCAGCTCTATGCGGGAGCAGGTCGTGAGCGCGAGGGGGTCGAAGCATTAAAAATTATTCGCTACATTTCCAAATTCTCCGTGGATGAATTCGTCTTAGTGCAGAAGATTGCTAATTTCCTTCACAAGTATGATGAGAGTCCCTTGGCATTGCGTTTGTATCAAAGCATTTTAGAGGAGCGCGATTTAGATAAGCGCTTGAAGATTTCTCTTTACGAGGGCGGCGCTCCGGTGGCACTTGCATGCGGCGAGGCGACGCTGGCCTCGCGTTGGCAGCTCGAAGCTCGCACGCTTAAGACGCCTCCGACGCCCAATCCTGCGAAAAAGAAGTAGTGCTCAGCGCTATGCGAAAGCATGCTACTGTCTTTAATTGCACTACTATAAGTGCTTTTAACTCATTTTTGATCAGATGTAGGTTGTCTCTGTGGCAAGTTCCGCATTGGATCTCTTCGTAATGCCTCGAAAAATCAGCTTTATTAATTACAAGGGAGGAGTTGGAAAGACTTCTCTAGTCGTGAACATTGCCGCTTCGCTTGCGCAGGCTGGCAAACGAGTGCTCCTTGTGGACCTCGATGCTCAATCTAATTCCAGTATTTGGCTGATGCGCTTAGACCGATGGAATCCTTTAAATACTGCCGATGCCGGGCATTTGTATTCCATCTTTGAACCAGGTGTCTGCCGCTTGCGTGATTGCATTGAAAAAGATGTGGTGCGCGGCAAAGAGGGTGAAGCGCTCTTGCCAGGTTTGGACATTGTGCCGACGACTTTCACCTTGGTGGATCTAGAGCATGACTTCGAGTCGGCCGATGGGCGCCCTGCGTTTGCAATTTTTCAAGAACAACTGGCAGAAGTTGAAGATGAATATGATTTTATACTCTTTGATTGCCCGCCCAATGTGCTCTATTCCGCGCAGTGCGGTGTATTTTGTAGTAGCGAAGTTTATGTGCCCGCCAACCCTGATGCGCTCAGTTTGATTGGTTTCACCCTATTAGTGGGTAAATTACAGCAATTTCACCATTTGTGCGCCAGTTTTCGAGTGGCTGGCATGCAGCCGCAAGCGCAGGTACGTGGGGTTATTTTCAATTCTATTAAAAACAACGTCGATATCGACGTACCTAAGATGCGCATGCAATTTCGTATCAACCAATTTAAGAATCAAGGTCGAGTGGCCAAGGATTGTCGTATTTTTGATGCCAATGTGCGCGACGCGATTGTTGTCCGCAGGGCAGTGACCTTAGGCTTGCCTGTTGGTTTGGTCGGCAATGTAAAGAAGGAAGAGTCTGTGCGCGACGATTATACAGTCCTGACACAAGAGTTACTCGACACCCCGGAAACTTCGGTATAACCGTATCACTATAGGCAATAAAAATGAGCGAAGCATCTTTTGAAAAATATTCCGCTGAAGAGTGGGAGCACATCCGTAAGCGGTTCTTTAATTCGATCTTAAATGATACTGAAATTGCCAAATTAGGGCAAAATGTCGGTGTTTCATGGCCGTTTAAGGGCAAAGGGGAAACCGCGGAGAAGTACATTGAGTATGACTTTGAAGAGCTGAAGTCCGTGCCAGGTCTTGTTGGCAAGCAAAGTCGTATTAAAACCTTAATGGACATTCTTCGCGAGACGCTCGCTTTTGATGATCCATTTTCAGATATGGTGGATACTGTAGAGTCTGAGAGTGAAGTGGATGACACTTTCGAAAGAATTTTAGCGAAGCTCGAAATCCCGCCCAGTTATCCATGTGAATTTGTGCATTTCGAAGCAGGGACCCGCGAATTATTACGCGATGAGGGAGTTAACACTCTGATCGAAGTTGTTCATTTTGGGCAAAAGCTTGCGCGTAATGTCGTCGTGGGGGGAGATTTAAAAACTTTCCTAAATGGCCTCGCTCATAAGGATGAAGTGGGCATTACCAAGCACTTGCCCTATCGTCGTGGGATTCGAGGCTTGCACTTGCCGGAAGCGATTGGGCTGATTGCCAATGATCTGCCGGAAGCGGCGCAACTGCAGCTGCTTTCGCAGTCTGATACCAGTTTGACCGATGCCGAGACCGCGCTTTTAGGCAAGGCTAGCGCACTCAATGTTGAAGCTGCCATTAAGACAGCCGTGGAACGTGTGCGGAAGGTGAGTGAATGGTTTACAGCCGAAGCCGCCGATTTGCAGCAGGTCTTTAATACCGGTGGTTCACCGGAGCGTTACTTTATTATGATCAATGACGCCCGTTTAGAGCGTATGGCGATTGAACTCGCGAAGCTTCAGCTCGGCGTCGCGGATGCTAAGAAATCTGGCTTCTTTGGTAAGCTCTTTGGCCGCTAAATTACGTTTCGGCTAGCTCAGTAGTTTGGCCAATAGATGCTGAGCGATACGCTGGCTACTGCCACGATTGCTGGCATGCCATCGTAGTCCTGCTGCATGCATATTGGCTAGCTGTGCTTTGTCTTGCGCGAGCTGCCGCGTTTTTTGACGGAGCTCTGTAGAGGTCTGAACATGTTTGGCGGCTCCAGCACGCACCAGTGAGCGGGCCACATCTCTAAAATTGTTCATGTGAGGACCCATTAAGATCGGAATTCCGAGGCCTGCGGCTTCAATCGGAGTCTGTCCACCCGTGTTAGGAGCGAGGCTCTTGCCTATGAATGCGAGGTCCGCTGCTTGCGTCAGTTGTGTGAGCTCGCCTGTGGTATCTGCTAGATGAATACGCAGCCCCGTGGGGGCTGCCAGTCCCATGGAGCGCTGGTGCCAGGACAGTTCCTGAGCCGCGAGCAGGGCGACGATTTCTGCTGCGCGCTCTGCGTGGCGCGGCACCAAGAGTAGCCGGCAGTCGATCCCGCTGGCAATCATTGCGCGTTGAGTTTGGAGTAGCGCGGCCTCTTCACCTGGCCAAGTTGAGGAGCCTAATAGAACAAAAGGACGCTGATTTTCGGCTTGGAAGCCTAAGCTTGCGCGTAGTGTCTCACGCTCTGAATCCGAGGCGCGCGCACCAATGCTCACGTCAAATTTTATGCTGCCGGTGGATTGGATACTTTCTGGGGGGCTGCCGAGTTCCAGTAGACGGGTGCGATCCAGTTCGCTGGCGGCATAGGTGGCGCTGAATTTTTTAAGCATACGACGCGCCAAGGCGGGGACTTTTTGATAGCGTCGAAAACTAGTGTCAGAGATACGTGCATTGACTAAAAAGGCCGGAATGCCGCGTTTGCGGGCTTGATGTAAATGCTCGGGCCACAGCTCGCTCTCGGTCAATATGACGGCGCTGGGCTGTATGCGCTGCCATGCGCAGCGGCTAAATAGCCAGAAATCGAGAGGGAAAATACCTATGCGTAATGCGATGTCGCCGTAGCGTTTACGCGCTTCTGCGTAGCCGGTGCTGGTCGTGGTGGTCAGTACAATCTCGACAGTCGAGTCTTGCAGTAGCGCTTGAATTAGCGGACCAATGGCCAGCACTTCACCCACGCTAACTGCTTGCAGCCAAATGCGTTGCTTGCCAGCCTCTACTGCGGATAACTTATGAAATCGGCCGAAGCGGTGCTGGAAGCTTTTACGATAGCCGCCACGTCGCCACATTCGAAGAATGTAGTAGGGCAGGGCGATCAAGAGCCCAGGTAAATAAAGCAGCCGATAAAACCAAATCATGTAAGTGCAAATATGAAGCGCCTTCCTTGTTCATTGAAAGGATAAAAGAACGGCTGCTTCGACTTGCAGATGCAGCAGCTCGTGCCAGCATTGCCTAATGGATCCTTTAACTCAAGCCAGTGTTGGCGCCGCAGTTGCCGCCATCGCTGCGCGCAAATCAGAAACTAGACGTGCCATACTGCTTGGGGCGCTGGCGGGAGCTGCACCGGATGTAGATGTCTTGATTCGCTCGGATGAGGACCCCCTGCTAGCGCTGCAATTTCATCGTCATTTCACTCACGCGCTGCTAGTGGCGCCGCTGATCGGTCTACTGGTCGCGGCTCTGTTTAAGGCACTCTTTTTTTGGAAGCACTGGTCCTATCGACGCCTTGCCTTGTTTGCTGTCTTGGGAGCTCTCACGCATGGTTTGATTGATGCATGCACGAGTTATGGCACTTTACTTTATTGGCCGCTGAGTTCGCATCGTGAGTCTTGGGATGTGATTTCGATCATCGACCCAATCTTTACTTTGCCCTTGTGCGTACTGATCGTTATCGCTTTTGCTTTCAGGCGACCTCGTTTTGCGCATTTCGGGGTGGGGCTCTGCTTATTGTACCTTGCGTTTGGTGCCTATCAACGCGGGCAAGCGGCAGAGTTTGCCAAGCAGCTCGCGCAGGCGCGCGGTCACGATCCGCTGGAACTCACCGTTCGACCTTCCTTTGGTAATACATTGTTGTGGCGTATCGTCTATCGTTCGGGTGAACGTTATTATGTGGACGCTGTACAAACGCTGCCATTTGCTTCCCCGCGGCATTACCCTGGCAGCTCAGTAGATCGGTTTAGTCTGGAGGCAGCAGCGTCTCTTTTTCCTGCTGCGAGTGTGCATGCTCGTGACGTGGCGCGCTTCCGATTCTTTTCGCAAGAGTATCTGTTTGTGCATCCCATGAAACCTGATGTTGTGGGGGATTTACGCTATGCCATGTATCCTGACTCGGTCGAGCCGCTGTGGGGCATTCGTTTGGATCCTGAGCGCCCCGAGCAGCACGTAAGTTTTGAGCATTTCCGTGATCCCTCACAGCGAGCATTTAAGCGCCTATGGCAAATGATCCAGGGGCAAGCTGTCGAGCCTCTGAATGCCAATTAAAATATGTAGGCGACACTTAGAGTGTGCATGTCCAGGCCGGGGTTTGGACTGTCTAAGTCCGCATTGGATGTATGCTGAAATCGATAGCCGATCTTCCATGCTTTATCGACGGTCCAATTTAGTCCGAGACTACTGGTGAAATGAAAATTTCCACCAATGTCATATCCACTAAAGCGGTCTTCTGAATAATAAGAGGGGCCGGAGCTGAATTCGAGGCTTACGGGAAAATCTCCGAATTGTAATCGTCCTAAAGGTGCGATACGCGCATACACTGCATCCTTGTCCTCGCCACTGAGTCCACCGAGGGTAGCTTCGACTGAGAGCGCAAGGCGTATCTCCTGGCTTAGCTCCCAAGACCAGTCCGTGTCTATGACTGAGTACAGCTCGTAGCTTTTCAGGTTGATTTGTTTTTCCGCGTCTTGGCCTATGCGGACGCCGACTTCAGAGAGTAAAGTGCTTGGGTCTTGCGCAATTAAGGGGGCGCTTGCAATTCCGCAGGCTGTCATGAGTAAGATTATCTTCGCTTTCATATTGTCTGGGTCATTCTAGTTGAATGAGTCAATTAATAGGTGATTCCTTCGGCTTAGGTCAAATTCATAGCATCGTTTTTTTAGGATTAGTTACCCTATAATGACGCTTCTAAACTGGGGTCGAAGATTCGCGCACAATCAGTCGAAGTTTGCGGAGGATGCCGCGGTTAAATCGCTCTTGGTTTGGAATATGCTCCAGTGGAGAGAAGAAGACGCCGTGCACTTTTTCATCGATAAAGCGCTGCGTTAAGATTTCGGCTAATTGGCAGGGATCTTCGGTTGGAATCTCTAGTTCTGAGGGGCGCACGATGCGCATGGCTTCCATTCCCACAGCTTCGGTGAGGCTGGCGCAGATTGGGGTGAAGATTTCTGTGCTGTGCAGGTTGGGAATCAGTAAGCCGGCAGTGATGCTCGACTTGCCTGGAGCCAGCACCTGCGTGCCGAAGCCAGCTCGTCGTTTGACGATCTTTTCCTTGGCGAGTAAGCGCAGAGCTTTGGCAACGGTTGGACGCGAAGTGGCATGTTTTTTACATAAGACTTCCTCGGTCGGGAGTAGGTCTCCAGGGGCATATTCTTGGTTTTTGATCGCATTGGCGATTTCGCTGTAAATTTGTAAATACTTTGGTTTTGAGTGACTCACGCGTTAAATGCAAGTGATTTGTAAAGTAATGTAAGGTATTAATTGTTTACAAATTTAAACTTTATGTCATTTTATTGTCAACCTTGACCAAACTTTACCCCGTTTGCCCATAGATGACTACCGAACCTATTAGTCAAAAAAAAGTATGCTGTTGCTGGCATTGGAGAACTCCTCTGGGATGTGTTTCCTAATCAAAAGCGTATCGGTGGTGCTCCCGCAAACTTCGCATATCATGTGCATCAGTTAGGTGCCAATAGTTGGCCTGTTAGTTGCTTAGGAGCAGATGCTTTGGGGTGTGAGCTTCGCTCTCAGTTGTCGGACTCTGCTTGTGACCTTCGCTATGTCGCGGAGAGTGATTTGTATGCGACGGGCACCGTCGATGTGCGCTTGAGTGATGGTAAACCCAGTTACGATATCCATATGGATGCTGCTTGGGTTTATCTCGAGTTTACGCCGCAGTTACAGGCTTTGGCTAGTGGTTTAGATGCGGTTTGTTTTGGCTCTCTTTCGCAGCGTTCACAAGTCTCTAGGCAGAGTGTCCATTCCTTTTTGAGCGCTATGCCCGCCAAGTCGGTCAAGATTTTTGATGTAAACTTGCGTCAATCTTTTTTCTCGAAAGAGGTGCTCCGTCGCTCCTTAGAGCAGGCTAATGTTCTGAAGTTAAGTGACGAGGAGTTGCCTGTTTTACTGGACATGTTCGACTTAGAAGGGGGCATTCGTGAGCAACTCCTTCAGCTATTAGAACTCTTTGATTTACGTTTGGTTGCTTATACTCGCGGCTCACGTGGGAGTTTGCTACAGGGCGTCAATGAGTTGCATGATTTCCCCGGCACAGAGGTCGATTCAGTGGATACGGTGGGCGCGGGTGACTCATTCACTGCCGCTCTATGTATGGGACTTCTGAGAGATTGGAAGCTGAGCGGCATAAACTTTTTTGCCAACGAAGTCGCTGGATATGTCTGCACTCAGCAGGGTGCGACTCCAGAGATCCCTGACACAATCAAAAATTTCGGCAGTTTGCACTGCTGCTTCTAACCAAAAATAGAATCATAAGCATAAACCCCATGAATCATATGAAAAGAATAATACTAGGCCTACTCATCTGCTTTACATCACTCTCTATAGTTGCTTGTAGTGGTGGCGGAAAAGAATCGGACAACAACGCGGATGCCTCTGTTAAAATTGGCATGACGGTACAATCTTTAAGTAATTTGCTCGATCGGTGGCGGTGGTTCCGTGGGAGCCAACGAAGCGGCTAAAGCTGCTAATAAAGTGACTGCTGATTTTGGCATCTTCGCCGCTGATGCACTCAACCTGAATTATCGGCTCTGAAGAATAACGAAGGCGTGCGCATGACAGTGACTGTGACTGGCACCAACCAAGACATCGCCGATGAGATCTGGGGCATGGTGACATTGCTGCAATCTGGTGCGCCAATCGAAACAAAAGAAATTTATCGTGAATTCATCCCCGTAACTGAAGGCAACGTGGACGAATACCTCGGTAAGTAGGCATCAACAGTTGAAGGTCCAGGTTGGCGCATCAGTTAGCTAGCCATGCGCCAACCTGCGACCTTCTTTCCCCAACCATTCTACCCAGTCCCCAATCTTTATGAATATTCTAGAATTAAGGAATATCACCAAAAAATACCCCGGTGTCATCGCGTTAAATGATGTCAGCATCGAGTTTGTTAAAGGAGAAGCCCATGCCCTCGTGGGTGAAAACGGCGCCGGCAAATCGACCTTGATCAAGAGTTGCACGGGCGCGGTCAAACCAAATGCCACCACTCATTGTGACTTTGGCAATGATGATCATCATCGAAGGTATCGCCTTCCTGATCAGTAAGGGGCTACCGATTTATGGATTCCCAGATTCATTTGCTGTGATTGGGCAAGGATACATCGGACCGATTCCGATCCCAGTCGTCATCATGATCGCAGTATTGGCACTGGGGGCCTTTATTCTGAATAAGACATTCTTCGGACGCTACTTCTACGCCGTCGGTGGGAATGAAGAAGCCGCTAAGCTTTCCGGTATCAAAGTCAAGAATGTCAAATACCTCGTGTGTTCGCTTTCCGGATTTTTCGCCGGCGTCGCAGGCATTGTGATTCTTTCCAGAACCAATTCGGCCACGGTGACTTCGGGTAAGATGCTAGAGCTCGAAATTCTGACCGCTTGTGTGCTGGGGGGAATCAGCGTGACCGGCGGTGTCGGTCGTATCTCCAATGTGATTGCCGGTGTATTGATTCTCGGCGTGCTGAGTAATGGCATGGTCTTGATGAATGTTACGGAGTTCACCCAAATGGTGATTAAAGGCTCAGTGCTCCTGATCGCGGTCGCTTTTGACTGCCTGCAAAATCGCAAGGCTAGCTAAAGCTCAGCCCTTCACACTCAATAGGAGAAAAGCAGTATGAAAACAATCGCAATTTCCAGGTTAGTCGGCAGTCAAGCGGGCGAAATCGCACAAAA
>MDTD01000979.1_pt1 | contig 10166 bp, 8 predicted proteins | sample 811221 | NCBI WGS metagenome assembly MDTD01 (sample SAMN05326646, study PRJNA326480) | marine metagenome | isolation source: seawater | place: Pacific Ocean: South West | collected 2011
AAGGGGGTTAACTATTCGATAACATCTGCATGTTCTACATCGCTGCATTGTATCGGAAACGCGGTGGATCAAATTTTAATGAACAAGCAAGATATAATGCTCGCTGGAGGAGGAGAGGAATTGGACTGGACGCTTTCCTGTCTTTTTGACGCAATGGGAGCTATGTCTTCAAATTTTAATGAGACACCTCAGCAGGCATCGCGTGCTTTTGATGCAAACCGGGATGGTTTCGTTATTGCTGGTGGTGGAGGTATAGTAGTGCTCGAAGAATTGGAACATGCTAAGGCCCGTGGTGCAGATATTTACGCTGAGGTAACAGGGTTTGGGGCTACGTCTGATGGGCATGACATGGTGGCACCCTCGGGTGAAGGAGGTGAACGAGCGATGCGTTTAGCATTGGGCACCCTACCAGACGGTCGTGAAATTTCTTATATAAACGCACATGGGACTTCTACGCCTGTTGGGGATGTAGGAGAAGTGGAGGCAGTGCGTCGGGTTTTTGAAAATAAAAACATGCCTCTAATTAGTTCTACCAAGTCTATGACAGGTCATTCGCAGGGAGCTACTGGGGCCCAAGAGGCTATTTATTGTTTATTGATGCTTAAAAATAATTTTATTGCTCCATCCATCAATATTGAGGAACTTGACGCCGCTATCAAGCCCAGCGAGATTGCTTGTGAATTAGTCGAAGGTATTTCTCATGACACTATTATGACAAATAGCTTCGGATTTGGTGGTACAAATGGGTCAATGATCCTATCTAAATTTGACGGATAATCGGACTGGATGAAAATGACTGGGCAGCTTCAAGGGAAACGTGGATTAATAATGGGTGTTGCTAACGAGCGCTCAATAGCTTGGGGAATAGCAAAATCTATGTCAGATGAGGGAGCCGAATTGGCATTTACCTATCAAGGAGAAGCATTTGGATCGCGACTTGCACCTCTGGCATCATCTATTGGGTCAGATTTATTATTTGAACTAGACGTGGCAGATGACGCCTCTTTCGAAACTACTTTTGACAGTTTATCTGGTCACTGGGGGTCATTAGATTTCATAGTTCATGCTATTGCTTACTCTGATAAAAATGAACTGACAGGTCGCTTTTTAAATACTACACGCGAAAATTTCAAAAATACCCTAGATATTTCCAGTTACTCATTAATTGAGGTTGCTCGAAGGGCATACCCTTTAATGATGGAAAAAGGTGGCACAATATTAACTCTTACTTACCAAGGCTCAAATCGGGTTACTCCATTCTATAATGTCATGGGTGTTGCTAAGGCTGCTCTTGAAGCGACAACAAGGTACCTTGCTAATGATCTTGGGCCTAGTGGTATAAGGGTAAATGCAATTTCTCCTGGGCCAATGAGAACTCTTGCTGGGGCAGCAATAGGAGGAGCAAGAAGGACTTACAAACACACTGAGGTCAATTCTCCTCTGCGCTCCAATGCAACTTTAGATGCGGTTGGTGGTACCGCAGTCTATTTAGCCTCAGATTCTGGCGCCTATACCACGGGCGAAGTTTTATATGTTGATGGAGGGTACCACGTCCTTGGAATGCCCCAAGCAGATAACGTTTAGTATTGGTGAACTAAACTCATTCGGTATTTCTAAAATCTTTAGAAGATTGCAACTATAATTGAACATGATATAGCGAAGAATAAAACGCTTAAGTTGAAAGATCATAAAATGCAGAATCGAAAGAAGCTTTTCGTAAAAACCTACGGTTGTCAAATGAACGTTTATGATACCGAAAGAATTTCTGAGTCGTTACAGACCGAGGGTTACGTTCCTACAGATAGCGCCGAAGATGCAGACATGATTTTACTTAACACTTGCCACATTAGAGAAAAAGCGGCGGAAAAGGTTTATTCTGAGTTGGGAAGGTTTAAAAATTTAAAATCAGATAAGCCTAATCTGAAAATTGGGGTTGTCGGGTGCGTTGCGCAAGCAGAAGGAGAAGAAATTATTCGAAGACAGCCACTGGTTGATTTAGTCGTTGGGCCCCAGAGCTATCATAAATTACCATTGCTGGACCGACAAATAACGAATGGAGAAAGAAAAGTTGAAATTGATTTCCCAACAGAAGACAAATTCGACTATTTGCCAAAAAGAACTGATATCAAAAGAGCACCCGCTGCATTTTTAACCATACAGGAGGGCTGCGACAAATTCTGCGCATTCTGCGTTGTTCCGTACACCCGAGGTGCAGAGTTGTCACGTCCAGTTGAAAAAGTCGTTGCTGAAGCGCGCTCTTTGGTCGACAAGGGCGTAAAAGAGATTACGCTCCTTGGTCAAAATGTAAACGCCTACCGTGGAGCGATAAATGTCGATACACAATTTACGCTTGCGCAGCTTATCTGTAAACTTGAGAAAATTGATGGTTTAGAAAGAATTCGATATACAACGAGCCATCCTAACGATATGACAGAAGATTTGATAAAGGCACATGCCGAATGTCGAAAACTTATGCCATACCTTCATCTGCCTGTACAATCTGGATCAAATAAAATTCTAAAAAGGATGAACCGGTCTCATACTGCTGAAGCATATATTGATCTAATAAGTCGCATTAGAAAGGCCCGTCCAGATATACTTATATCAGGTGATTTTATTGTTGGATTTCCAGAAGAAACGGACGATGATTTTGCAGATACTTTGGAGTTAATTCGTACAGTCGAGTATGGGCAGTCGTATTCATTTAAATATTCCGTTCGACCTGGAACACCTGCAGCAGAGCGCAAACAGGTTCCTGAGGAAACTAAAAATATTCGCTTGCAACATTTACAAAAGCTTTTAGTCCATCAACAGAAGAATGTTCAACAAGATATGGTTGGCCGAACTGTCCGGGTATTATTTGAAAAAACTGGGCGCCAAAGCGGTCAAGTTGTAGGTAAATCCGATTATCTTCATGCGGTGCACGTTTCGGGCGATGAAAGCAAAGTTGGCCGTGTTGAAAATGTATTAATTACCCGCAGCAATACCAATTCGCTTGAAGGAAAAATAATATAATTATTGTTTGTTGTGATAATACAAGGGCAAGCGGCTTGTAATTTTATTATTTTTGCCTACTTCAATATATATATTATTTCAAACAAGTCCTTGCGTTTTGAGCACATGCTTGCGACCATATATATAATAAAAAGCACAGGAGTTCTGATTGGCCCACGGTATTTTTACCCAACCTGATATTTGTAAAGAAAAACTTGATAGATCTATCCAATTAGAATTTGCAGATAATAAACTCCTTATAGATCTTTGTGGTGAGTTCGATCGAAACTTGGCTGAATTAGAAAATAAACTTGCTATACAAATAGTGCGTCGAGGAAATATGCTCGACTTAATCGGCGATAAATCTTCAACAGAAACTTCAGCTCGGGTACTCAATTCACTATATCGACGGTTGGAAAGTGGTAAGTCGCTTGAGTATTCGGACATTGATCGTGAAATCAGGTTTATTCTTGGTGGGGTGAAAATGTCAACTGATCAAATAGAAATGTTTTCTGATGGATTATTCGAAATCAGAACTCGTAAGAAAACAGTTGAACCTCGCACCGAAGCTCAACGCTCTTTTGTTAAATCTTTGAATAATAATGAGTTGGCATTTGGCATAGGTCCAGCTGGTACTGGCAAAACTTATTTAGCCGTTGCAGTGGGAGTTTCAAAATTTATTACCGGGGAAGTCAATAAGATTATACTAAGCCGTCCAGCGGTCGAGGCAGGCGAAAAGCTTGGGTATTTACCTGGTGATATGAAAGATAAGGTAGATCCATATATGCAACCGCTCTACGACGCCTTAAACGATTTTCTGCCAGCGAAGCAACTGGCCAAGTTAATAGAAGAAAAAACTATTGAAATTGCACCGTTAGCTTTTATGCGTGGCAGAACACTAGCCCATTCCTATATTGTGCTGGATGAGGCGCAAAATGCAACATCTATGCAAATGAAAATGTTTTTAACTAGATTGGGTGAGGGGTCGCGCATGGTCATCACTGGGGACAGATCTCAGATTGATTTGCCCAATGGAGTTAGATCCGGTTTACTTGATGCAGAAAACCTATTGGGTACTATTTCACAGATTGCGTTCAATTATTTTACGTCGAAGGATGTGGTAAGACATCCTTTAGTAGCAACAATCATTGAAGCTTACGAAAAAAGAAAAAGCAAGTAGCAAGAATTAGTCAATATAATGGCACAAATAGAGATTTTGGTTGAAGATAATCGATGGACCAGCACGAACTTAGAAGAGTTAGTTAAAAACGCTTTTTATCAAACTCTGATTGTACTTGGATATTCAAGAAGTGATTATTTCGTCTCAGTTTTAGGATGCAATGACAATAAAATGAGGGAACTGAATCACACTTTTCGCTGTAAGGATAATTCAACTAACGTATTGTCTTGGCCGTCTAGAGAGAGATCGGCGTGTGTAGAGGGTAATCATCCACGACGGCTCGATCCTGCACTGGACGCTGAGCTTGGAGATATTGCTTTGTCTTATGAAACCTGTTTAGAAGAAGCTGCTCAATCAAAAACAAGCTTTTCATTTCATGTACAGCATCTGGTAGTACATGGTATTCTGCATTTATTGGGTTATGATCATTCTAGTGACCAAGATGCAACGCTAATGGAGGATTTAGAGCGTAAAATACTTGGCAATTTAAGCTTAAACGCTCATACTTAAAGATAGACATATATAGTCTAGAATTCTTGGACTCGGAAATGGAAGATAACGACGGATCACCTAAAGCAGCCTTTAGCGCACCATTAAAAAGTGAAAAAAATTTTAACTTTAGTGAAAAGCTATCGAGGCTGTTTAATAGAAAATATACTGAGGATAGTTCGAAAGCAAACCATGAAATACAAGAAAGTAAAATTTCAACGGAATCTCATGGCATGTTTAATTTGCGCCGGTTGTGTGTTGAAGATGTTGCCATTCCAAAGGCAGAAATTGTATCTGTCAGCGCGGATATAAAAAAGTCTGAGCTTGTAAGTATTTTCAGAGAAAGCGGTTTGACCAGACTTCCCGTTTACGAAGGGACTCTAGATAATCCAATTGGTATGGTCCATCTTAAAGATTTTACTTTAAGATATGCATTCGCAAAAAAAAATACTTTTAAAATAAAAGATATTCTCCGCCCTTTACTATACGTACCAGCATCAATGACTATAGGTATTCTTCTAACTAAAATGCAGTCGGATAGACGTCATTTGGCTCTGGTAATTGATGAGTATGGTGGTGTTGACGGCCTTGTGACAATTGAAGATTTAATTGAGCAGGTTATTGGTGAAATTGAGGACGAACACGACATCGACGAGGGACAAATGTGGGCGTGGGAAAGCGATAATACAATAGTGGCTTTGGCTCGGGCCTCGCTTGATGAACTTGGTCCGGAAATTGGGATAGATTTCACTCAGGGTCCAGATATAGATGCCGAGGAAGTGGACTCTCTCGGGGGCCTGGTGTTTGTGCTTGCAGGTAGAGTTCCCGTCAGAGGAGAGGTGGTTCAGCATCCGCAAGGGTTGGAATTCGAAATTATTGATGCTGATCCAAGACGTATTAAGCGTGTAAGGCTTCGTTTGAAAGCTTCGGTTAAAGCAGCCGAATAGGATGATAGTTTGATCTCTAAATTCGTGGGTTATTTAAGACCTGTAAGTCTGGGAGCCTTGTTATCGTCAGGTCATGCTCCCTTTAACTTCTGGTTCCTTAGTTTTGCAGCTATTTGCTTGTGTATTTTAGAAATTGCAAAACAAAGAGAAAGATCGAAAATAGCCCTTTATACTTTTTTTTTAGGTATGGGTTATTTCATCCTAACTTTAAACTGGATCGTAGAGCCTTTTTTTGTCGACTTTATTTCTCATGCTTGGATAGCTCCATTTGCGATTTTTTTTATTTCGATAGTAATGGCATTGTTTTGGTATATTTTTAGTCTTATCTTTGCTCCTTTGGGTTCAAGGTGGGCACTATTGCTGGGAGTCGCCACTGCAGAGTACTTTAGGTCCTTTTTTTTTACAGGTTTCCCGTGGGGTACGATCGCATCCTTATTCGTCAGTTCTCCTTTAGGTCAGCTACTCGCGATTTTTGGTCCTTTTGGTTTTGGGGTTTTTGTTTTTTCAATCGCTATATTTTTAATCTCTTCACTTGAGGCGAAAAAATTACCCGCAACTTTTATTGGAATGCTTATTCTATCATTGTTATTTTTTTGGGGATGGCAAAGGCAAAACCAACAAGTTCAATTCACTGACAAATCAATTTTACTCGTGCAACCAAATGCGCCTCAGAGTGAAAAGTGGGACGAAAGCTTAGCACCAGTTTTTTTTGATAGAATGATAAAAGCCACAGCGGAGGCAAATGATGTTGATATAGTAGTTTGGCCGGAAAGTGCAATTTATCAACCACTTAATTTTGCTGATGAACTGCTAGTGGCAATAGATGAGGCTGCTGATGGAATGCCAGTGGCATTTGGGGCTCTTCGCTTTGACGAGAATGAGAATTTGCGTAATTCGCTAATCTTACAAAAAGGTGGTGACAAACAGTTGATATATGACAAGTCTATTCTCGTTCCATTTGGAGAGTATTTGCCGTTGTCTGGTATTCTTAGTAATTTCGGTCTTAGTTCAATGGTTAATTCCTATGGCTCGAGCTTCACTAGAGGTCATGGAGCAGACTTAATTGAAGTTGAGGCTGATTTACGTTTCCAACCCCTGATCTGTTATGAAGCTATTTTTCCCAGTATTCTAAGAGCAACACTAAGTCGCCCTGATTTTATTCTTCAAATTACAAATGATGCATGGTTTGGTCGCTTTTCTGGTCCATACCAGCACCTTCAAATATTAAAGATGAGAGCTATTGAAACTGGTTTGCCGGTTGCAAGATCTGCCAATACAGGTATCTCTGCAGTCATTTCCGCAAATGGAAATATAGTTGACAGCTTGCCTTTGGAAACCGAAGGATCACTAGAAGTAGGTCTGCCAAAGGCGTTCCAGCCTACGATTTACTATAACTGGGGTGATAGTATTTTTTGTATAATGATTTTATCTCTCTTAATTATGCGTTTAATTGATAAAAGATACTATTGACCCCTGCGATTTTAATGATTAATCAAACCGTTGCACGCAACGGCTTCCTGGCGCGTGCACTGTAATTATTGGAGCAGAAATAGTGTCTCGTGAATCGTACATTTTTACCTCAGAATCCGTATCTGAAGGACATCCAGATAAAGTTTGTGATAGAATATCCGATGCTGTTTTAGATGCATTTATTGCATTGGAACCAGAGGCCCGAGTGGCTTGTGAAACTTTTGCTACTACAAATAGAGTAGTGGTTGGCGGAGAAGTTGGACTTTCTGATAAGAAGTTGTTGTCGCAGCAAATGGGTAGAATTGATGAAATCGTCAGAGCTTGCATTAAAGATATCGGATATGAACAGAAAAAATTTCATCATGAAACTGTTGAAGTAACAAATTTGCTTCACGAGCAATCTGCGCATATTGCTCAGGGTGTTAACGCAGATGGCGGTAAGGATGAGGGTGCAGGCGATCAGGGTATAATGTTTGGCTATGCAACAGACGAAACACCTGATTTAATGCCGGCACCTATCCAGTATAGTCATGCCATTTTGAGGCGATTGGCTGAGGTGAGGAAATCAGGTATCGAACCTAGTCTTGGCCCAGATGCTAAGTCACAGTTATCAGTGCGCTATGAAAATGGCATTCCTGTGGGAATTACTTCTATAGTTTTGTCCACACAACACCTAGATGCCTCACTATCATCGGACGATGTTCATGCTATTATTGAACCATATATATTTGAAATTGTGCCAGCCGACTGGATCGACAGTTCCACCTCGTGGCATGTAAATCCAACGGGTAAATTCGTAATTGGTGGGCCTGACGGTGATGCTGGTTTAACAGGTAGAAAAATAATAGTTGACACCTATGGTGGTGCTGCTCCGCACGGTGGCGGAGCTTTTTCTGGTAAAGACCCAACTAAGGTAGATCGCTCTGCAGCTTATGCAGCTAGGTATCTAGCGAAAAATGTAGTCGCGGCGGGCCTAGCCAAAAAATGTACAATTCAACTGAGTTATGCAATTGGCATTTCTCATCCACTCTCTATCTATGTAAATACCTTTGGAACTGGAGCTGTAGCTGATAAAAAAATTGAAAATGCAATATCGGCATCTATGGATCTTTCTCCCAGGGGTATCCGAATGCATCTAGAGCTAAATAAACCAATATATCAAAGGACTGCAGCTTATGGGCACTTTGGTCGACCTTCCGAAAAAGATGGTGGTTTTAGCTGGGAACGTACCGATCTAATTTCAGAATTATCAAGAAATTTGAAATGATTTTGTATTGTAAACGTGAGTAATTTCAATAATTATTGGCAATTTACAAGTCTAGAACTTTAGCTGCTAGTTGAATGGTGGATAGTATAGAAAGCAAGCCCAAAAACTTTAGGAACTTCTATGGAAGATTAAAAGGAAAAGGGCTTCGAGCATTACAAAAAGAGCTCTTGAATGATCAACTGGGAAAGTTATCAATACCCGCTGTAAACCATGATTTTAATCCATATCGGAAGCTTATAGAGTTGTCTGATCTTTTTGAGAGTGTAACATCATTCTCTCTTGAGATCGGATTTGGAGGAGGTGAGCACCTTGTTTATCAAGCTGAGCGCAACCCCAAGATTGGTTTTATTGGTTGTGAACCGTATATAAACGGTGTTGCCATGCTTGCAGGCAAACTTGCAAAACTTGACCTAACAAATGTACGTATCCACCCGGGTGATGTGAGAGATTTATTTGATGTACTACCAGATGCTTCAATTGATAATGTATTTTTACTATATCCTGATCCTTGGCCAAAAAAACGGCATCATAGAAGACGATTTGTAACTAGTGAATATTTGATTGAGCTACAACGCGTAATGAAAACTGGTGCTTTTTTGAGGCTAGCTACAGATATTCCAGATTACGTGCGGCAAGCGCTTCAAGAAGTTCTTAAGCATAACTTTTCATGGACGGCGTCTGAGCCGAAAGATTGGAGGGAGTGTTGGAATGGCTGGATACCAACTAGATATGAAAAAAAAGCGCTTCGAGAGGGACGCAAGCCGTATTATTTAACATTTGAAAAGCGAGAGTCCTAGACGTTGATCCAAGTCTAGTTTATCACAGCCAAAACAAAGGTTTGATAAATGTCTTTAAATCGTAGCCCAATAGCTATGCGAGCTTTGAACTCAAAGTCTCTGAAGGGAGTCGTTTCAATTCCGGGCGATAAGTCTATTTCGCATCGTGCTCTAATTCTTGGAGCTCTGGCTATTGGGCAAAGTAGAATTACCGGATTATTAGAGGGTCAAGATGTTCTGGATACAGCAAAAGCAATGGCTGCATTTGGTGCGCAAGTTGAAAAAAAAGAGGGTGGCGAATGGTGTGTAGACGGCGTGGGTGTGGGAGGCTTTGCGGAACCATCGACGGTTGTTGATTGTGGCAACTCGGGCACTGGCGTAAGATTGATAATTGGTGCGATGGCAACAACCCCTATTAATGCGACATTTTCTGGTGATCACAGCCTAAACAGTCGACCTATGGAGCGTGTAATCGATCCACTAAGCAAATTTGGAGCAGCTACATTTGGTCGTAGTAAAGGTCGTTTGCCAATGACGATAGTCGGTGCCAGATCACCTGTCCCCATCCAATACACTGTGCCGGTCCCGTCAGCGCAAGTTAAGTCCGCACTTCTTTTAGCAGGACTCAATGTACCTGGTGATACCATAATCACTGAAACTGAAATGACCAGAGACCATACTGAGAGAATGCTCAGTTCATTCGGAGCGGAACTAAAAGTTGAAGATTCATTGAATGGCAGATCAATTACACTCAGTGGTTACTCAGAATTGAAAAATCAAAATGTTCGTGTTCCAAGCGATCCATCAAGTGCAGCATTCCCAATATGTGCTGCTGTTATTGTTGAGGATTCAGATATCCTAGTTCCGAATATTACACTTAATGAAACAAGAGCCGGATTATTTAAAACCTTAATCGAAATGGGTGCTAACATAAGTTTTGAGAACGAGAGAGAGGAAAGTGGGGAGCCTGTTGCGGACATTCGAGCTTGTTTTTCGCCAAATTTGAAAGGCATAGAGGTGCCACCGGAACGTGCAGCATCGAT
>MDTD01087212.1_pt1 | contig 10166 bp, 8 predicted proteins | sample 811221 | NCBI WGS metagenome assembly MDTD01 (sample SAMN05326646, study PRJNA326480) | marine metagenome | isolation source: seawater | place: Pacific Ocean: South West | collected 2011
AGAAATAATTGATTCTAAACCAGAAATAATTGATCCTAAACCAGAAATAATTGATCCTAAACCAGAAATAATTGATCCTAAACCAGAAAAAAATGATCCTAAATCTAATTTGGTTTTTAATGTTTTTGAAGACTATAATCAACTCAAACTACTCGAATTAGGAAAGAATATTCAAATAAAACAATCATTAAATAAAAATACTTTAAATCTGAAAATATATGGTGAAATAATAAAAATAGAATCTCAAAGTATTTCAAAACCAAGTGAAGGAATTGAATTGGCTGCGATCAAATCTACTGAAGAAATGATTGATGTAAATATAATGTTTTCAGATTTTATTGATCTTTCAACAATAAATATCAATCAGAGGAATGATCAACTAATTATCAAATTCAAAAAAAGTAGTCCACAAATTGTAGATAATTCTGATATTTTTAAAATAAGAAAAATTTTTAATAACGAATCAAAAATAATAAAATCAAGAGCCTCTGCTCCCCCATTAGGAGATATTGCCACCGGAACAACAATAATACCAAATCCAAATTTACTTAACCTTGAAGGTCCAGAGATATCATTAGTTTTTAAACAAACTTCAGCAAAAAAAGCTATACAATTTCTTTTATCAAAAACAAATTATAGTTTTGTTTGGGTCCAAAAGGATCCTTCTTATAATTCAAGTACTCCAATATCTACTACTTCTTTAAACAATAATCCAAATTCTCCAGCTCCAACCGGCTCATCCTCTAATCCAGCATCTGTTGCAAACAACCAATTATCTGCTCTATCCCCTACACAAGGTGCAGTTTCTCAAGCATCTCAACAGGCAGGACAAACAAATGCTGATACTCCTAGATTGATAACACTTTCCATTGAAAACAAGTCATTCGCAACTGCTTTTAATTCAATTCTTATCGCGAGTGGGCTTCAAGCAAGAAAAGTAAATGACATTATTTTTGTAGGGCCAAATGTTAGAGATACTGCATTTACAGAAAGGATATCAAAGGTTTATAGGTTAAATCAAACTTCAGCAAACGCTGCTGCTTCTTATCTTGCAAATTTAGGAGCAAAAGTCACGAGAACCTCCACAATAACAACAGCAGTAAGTACAGGAGCTAGCCAAGCATCCTCAGTAGGAGCATCTTCTTCAACCACGAGTTCAGGTACTTCTACAACTGTTCAAGTATATGGTTCCGGAATTGGTCCATTGGTAGGTTTAATTGCAACAACTGATGACAGACTTCAGTCTGTTACATTAATCGGATCAAATGATTTGATTAATGTAGCTGAAAATTTCCTTAAAAAACTTGACCTTAGACAGAGGCAAGTAGCAATAAGCATTAAAGTTCTAGATATTAATCTAAAAGATGGTTCAGGATTAAGTAATAGTTGGGCTTTTAAGCAAAATAATAATTTTATTGTTAATGATCAAGGAAAACTCTTGGGGGCATTTGGAAAATATCTGCCCGCCACAGAAGTTGTTGATTTCGATGATACCAATACCACAAAAACTTTTACAACTGATACGACCAGCAGCACTCCCACAGACGGCTTTGAATTTTCTCGTAGACAGAGAATAAATCCAGGTGAAATGATGACTGATGAAAATTTTGTCAATCTACTCACAGCTGAAATTACATCCACTAATACAAAAATTCTTGCAAGTCCAACACTTATACTTAATGAATATCCAGGTCAAACAGGCGGAACGACTGTAACATTTTCGGATATCTCTGAGATTTTAAAAACTGGTTCGATAGGAAGATCTTTTGGAAATGAAGCATTCGTTATTGTTGGTACTCAAGTACCGATAAATTGTACTTCTGAGGGAGATTCATCAATCCCTTCATTTACATATGGTTTAGCTGGATTAACATTTGGTGCAAGAGTCATTGGAGTTGATGATAATGGCTTTGTAACTTTCTCTATATCCCCAGCAGTTTCAGCTCCATCTGAAAAAAGAACCATAATAGGTTGCGGAGATATTGATTTGTTATCAATTAGAAGATTAGATACTGGATTTATAAGGGTTAGAGATGGAAATACTCTAATTCTCACTGGCGTCCTCAACACTGAAGACAAAGAAACTACTAAAAAATTCCCATTTTTTGGTGATTTACCTCTAATAGGGCAATTTTTCAGAAGTACAACATCTGAACAGGCAAAAAGAGAATTAGTTATTCTTGTCACTCCTCAAATACTAGAAGATAATGAGCAACTAAATACAAATATCAACTCTGTATATAAGCCTTCAAATTCTGAAGCCGCAAAGATTATAAAAGGCGAATAAATATTTATCTTATATGAGAACAATTACCTTCATTTTTGGCAGCAAGTTGACCTAACCAATCACCGTGCCAACCTCTCCCTGAACAATAATTATTTCCAATAGATAAACTGTCTATTCTTACTTTATCTTTAAAAGTTACTCTATCTCTTTCTCTTACATCTTGATTATATTTTCGGTAACACTCTGAGTATGCCTCATACCTTCCTGTATGAAAACAAGACCCCTGCGGATTAGTCCAACCATCCGATAACACAACAATTTGGCCAACATTAGGATCTTTTACAGCCCTTGAAAGTCCAGCCCAAGGTCTAGTTCCTCCACCAGCTCTTATTCTAGATATCCAGTCAATTGCTATTTGCTTCGTGTTCCCGCTCATTGTGGCTGAACCTCCAGGGAAAGCATAATCTTGAGACGAATTAAATGCTACCAATTGGAATTTAGTGCCATCTTTCAAGCATTTAACCATTTTTATTAATTCATCTTTTGCCGCTTCCATTGCTGTTTTTCCTTGAATCTTAACCCAGCCCATAGAACCAGATTTATCAATTGAGAAAAGAACTCTATCTTTAATTATCTGAGTACCATATAAATTACAATTACACCCTGCCATGCAGGGATTACCTGGACTACTGATTGCTTGTCCTATGCTATAAACTTCACCCATAATATTCTTATCAACCATTATAGAAAAAGCTGCTGAGGTTTTTCTTAAGTTGACATCTCGTACAGGCGCAATTGTGTTTTTTGAGGAGACTCCAAGCTCTACAGCTTTTTTATCAGGAGACATGCATACTGTGATTCCTCTAACAACTCTCTTACTCCAAGAAGGTGAACAATCCAACCTATCGCCCATTACAGAATCAATTGAATCAGCCAAAATGCTATTTCCAGTTAAAGCTTGATAAAAACCTTTTTCATTTATTTCTGGACCTCTTCTTAAAAGATTGTATGTTATTGAGTGCCCAGCCTTTATATTTGTTTTTCTTTGTAGTGAATAAATAATAGGACAATTCATTGATTCCCATGAATTAGTTGCACTAGTGTAATTAGATTTACTTACTGCTTGATTTGGTAGATTTATTCCAAAAAGAAATTCACCATTATAATTCCTACATTTTTGAACTACTTGATTTGAGTTATCGATAAGGCTTGTTCCACTCTTTACTTCATCAAGAATAAATGTAAGTCCATTATCAATTTCAGTAGCTAAATTTAAACTAGATTCATCTCTTTTATTAGCCTCTAAAGCTAATCTGCTTAAAGAATACCCTGAAATAATTACCACCATGGAAATTGTTGCTGATACGAGAATCTCTGCCAAAGTGAATGCATTAGTATCATTAAGTCTTTTTCTAAAAAATTTATTCATTCTAAAATAATAATATTTTTATAAGGATATGTGCTGATAAAAATAAAATTTTCATTTTGCTGGACACCATCCGTAAGCTTCACTAGTCATATCAATACTAGTCCAATATTTTGATGCATTAGGAATAAAACCTGAACCACCGGCACCATTAAATCTAACTTTATAAGCTATTTTTGTAATACTATTATCAAAACCACTACCTCCGTATTGAAAAGGTTTTTGGGTTATAAATTCCCTAGAAATTGTAACAGGTGCTCCCTTAAATACATTATTTTTAAGTTGTCCAGGATTACCATTTGGAATCCATGAACTAGGATTCCAACTGGGTAATAAAGCAAGTGTATTAGATATATCATTGCAAAAAGCTCTTTTATTTGAATCCTTTACATCATAATAAGAAGTCGTTACGGAGGGATTGTTAGAGATTACTAAGTGACTTTTCCATAATTCATACTTCAATTTTTGAATATCTCTTTTAATTTCATCATTAATAGCATCAGTTAAGTTTGCACGGTAATTTGTTTGCAATCTTTTGGTTATAAATAATGTTGAATAAGCTACGAGTATTGCGAGGAGAAGAATACTTAAAATAGATTCCGTTAACCCAAAACCATTTACGTCATTTTTATATTTCTCTAAATAATTACTTTTTAATTTCATATAACCAAATTCTATTTATCAAATTCTCTCAAAGTATCCCATGATGATATTACTTTACCTCTATAGTAAGGAACACCAAAATTCATACCTCCTCCATACCTAGACTTAATCCCATCACTTGTCTTTTTTGAAAAGTGCCAATTAACTCTCTTACGATCTAGGCATAGATTCTTAACCCATGCAATACCATCAAAATCTATATCCCTTTGAATTGATCTTCTCAAATCTATACCATAATAATATCTTAACCATGAGAATTCAGAGTTCCTAGGGCTTAAATTCGTTGGAAGCCAATGAAAATATTTTTGGCCATTTCTATACCCTCGAGCAAATTCCCATCCAACTCCACTACTACTTGAATTAATATAAATACCCCACAGAAGGTATTGTCCAGAATTTTTATTATAAAGTAGAACCATATCATTCATAATATTTTGAGGATGATTTGGTGTCCCTGGCTGTCTTCTCCCAGCAGCTAAAGGTTTCCATCCTGAATACCGAAATGGGTCAACCCTTGAAGTGCTTGAACCTGATGTAAAGGGAAGATGCTGACCACTGTATCTTAGATGCCTTGGTGTAAGGTTACTATTTTTAGAATGAATATTTGTATCTTCAGGATTTTCAACTATTGCGTAAGCACCATTTGCAACAACTAATTGACGGTTCCCCTGTCCCCAAACATTTCTATACGGTGTTTGATAATAAGGAAGATCTGCAGTTGCAGTTGTAAGAGTAGTATTGGGGGCATGTATTAAACCTGTAAACTTATTACCTGTGTTGCCTAAAACGAAACTATTATTGGCTTTACTGTAAGCAGATGTAAGATCAGGACCACCTGTGCTTGAGCATTGCAATACTTCTTTTCCATTGTCATTTCCCATAAAATTGATTGTCAGATTTTCAGGTTTACCAGATCCACATCCACTACTTATATTTCGATCATAATGACAGATCTTTCCTCCATTGCTTATATCAACATTTCCACTAATTTCCAAAGTTACAGGATTGGTATTTGTTGTAACAACGGCAAAGATAGCGCCTTCTCCTTGAACATTTAAATTTGTTATTTTAACTTGGCCATTCCTAGTGCCTTGCCTATTTAGATCTTTAAGGACATCACAATGTGAAGAACGATTAGAAGAGTTATTTGGAGTACAAAAAATAGAACCCAAATCAAGAGGTGTTCCTGGATTAGATGAAAAATTTTTGTGTGTTGGAATCCCTGGCATTAGTAGTGGCTGAACCCAAATACCGCCTTTTTTATTAGAGTTATTAGGTAAGCCCGAATTGTTTAAAGAGCCAACACTTCTTCGTAAACCTCCACACTCAGAAGGACTATAAATATTTCTTCTCCAAAGAATTGTACCTTTCTTATCTCCATCAACATTAAAATTACCTAAGTAAAGAGAAGAATTTCTATCTGACTCATTTTCCCCAGCACTTATAAATGCAAATCCCTCATCACTTATAATTTTTGCAATTCCGACATTAACCCTTATTTTATTGTTTGAGGTAAGTGGTCTACTCCCAATATTTGATCTTGAGAATCCTTCAACGAGAATAGAATTTTCCCCACCATGTTCAGTACCTACAAAGTTTGTAGATTTAATAAAAAAGCTTTGCAATTGATCTCTCGTGACATTAGAAACGCTATGCCCAACATCTTTTGGTCTCGAGTCAATTACTTGGTTAAGCCCAGTAATATTATAATTCCAAGGGACTATACTCGCATTAGAAGTGCCAGAGTATGTGCAAACCGGCGCAACTTGCCTTCCATAACATGAGGATTGACCTCCACACCATGATTGAGTGTCTTCCCAAAATAATTGGGACATATTTGAAAAAGAGCCTTTAGCTAAACTTCCTGGCCATTTGAATCTATCTTGATATGAATTAAATGTAGGGCATTCTTTAGATATATCTTGGGAGTTGGCTGAGCATACTTTTGCTAACCAGTAATAATGATTAAGTCCTGTCGCATTATTTAATAATGACCTTAAGTTAGCGATAGCACTGTAAGAAGCATTTCTTGAATTAATTTCTAAAGTATTTATTTTAGATGAAGAGAGTCTATATATTGATGACGCCAATAAAGAGGTGATCCCAACTCCAAGTGCAATTGAAAGGATTAATATTTGCGGTAAAGCAAAACCCTCTTCTGAATATGAAGAGGGTTCATCTGATATTGATAAAAATTTCATTAATAGTTAAAAGTCATCTAAAACTATTTTTAATCAGCAATCTACACTAGCTACTCTGGGTCCTTTTGTAGTTCTATCAACAACTTTTGTTGCTCCTGTTGAATAGTTATAACAACCAGTAACACCAAGTCCTGCTGCTGCATAAGCACCGGTAGGAGCTGCTATTACATCAGTTCTAGTTCCACGTTGTCTCATAGTGATACGAAAATTACCACTTGGTGAATTTATGGATGTAGCAGTTGAGGTTGTGTAATTAGTCATTGAACCCGTTTTGCACCATGCTCCAGTAGTCCTGCAACCAGTGATTGAAATATATTGACCTAAATGAGACATATTTCTAGCATAATCACTATTCTCTGTGTAATAAGCTTGAGCAGCTTTTACCCATGAAGCGACAATAGTTGATGCTTCTTTTTGTTTCGCTTTATCACTTGCATTTTGGAAACTTGGTATTGCTATAGCTGATAGAATTCCGATAATAACCACAACTACGATAAGTTCAACCAAAGTAAAGCCTGATTCGGAATCTCCTTTTTTTTCTGCCAGCATTTTTAGCAATTTTGCCTTTAAAGCACTAGTCATAATAAACTGTTAGAAATTTTTTAGTATTATACTAAATTTTTATTTCCAATTTTGGATTTTGTTTGTAATTGTAAATACTTAATATGGAAAATACTTACTAATATAATTTCGCATTTGAGTTAGTAATGTAAATTAAAAAAAACCTAATTACAGTTGGTTGCATTAAGAGTCCTATTGTAAGTATTTGCCTGCCTAGATGAATAATAATAATAAGTAAAGTTATAAGTACCAGCCTGATAAAGGCCTATTGGTTGTTCAAAAAAAATACATTTTGGCTTACCATAACCACTATTATTTCTACCGCCTATTAAAAATCCCAATTTTTTTGCATTTGCCCTTGAATTGGCAATAAACAATTGCCCTTTTGGCGTAATAGTCAAGTCCCCAGACATTTCTTGAAAAATATGTTTACTCAATATCGGACCTTTCTGAATATTACTTTTACTTACATTTCTTATCCCGATGCAATTAACTTGCAGTCCATGAGGACTATTTATCTCATTCCAATTTAAATTTGGTTTTATTGTACAAGTACCTCCCCATCTTCTCGCCTCTCTAATAACCAAGGGAATAAATTGTTGAATCTCTTTTATGTAAGATTTTTCTCTTTCATTATGAAGCCATTTTATTAAGCTAGGAACAGAAATAGAGGCTAAAACACTTAGCAAAATAATGACTATAAATAATTCAGATATAGTAAAAGCATTATTGTTAGATATATGTTTTTTAAAATCTATTTTTTTCAAAGCCATACTTATCAAGAAAGTTATAAATTCTCTCTTATAATTTAATTAATATATTATTACTAAGCTGAAGTAAAAAATAATTTTTATGAACAAAATGCAAAAAATAAATTTTCAGAAAATTTATTTAAAAAATATATTTATATTATTTTCAATCTTTTATCTTTTATTTTGTATACAGAAAATATTTGCAAAAGATCAATATTCAATAAAGGATCTTTCAAAATTAATAAAAACAAATATTTGCGATAAATGTAATTTAGAGGGTGTAGATTTAGTCAATAAAGATCTCTCTTACGCTCAAATAACTAATTCAAATTTAAAAAATGCTAATTTAAGTGGTGGTCTGTTAGATAATATAAATTTTAGAGGTTCAAATTTAAGTGGATCCTCTTTAAAAAATGCTTCAATTAGGAATGGCCAATTCTTAAATACAAATTTAAATGGAACTGATTTCCAGTATTCAGATTTAACTAATTCTTTGTTTGACTTTGAAGCCTTGAATAAAAGTTTATGGACTTACTCGATTGGTATTAAATCTAATTTCGATACGTTTGAAAATTTCTATAACAGCGGAGTAAAACATTACTATAAAGAAGAATTTCTTTATGCTATTGAGCTATTCTCATTTGCCATTGAAAAAGATCCAACATCTATCGAATCATATCTTTCAAGAGCGATAATAAATTTCAACCTAGAGAGGTATAACAAGTGTTTATTAGATTTAACAATGGTTAATAAATTAATGATTAATTCAAATAATATTAAATATCAGAAAACTATAAGTAACTTAAATCAAATAATTACAGAAAAGAAAAAGAAAAAAAATAAAACTGCAGAGAAAATCCTGAAAACCATAGTTCAAAGTTACTCATTATTTAGATTCTTATAAATTAAAAAGATTCACTAAATATACTTGAGTTGTATCCATTATTTAAATCAGTAGTTACTTTCGGTTCTTCAACAATTTTATTGAATTCATAGTTAAAAGCTTTCCATAATGAATTCGAATCTCTCTTCATTCTTTGATCAGGAAAACCAAAAACCACATAATTCTTTCCAGAAACTTCCTTTGTGTATAAACCTAACCATTCTATTAGAGGATTAATACTACTACTTTTAACAAAACTAAATCCATTTTTTTCATTCTCTTCCATTTTTAATCTATCTAAATGATCAGAATAAAAATTATTTAAAAAATAATTATTTGTGTTATCGCATTTAAATTCTTTTAAATACAATTTAAGTACACTTGCATCGCAGTTATATATTTCATCTGCTTGTGTATAAGTATGAAAAGAAATTATTGTTAAAGATGAAAAAAAAGAAATAAATAAATTTTTAAATCTCATAACAGAATTTATTTTAAATATTAACCTATTTGTTGATAATTACAAAGTAAATATAAAAAATATCTATGATCCTTTAAAAGTAAATAATTTTAAGAAAAGATATTATATTTTCAATACCAATAAAATTAACTAAATATGCAGATAAACAAAGGAAAGGTCCAAATGCAATCTTACTATTTCTTTTGACTTTTCGAAGTAATATTCCAAATAGGACAAAAAATCCTCCAAGATAAAAACTTATCAAAACAGTAATTAATGCTCCCTGTAAACCAAACCAAACTGTTATAACAGAGATTAATTTGCTATCCCCTCCTCCAAATCCATCTTTTTTAAAAAATAGCTTTACTAGTGATCTAAAGATCTCAAAGATTAAAAAAATTATTAATGGGGAAATAAAACTATTTAAAACAAATCTATCAAATTGAGAATTTGTAAAAAAAAGTCTTAATAAGTTTGAAATAACTCCAAAAATATAAAAATATAAATTTAATTTATTTGGAATTTTTAAAGTTTTTAAATCTATACAAGAAATTGAATATAAAAATCCAGTAAATAAAAAGATAATTATAATTTCCAATATTGTTGGACCCTTAAAAAAGAAAAAGGATGAAACTAATAAGGAAAATATAATTTCATTTAATGGATACTGAAAAGATATATTTTGTTTACAATTTCTACATCTTCCCCCTAAAAATAAAAATGATAATAAAGGAATATTATCGAACCATCTAATAGGAGTTATGCATTTAGGGCAAAAACTATTTGGAAATATTAATGACTTTTTTTCTGGTAATCTATAAATTACAACATTTAAAAAACTACCAAAACATAATCCTAAAATCAAAATATATATATTATTGATCATCAAAAAAATAATAGGAGTTAGATGTTGATTAATTAAAGAGTAGCTTTATTTATTTAAGAATAATAAATAAAAATTTTTATCTAGTTTTTAGCCTTGGCTCATAAACT
>MDTD01107051.1_pt1 | contig 10166 bp, 3 predicted proteins | sample 811221 | NCBI WGS metagenome assembly MDTD01 (sample SAMN05326646, study PRJNA326480) | marine metagenome | isolation source: seawater | place: Pacific Ocean: South West | collected 2011
CAGTGGTTGGTGGGGAGGTATTCAAGCAGAGGGAGTGACATTTACAGCATTTAGTGAAGGGGTAGAAAATCGTTGGGGTGGTATTACATTTTACAATAAATCTTTGCATGGTGAAGATGAGAATTTTTTAAAAAGCTGCCTAATTAGTAATGCCGTTAGTGCAGTTTACTGCATTAGCGCAAAAACGACCATTCGTAATTCAACATTCAGTGATAATATTGATGCAATCTTCGCTGATGGTGGGTCGCAGCCAACAGTAAGTTATAATACATTCACAAATAATGTTCGACCTGTTCACATATATGCATATATGATTGATAATAATCTCTACGGGAACAGCTATTCAGATAATGCAAAGGACTACATAGAAGTACCTGGTGGGCATTTAAATGGAAATAAAACCTATCGTTGGCTGGAAGATGGAGCTCCTTATGTAATCACCGAAAATATTAACGTTTTTAGAGAAAGTAATAGTGATGGGGAACACAGTTGGTTAAATATAGAATCAGGAACTGAATTGCAATTTTACGGTGGTAAAAGATTATACATTGGTCATGATTATGGTGGCAGTGGTTGGTGGGGAGGTATTCAAGCAGAGGGAGTGACATTTACAGCATTTAGTGAAGGGGTAGAAAATCGTTGGGGTGGTATTACATTTTACGATAAATCTTGGGATCAAGACACGGTAAGTAACTACATTAAAAATTCATATTTTGAGAATGGTTTTTCTAATCACCTGATTGTTGCTAGTCCTTATTTTAGGGGTGTCACTTTCACTGGATTTGATGATGCAATTCTATGCGAATCTGGTTCACATCCCACAGTAATTCATTCAACATTCAGTGATAATATTGATGCGATAGATAGTGATGATGACAGAATCATTGTTAAAAAAAGTAAGTTTGTAAATAATGATAGAGCTATCAATACAAACTCTAATGAAAGCATCATTGGAGGCTCTGCAGAAGATGCGAATATTTTTGTAAATAATAATATTGCTCTGCAAAATAGCAATGGCTCTACCACCGTGCCTGCAGAATATAATTTTTGGGGATCGGTCAGTGGCCCATCGCATCCGGATAATGAGGGAGGTCAAGGTGATTTGATAATGGGTAATGCTGATTATATTCCTTTTATATCTATGAATGCACCTGATTTACAAGTTGAGCCAAGTTTTTTTGGTAATATATTGACTTGGACTAGCGAAATACAGAGCGAGATAGAAGGTTTTCAAATTGATAGATGTTGTAATAATACAACATTGAATTTTTCAAACCAACAAAATGAATATACTGAATACTTATCCCATCGCAATGCTTCAAGCACCTATATAATTCGTGCTTTTAATGGGGATGGTAACTTTAGTTTAGATTCTGATCCAGTCGTAGTAAGTAATCAATTATTTAATATAGATATTGATATAGTTGGCGTGTCAAATGAAAAAATAACCATACAGTTTCCAGATCACCTAAACTCTAGTATTGTTAGCTATGACCTTTATCGAGGAAATGATACGACCAATTTTGAAAATGTTATTGCTTCTTTTAACTTTGGCGAAACGGATGAAGATGGGTCTTATTTTTATGAAGATATTGGCCATCAAGAAAATACGTATTTTACTTATGCATTAAGAGCAAAAGATTCTCAAGGAAATCATTCTTCTTTTTCTCCATTTGTTGAGTCAACTACACTGCTAAATGCCCCATCAAGTGTAGATTTTGAATTGTTATCAGATAGCAGAGTTACACTAAATTGGAGCGATCAGTCAAATTATGAAGATGGATATATCATTTATAAAAACCCATCGAATTTGTCTAGTCTTTACCCTTTAGATACAGTTGCAGCGAATATCCAGAATTACACGGATCAAACTCCTCTTGATTTTGGTACATCTACTTTTTATACCATTGCAGCATATGATACAAATGGTAATATTTCGTCAAACATATCTACCGATATAATAGTTATTGAAGATGCACTAAACACAACATATGCTTCAAATATTTATATTAACGAGAATTTGGGAGCATTTAGTGATACCGTAAGAGTTAACTACACAACCTCAGATCCTAACGGCTCGTATTCAACGACCCAAGATTGGCAGTATAGTAGAGATGGAATCGTCTGGCTAGATATATCAAGTGATGAAGTTTTAGAAAATAATTTCACACCTCCTGGTGAGAATTCTATTTTATGGGTAAGTAATCAAGGTGTTAATAATCTAAGTAACATTGAAGATGAAAGTGTCTGGTTTAGGATGAGGTTGTTTAATAATATAAATATATCATCTTACCAATATTCTCAATCTTTTATCATTGATAATAATTTTGTTCCTATTGCATTTAATATCAGACCTATTCTACAGGAATCAAGCTCAGAAGTCGAAATAAGATTTGATTCTTATGATCAGGAAAATGATCTCATGAACTATGGTGCAGAATATTCTTTGAACCAAGGAGAATCATGGGAGCAGGCAAGCACTGAGATGATAAGTTCGGTGGAATCTGATACTAATGATATCTTCATACAGGCATTAACTATATATGCGAATGAAACTTCCTCAGTTGAGAGTGTGCCTTTAGACGATGGAGTTAACTATTATTTACGGGTATCTGGAAGTTATTCATATGGCAGTAATAATTGTGTAGATGCAGCATTTAATTATTGTGTTTGGGGTGATCCTATCGATCCAAATCCAACTAGAATCTGGGCTTGGAATGGTTTATTGACTCAAAGACCAACTCCAGATTTATACAATATTTCTCATGTTTATTATTTTTATTTTTCAGGAGATGGTTCGAGCGAGATTTTTAATTTTATTGATAGTGCTACAGGTGATAATTCTGGGCAATTAAATATTGAAATATACCAAGATGGGGGTAATACTATTTCTCATAACAATGTAATGAGGTGGAATGCTAGTATTGATATGGATAGTGGTATAGATAATAATGACATTCATCTAAAAGTTATACCATATGATAATGATCCAGGAACTCCGGCATTTATCCAAGGAGTTCATGTTGATCTAAATACACCACCATCCATAATAGTTGATGATATTTATACTCCGCAAGTGGCAAATGTTATAATTAATTATGAAATTTTAGATCCAGAAAATGACATTGTTAATCTTTATTGTGAGTATGATGCTGGAGGGGGTTGGGAGCCAGCGACAGTTCTTGGTGCGGTAAATAATATAAACATTTATGATTCTAGTTTGGTTTGGTTTAGTATGTATGACCTAGGATTAGATTTTGTACCATCTGTAAGGTTTAAAATAACTGCTAGCGATAATGATGCAGGAGTTCCAGATACAACCTTACCGATGGTGGTTGATAATGCGAATTTACCTTATGGTGCTAATGTTGTAGTTGCAAATGGCGAGCAAAATAATATTATTCCAATTGAATTGACGCTTGTAAGTCCTGCTCTACAACCTGAAGAATTTCAAAAACAATTCTCACTGGATAATGGTAACTCATGGCAAGAAGCTACAGTGTATATGCCAGATAGTTTAGAGGATGAATCAAGCTTTTTAATACATTATACATATTGGGACTCATATGTAGACGTACCTGAGCTAGATAAAGATTCATTATTATTTAGGTTCTATTACATTGATTCTGAAAATGATATAACATCATATGTTAGTAATTATTTTTCTATTGATAATAATTCTGCTCCCATTGTTATTCTTGATTCAATTACTACTGAGGTATCTGATACTGTAGTTATTGACATTGATTTATTTGATATTACTGCAGATGAGATATTTTTGGAATATTTTTACAGTTTAGATAGCGGAAATACCTGGTCGGAGGCATTAATACTAGATGAATTGAGTTCATATACTCAAGCTGACTACGCAAACACAATTTTATGGGACTCTAAACAACAATTAGAGGGCGTTGATATAGAAGAGTTATATTTTATGATTCAGCCTTTCGATGAGGATCCTGGTATGAAGGATACAATCATTTTCCATCTAGATAATAATAGATTACCTGATATTAGTCTTCTAGAGATACCCTCAGAAGTTTCTGGGAGCTTCGAATTTGATATTATTTCTCTTGATCAAGAGCATGATGAATTAGATTTCATTGTAAGGTTCTCTATTGACAGTGGATTAACGTGGTCTAATGCAGCTTGGGAAATAATAGAAAATGAGAATGTTGTATCAAACATACAATTAGGTTTAGATACTATCAATAAGACTTCATATAATGAGGCTACATCAATCCATGATCCAATTCTTTCCATTTTTAACTCTCCACACAGCCAAAATTTAAATTCTAGAGAACATGATGATGACTCTCAAATACGTTTAAGGTGGAATAGTAAAATAGACTTAGATGATTTTGAACTTGATCATGTTCAGCTTGAAATTACTCCAGTTGATGCTGATACAGGTCTTGTGAGTTTTAGCAATTACTTTTTAGTTGACAATTATCAAAAGCAAAGGGTTACACTATCTCCAATCTTATCTGAAGTGGAGGATACGGTTGCGGTTTTTTACAGTTTAGCTGATAGTACTAAAGATGAGCTTGGTCTTGTTCTGATGTACTCTGTTGATAATGTAGAATGGAATTTAATTGACACTCTTAATGGGATTGTATTCGATGATTATAATGGAGTATACCACTGGCCAAGCAGAGATCAGTTAAATTATTCAGATATTGAAAATTTATCTTTTAGGTCGATCTCTATTGATCAATGGGGTGCTGGATTTGAGGATACAATTACATTTCATTTAGATAATAACTATTTGCCACAAATTATTTTTCCTGATCAGGCAAATGAAATTAGTGGTAATGCATCTATTAATTTTGAAATAGTAAACCCAGAGCAAGAGCCGATCACATTGGAGTATTATTATTCTATTAGTAATGGTGAAAGCTGGTCTCAAACAGAAAATGTTAATGCTTTCATTGGCTCTGGAACATTGATATGGAACACTAGTCTAGATATTGGAAATAATTTAGATATCAATTTTGTACGATTTAAAATAATTCCTTCTGATGCTGATATTGGTATTGAAGGCATAACTGAAGAATTAAACATAGATAATTATCATTCACATACAGTTTCGATATTACCAGTGGAAGGCGATCAAGCTGGTATTGTTCCAATATCATTTACGGCTGAAGACCTATCTTTAGATAGTTTAGCGATAAATGTGTACACAAAAGTTTTTGATGAATCACAATGGGTTTTATCAGGCACCTTTGATAATGTGGTGCCTGGACTTTATAGTCAAATATTTTATTGGAATACGCTTACTTCTTTAAATGGAGTTGATGACAGTGCCTATGTAAGAGTAGTACCTACCGATGGATGGTTTGAAGGTATTGCAGATACGATGACAATAAATATTGATAATAATGAACCTCCAATCGCCGTATTCGAGGATGTCGATCCTGAATATAGCGGTTTAATTTCTCTTCCATTGCAGATTATCAATCCTGAGGAAGGTGATATCATAAATTATTTATTTCAGTATTATGATGGGCAAAGTTGGAATGTTACAAATTCTGCATATTTTAATTTAGAAACTAGCCAATTAGAGTGGAATTCACTTTCAGATTTAGGCAATGGTGATTTTAGTGAAATAAAATTTTCAGTTTGGCCATCCGATAACGATCCAGGACAGGCAGATACTACTGAATTTTTTCATTTAGATAATAACCATGATCATTCAGCATTTCTTTTTGATGTGGTTGGTGAACAAAATGGGATTGTAAATATAAATTATTATTTAGAAGATGATTCAAATGATACCTTGTTATTAAACCTTTATTATCGATTTAGCAATTCAATGGATTGGAATTACTTTGATCAAGTTGCAGATATATATCCTCCATATAACGGGAATTATGAATTAAATAGTCTATTATACATGCAAGGAATAGATGATACAGTAGCTGTAGCAGGTATTGTCTCAGATGGTTGGCAAAACGGTACTGGAGATACTATTGAGGTACATATTGATAATAATAATACGCCATTTCTGCAAATAGAAGAAATTAGTTTAGAGCAGCATGATGATGTTCCAGTGCAATTTACAGTATTTGATGACGAAGGTGATTTTATAAAGCAAATAAGTATAGAATATAGATATGGTAATAGTGCGTGGTATACTGCAACAACAACAATAGACTCTTCGACTATTGGGCAAAGTCAAATAAGCTATATATGGCATTCGTCATTTGATGTTATTGATGAAGATAGAACCGATGCCCAAATGAAAATAATAGTTTGGGATAATGATCCAAGTGCCCCATCTATTACTAATCAAATTCATGTTGATAATTTTCAATTGCAACAATTAGAGTTTACAAATTTAATTTCAGGTTCAAGTGAGCTTACTAATAATGCTGTAATCGCATATGATATTGTAGATCAAACTAATGATGAACTTGGTATAATTTTTGAATATAAAATCATTGATGAGGATATTTGGCATCCAATTACACTTTTTGGTGATACAAGTTTTATAAATCAAACGGAATATTCTGGGCAAATTACCTGGGACAGTTTTACAGATTTACCAAATGTTGATAAGTTGGTTTTTATTAAAGCGACAGTTTATGATAGTTGGTCAAATGGCCCAGCTATAGAAATTGGTAATATAAACATTGATAATGAAAATGGGCCAAAATTAATTACTCATGATACTCTTCAAGTATATCCACACCCTGATAATGGTTTTGCAATTTCTTTTAATTCCCCTATTGATTTTTCTACTATAAATGAACAAAATATTTACATTGAAGGACTTCCTGGAATAGGTTTAGAAGTATCTAATGATTCGACTATATATATAACCAGAACATTAGGTATACCAGCAAATGAAGTTCTTGAATTAAAAATTAATCATATGGTAACTGATTTACTGGGTATTCCTTTTGATGGAAATAATGATGGCGATCCTAGTGGTGAGCAAGATAATGGTTCAGTGTTTATTAAAACTAATTTACTTGCAGATTATGATCAATCAGGAGACATAGGAATTTCTGATTTAGATTTATTCATCACTGGTTGGAATGATAATATTAATTCAAATGAACTAGGTCCATTATCAGAACTAAGTCATGGTAGTAGTAATCTTAATTTTATTTTGCAACCTGATGGCAAATATGACATTGAAGACTTAATGACTTTTATAAGAATTTGGAATTTTTGTGAAAATAATGATTGTTTAGAGCAACCATTATTACTTGCTTCAAGTTTTAATGGTAAAGATGATTTAAATACTGATTATGATGGGCTTAATTTGTCATTAAGCATAAATGAATTAGCTAAAGTTTGTGAATACTCAATTACATACGACGAAAATGATATCTCGCTAAACGAATTATATGAAGATACTATAAATATCCATTCTAATAATCAGATTATGTTAACAAAATTTGATAACAATATAAATTTAAAAAATATCGTTACGGGAACGTTTGGCGATTTAGATACTAACAGTACATATCACTCTAAAATAAGTTTACCATTATCATTTAAGAGGAAAACAAATACGTTCGTGACGGTTAGTTACACATATATTAAGAATGGTGTAAAGTTTAGCGGTGTTAGGGAGATAGAGTTGGCGCCTATTCCAAATGAATTTAGTTTGTCGCAGAATTATCCGAATCCTTTTAATCCTATAACAAATATTGAATACTCTATGTCCAAAAACAGCAATGTTTCGATTAATATTTATGATATATCTGGTAAACTAGTGAAAAAATTATTAAATGAATCTAAAAATCCTGGATTTCATTCAGTTAGATGGGATTCAAAAAATAACGTGGGTAAAAAAGTAAGTTCAGGTTTGTATTTTTATAAAATGCAAACGGATAATTTTGAGCAAGTAAGAAAAATGATTTTAATGAGGTGATATAATGAAAGAATCTTTTTTAAAATTAGTAATATTTTTTTATTTACTAAATAATATAGGATTTAGTTCTTTAAAAGAGAAAGATAACTTAATTGGTAAAAAAGCTCCTCAATGGGCACTAAAAACGCTAAAAGGAAATTTCGAGTTCTTAGATAATTACTCAGCACCTATAGGACAAAGCCTGAGAGGAAACAAAAAAGATGATAATAGAAAAGTTGTAGTGCTAAGTTTTTTTGCAACCTGGTGCCAACCTTGTGTTAAAGAAATCGGCGAACTTCATAAATTACAAAAGAAGTATTCTAAAGAATCCGTGGTGTTTTTTTTAGTAGACTTAACAGAATTTTTTCGAAATCAAACATCTGAAACAAAATATGTTAAAACTCCTAGTGCTAAAGAATTTTTAGTAAATAAAGGTCTTAATAAAATAACAGTACTTAATGATAATAGAGGAATCATAGCAAAAAAATATGGCGTTTCAAACATACTCCCTAGACTATTTGTAATTGATAAATACCAAGAAATAGTATTAGACGAGACTGGTTTATGTCCATCGTGTTTTCAGGAGGAGGTGGTTAATTCCATCGAGTCTATTTTAAACCAGTAATTGTAATTTATTGTAGATTTCTATATTATTGATAATAATATTTTAACATTTAAGAGGGAGTAAATCATGAAGCTATTAATATCAACATTTTTATTGGTCATTTTCATTGGATGTGGGAATAATAAAGCCAATTTAACTCCTTCTCCAAGTTCAAGGACAATGAACAAAGCTCCTGAGTGGTTTTTAAATACTCCTGAGCAGGATGGTTTTGTATACACAACTGCAACCGCGGTTAGTCAAGACATGCAGTTAGCTATTAATAAAGCTCAATTAGATGCCGCAAATCAACTGGCAAATCAACTCGATTCCTGGATGGAAGCAAATGCAAAAAGCGTCAGAGAGGAAGTTAATCCTAGTGAACAGCTTCTGAGTCGGTATAATGCAACACAAAAGCAGGTAACTGGAACTTTTTTAAAAAATTACAAAATAAAGAAGAAGGACCTACAGCCAGATGAAGGAGTATATCGCGCATATGTCCTTTTAGAGTATGATGAGGGTGCTCAAAATAGAAAAATTCTTGAGCAAATGAAAAATGATAAAGAAGTATATGACGCTTTCAAAGAAACACAGATGTTGAAAGAACTGGAGTCTGATGTTGAGAAATATTTAGAAAGGAAAGGTCTAAAATAGTTTTATTGATATACTTTTTGAATACTATAAATTTGCTGCTTTCACAATAATACTAATTGCGACATTCTCTAGTTGCTAGTTGCCAGAAAACGGTGAATTAAAAATACCACAACGGCAAATTCAGCCCAAAGAGGCAAAACAAAAAAATTGTAACAATTACGAATAATAATTGTTTTTTTGCTTTTATTCATTTTATTTCGTTTCATCCATATTGAATGTAATTCTCAAAAAATAAGGAGCAGTATTATAAAAACATTTGAAAACGATCAAGTTAGTTTGCTAATTATTATGTCTTCTTTTTTTAAAAATAATTTAAAAACCTATGATTGATGTATTTGAATTTATAAAAGAAAAAAAAGCCGACTTTAAAGATAATACTGAACGTTACCGCGTAATGTTAGAACCTAAGTTTAAAGCTTTATCTGATAAATTGAATGGTAAAATAACTAACACGCTTAATAACCCATGGATGTTCAATCTTCCATCAATTGATCGATCAAAAATATTTAAGAAAAAAACAAACATTAATAATGTAAAAATTAAAAATGCGTATGAAAAAATAGTCGAAAGTATCGGGAAAGAAATTTTAGTTGGACCTTGGGAGACAGTTGATCAAGATAGGATTAATCGTTTTGCTGATGTAACTGGAGACAGGCAATGGATACATACAGATTTAACAAAAGCAAAGCTTGAATCTCCATTTAAAACAACTATTGCTCATGGTTTTTTGACACTGTCACTGATACCTAAGCTTACCGAGGATTTTGATTTTAACACGATACATCCCGGTTTAAAAATGATTGTTAATTGTGGACTTAACCAGGTCAGATTTCCTTTTCCTGTTAAATCAGGTTCAAAAATACGGGGAAGGGTTAAAATAATTGACGCAGTTCCAAACAAGAACAATATTGAGCTTGTTAATGAGGTTAGTATTGAAGTTGAGGGAAGAAAAAGATTTGGATGCGTCGCTGAGACTGTCTTGAGACTGTATTATTAATTAAAGCACACTATCATCCCACGCCCTTAAATAAAAAAAGAGAA
>MDTD01151433.1_pt1 | contig 10166 bp, 9 predicted proteins | sample 811221 | NCBI WGS metagenome assembly MDTD01 (sample SAMN05326646, study PRJNA326480) | marine metagenome | isolation source: seawater | place: Pacific Ocean: South West | collected 2011
CAGTTTTGGAAAATTATTGCTCATGGTCACACAGTCCTTTCGAGACGGGGATTGGCCTTTCGAGCCGTGATTTATGGCGGTGACAGTGGTTTCATCGACAACGAACCCAATTCGATCGCCGACTCTGTCACAGCAGGTTTAATTTTTGCGATAGTCGCCCACGTTGGGCACCACATCAAAGGTATCAGGGCCGAAATAACGGAGGCTAACGAGTGACTCGTTGCCGCGGTTCTCGACTTCCAGACCACGCTGTGCCGCTTCGTGAGTGATGAAGATCTCATCTTCTGTCTCCGCCCCGAAGCGAATCATCGTGGGTGTTTGCAGCTTCATGTTTCCGATGCGACCCGATCCTTGGACCGTGATCCAACCGCTGGCGCCCGAATCGTTGAGTGTGCAACTGGCACCCGCCTCAACCGTCAATTCGCGAGCGGTGAACAATTGTTTGCCGCCTATTTTGCCGTAGACGATCCAGCGATCCACCCAACCAGGACCTTTCGCGGCCACGATCGGTACCAGATAGTTGTTTTCCTTGAAGTGTGTGTCGACGTTCTTTTCCCAGTCAAGCTGGCCGATGATGAAATCCAGGTCCTGATGCTTGTCCTCGGGAACATTATTGACCAATAATGACCAAGGTATTTCGCGACCTTCCACAAGCGATTGGAACATACCGAAAACGTCGCTGCCCCATTGTGGCTCATAGGTGCATAAAGATCCGGGCGCGTGCAGCACTCCCGGTGGAATTAACCAGCCTGTACCTCGCTCGAGTCGATAAGCCTTGGAAAGATCAAGAATACCGTTGTCGCCGCGATCCCAATTCTTCAGACACTGGCGGACCTGATCCTTCGTCGTTCCGGGTTCCAGTCCCATGAACGTGTAGGCGAAGTTGTTGTCAACATTGTTCATTTGAGGCGGGAAATAATAACTCTCCGGCTTGCCTTCCTGCCCCACTAAAGCGGCATCTTCCGATGATTGATGCATGTGGTGGGGAATGGGGCCCATGTTGTCGAAGAATTTTGAATAGATGGGCCAACGCTTGTACTTTTCGTGCATCGTGGGGCCGATGATGCGGTCGCCCATTTCCTCGACGGCGTCTTTCAGCAGGAATTGTTGACCCTCGAAGGTGGCAAAACTCAACCCTTCGTGCCAGACACGACCTTCATTGTCCGCTTCAGTCGTACTGCCAAGCCAACGTTCGTCGATGCCCCCGCGATGAGCTCCATACGCATACCAGTCATGCGGGTGTAGCTTGATCCGTTTTCCCGGGTGCAAAAATTTCCGTGGTACCCAAGTCGGTGTCAACCGAAGTAATCCTTCGCCTGCGTCCAAGGCTCGATCCAATGTCGAGGCAATATTGGTACCCTTGACGAGATTCTCGGAAGTCATCTTGGCTTCTCTGGGGAAGGTGAAGATTGGGGGACGCGCGGTGATCGTGCAGGCGTAGGGTCACTATTGTTCACGAATGAATCCAATGTTTTATTAGGTTTTTCGGGCTCTGGCAAGTAAACGCAGGCGGGTCCAGCGGGAACGACTGTCCGCGAAAGTTGTGTCGCTTGATGCTGGAAATCGCGTCGCGAACCGCTTATAAGTGAGCGTCTACGAAATTTAAGAATGAGCCTAAAAAGGGGAGCTTTCCATGGCCGCCAAGAGTTGGAACCTGCTCGACGTCGATCGCGACGTCTATGTTGATGAATTAAACGTCGACGCGAAGGATGTGCCTGGGGCCCCCGCCGGATTCTCGATCCGCAAATGGACTCACCATGGCGGAACCAGTCGGGGTGTCGACGAAATCCGGATCAACAACGGCTCGCTCGAAGTTTCTCTACTGCCTACTCGAGGAATGGGGCTCTGGAAGGCCTGGGTCAGCGATGTTCAGTTCGGTTGGAAAGCACCCGCGCGAGGTCCGGTGAATCCTAGCTATGTGCCCCTCATGGAGCCTTCGGGGCTGGGGTGGCTGGATGGGTTTGACGAAATGCTTTGCCGATGCGGTGCGGAGAGTAACGGAGCTCCTGATTTCGACGAACAAGGGCGGCTAACCTATCCCTTGCACGGACGAATGGCCAACTTGCCGGCTCGAGAGGTTCAGATTTTCATCGAGGATGACGAGATTTCTGTGCGTGGCGTGGTGAACGAAGTTCGTTTTCATTTTGCCAAGCTCCAGCTGATCACCACGCTCAAGATGAAGTTTGGTCAAAACGGATTGGATTTGCAGGATGAGGTGCAAAACTTGTCTGGCAGCGAAACAACGATGCAAATGCTCTATCACACGAACTTTGGGACACCGCTGTTGGAGGCCGGTGCCGAACTTGTAACGCCTGCGGATGTTGTCGTTCCTCGAAATGATGGAGCTGCAGAAGGGATTGGACATTGGTCGACCTATTCCGAACCGAAGGCAGGCGTCGCCGAACGGGTCTACTTTTTCAAAATGCACGCTGATGATCAGGGCGATACACTCGCATTGCTCAAGAATAAACAGGGCTCAATGGGCGCGAGCGTGCACTGGAATGTGAAAGAACTGCCGTGCTTCACCCAGTGGAAAAACGAAACTGATATCGCGGATGGTTATGTGACGGGAATTGAACCAGGTACCAACTTTCCCAATCCACGCAGTTTTGAAGAGTCAGAAGGTCGAGTCGTTCCGCTCGCAGGTGGTGCGTCGCATACGATGCACCTGGGATTGCGCTTCCATCCCGACGCGGCCTCAGTTCGTGCGACGGAAGAAGCGGTCGCCAAGATTCAAGGAGGCCGGCAGCCCAAGCTTCACGATGGACCACAGCAAGGTTGGTGCGATATGTCCTGAACGTGACTAGCGTCGCGTTTGATAGCGGCTTACCCGCTCGCAGGTAAGATCGTAGATCGACCACGTATTTCCATCAGGACCTTGGAAGGGCTTGATGATGAGTGTGCCCTCGACGCTGATCGGGTCATCGCGAAAACGCGTGTCCTCGCCCGGAATCATTTTGACGCTCAGCAAATGGTCGGCTTGACCTCCGGGTCCGAATTTGCACTCGGTGTTCTTCAGCAAAACAAATTCAGTGATACCGCGCGTTTTCGTGTCGGGTAACATGTAGCCGCTTATTCGAATCCGTTTGCCATCGAGCTCGCGGGCGCGATCAGTCAACATAAACGGGCGAAATACCATATCTTCCTGGATCGGAAGTCGGATGTCCTCAAAGGAAATGTCGACGACGCCCTTGCTTGGACGCCCGCTCGGAGGCGGCAGAAAATGGTCAATTGAGTTGCTGGCAGAAGGCGGTTGCTGGCCACTACTCTCTGGTTCTGGTTCTGGTTCTGGCTCTGGTGCAACTTGATCGTTGGCGTCGCTATCAGCAGTGGCTGACTCGGTTTCACTGGCGACATTGTCTTCTGCTGGAGTGGTCGCACGGTTGGCATTTGCAGCAGTCGCTGTCGAGTTGGTGTCGCGGTCGAAACCTGCGTCACCACACCCTGTTAATCCGAACAGTGCTGCAAGCAATAAAAGGGAGGTCGTGACTGTTCGCATCATAGCTTGTCCTTGCGCCCGACCCTACCATCCGTGGTCGGTTACCTTGCGTACTCAGCATCCAGTTGATAATACACACCATCGAGACCGGAGACACTTTTCTTGATGGGAGAGACTTTGAATGTTCCTGCCAGCTTAACCTGGGATAGAGAGTAATTGACTCGCAAGGGATCTTTCAATGTCACTTCAATCATATCGGTCAGTTTTGGCTGACCTCCAAAGCAGCAAGTCCCCATATCGGGAACGAGCACGAATTGCTTGATCCCTTTCCGACGAGTGACGGCGGGATGAACGTATCCTTTGACGAATATTCTTTTGCCATCCAGGCTGAGGGCATCTTCTGGAATTGGTAGAGGTGACCCTTCATTGGGCTGGAGCTCTGTAAAACTGATTCGGGAAAAACCCTCGGGAACCTCTGTGGCATACACATAGCTGCTGTATGCCGTTCCGGTAATTAGTATCGAGGTGCACATCAGTAACCCGATTTTGGCAGTATAACTCCCCTTTAACTCGTCACTGCGGCGTTTTAATTGCAGCATCGCATACGTTCCGATAATCAGGCCCATGAAAGGCAAGAACAGCAACTTCGAAAAAAGAATGGCTGGTATCGAAATAATGCCAATGATCGCCGTTGTGACAGCCGTCATGCTGATCGCCCGATATTGAGCGTATTCACTTGCGTTGGTAGGGGTAGAGGAGGAGTGAGATTCAGATGGTGAGGTATTCATTGGAAGACGATTACCTGACAAGGACAAGGTGGTTTAGCGATTGAAACGAATCAGGGGCAAGCCCAGGACAATCCGATATGCGACGAGCAATCCAATGCCTGCCAAGAATGGTACGCCCCACAACTGAAACTGGTTCGGACGCCAGCGATCGTCGTTCCCCTCTTTCTCCGTTTTTGAACGCGATGATGCCTCATTTTTGGTGATCGAGGTCGCCACGAGTGGCTCATCGGTCGCTTCCAGCGGTTGATAAGGAGTGGCGGTAGTCGCGGGCTGGCCACTGACAGCGACGTCCCCAGCCTCCTGTTCGGTTAGCTCCGGTGGAGCCGGCTGGGCCGCGGGTGGAGCCGGTTGGGCCGCGGGGGCGTTTCTGGCGAGTTCCGCCTCGGCACGGGTTGCCACCCCCGTAGTGTCATTGGAATTGTCATCCGTTTTTGTCTTTTCCCCGTCTCCGGCCGCATCAAAGGGGAAAAATGTTTGGGCCCGTTTCACGGCGTCTGGATCAATCTCCGAGAGCTCTTCGATCTGTTGTTTTGCCTCGGGAAGAGGGCAAGCTCGTAAAAAGTTAATCACCGGCACTCGCACCCAACTTGATTTCTCATCTGCGTTTTTAAAGAGCTCCACCAAACGCGGCATGGCATCCCAATCTTTCCACCGTGCCAGATCTGGAATCACGAGATCGGCAAGTTCGGGGCGATCAAGCATGTAACGCAACGATTCGACCAGGCGAGTCTGTTCGATGACGTCGGTTTCTGTTCCATGAAAACGGATCGCCATGATTGCCGCGTAGGTATCTGCATATTCTGACTTGGAGTTCTTGAGAAATAACTCGTCAACCAACTCCAGGCCGGGTTCCTTCGTCAACAACAAATAACACGCGATCATCGCGTCCAAGCCAGCTTTGTCTTTGCGGTCGCTGGATTCCATCATCTGTTTCAGCAGCGGTGCGTCCTTTTCCGTTCCACAGACGCCGAGCATGGTGAAGTAGAGGCGTCGTCGAGTTGCCGGAACGTCTGGATTCTGAATCCAGGCGATCAGCTTGTCATGATGCATCTTGTCTTTCATCGCGATCAAATCAGCATATGACGCGTTCGCAAATTCGTCGTAGGAATCACGAGAGAGCATTTCGTCTTCGTCTTCGAGGTGTTCCTGGAAGAAGAGCAAGCGGCTACCATCCGTCGGCAGTGTCGACAGAGCAAGAATGTATTGATGAGCTCGTTCGGTGAGCCCCAGCGGAGTCGACCACATGAGCTGTGGAGGATCCGTTGCCATCATGAGGTAGCGTTTGTCCTTGTTCGGCTCGCCAAAGTAAAGAACTTCGACCTCCTGGTCAGGCTTCACAAACTGTTCACCCTTGATAATCTTTTCAATCTGGAACTTGGCCTTGGGGAGAGGAGCGTCTGGGTTAGTGGCGGCGTCAGGAACCGGCGGTGCGTCGATCAAGCGGCCAATGACGACCACGTCCATTGCGTCGATCTCTTCCGTGAAAGTCTGTGAGACCGCGGAGCAAAACGGACAAGACAAGGTCCGCGTTGCCAACAGCGAAATAATCGCGATCGAGAGCAAGGCGATTGGATATCGCATGAAATTTGACTCCGGGTTGATCTGCAAGCCTCGGACAGTTGCCCTTGTTCGAATGGTCAGGGGTTCGAGGTCAGGGCATCCGCCACATCGGTTCGGTAGGCGGCCAACGCGGGAATGAATCCCACGAGGACTGCCAATATCATAAGGCCTGGGATGAGAATCCACTCCGTCGACACATTAATTTCCTCAAACTTTTGGCCGTTTAAATATATCGGATCATCGGACATTAAGGCTAGTAAGTTTACTGGTGGAGCCATATCAAACGGCCCAATCGTTACGCCCGTTTCCGCTTCAATTCGCGGGGCAGCCGCCGTGATCAGGGCGTGTCCGCCCACCCAGCCCATGAATCCCCCTCCCATGGACAGGATGATCGATTCGAGTAAAACGACGGCCATGACGGTACGGCGCCCCGCTCCCAAGGCCCGCATAATTGCGATTTCCCGCCGTCGATCACTCATTGAATTATAGATGCTCACCAGGATGCTGATGCCCGAAACCACGCAAATCATCGCCGTCAAGATCAGCAGGATTTGTTGAAATGGCCTAACAATCCGGTTAAACAGAGCGGTGATCTCACCGACGGGAAAGACCGCCTGGGCGTCGGGGCCCTCGTTTACCATATTGCTCAACCCTCGGCTAATGATCGGGCTGGTTTTGACCAGGAGAGCCGTTACCTCCCGCCGTTCTTTGGCGAGGGGGGTTCTTTTTCGTTTTGCGGCTGGAATCGACTTGTCAATGATTTCAGCCTCTTCGGCGATCTTCGTAGCATTGGGCGTTTCACCCTCCGTTCCTGTCTCGTCCTTGATCGGTAGAGCGTGTCCGTCGAGAAGATAGAAGCCCTCCATGTTGACGAAGGCAGCACGGTCGATTGGTGTTCCCGACGATTTCAGAACGCCGACGACATAGAATTGATCCGGATGCTCGTCTCCTTCCACCGAACCGTGGGTGGCCATGATCGTGTCCCCCACTTTCAAGCCGGTATCTCGTGCAACCTTGGCGCCGACGACCGCCTCAAAAAAACCGTGTTCCTCATCGAAGTGAACAAAGTTTCGACCTTCAGCAAACTCGTACTTGTCTCCTGTGTCTTCGTTGTAGACATAATCATCGAACATCTCGGGCGTCGTGCCTACCAAACGATATTGTTTGTAATAGTCGCCCAGACAGACAGGGATTACGCGATCGACATAATCTGCCAATTCGCCATCTTTTCCATCGGATCGCTTTTCGGCGGGCAAGTATTGTTCATAGAAGGCGTACGGAATGTTTTCGACCGGTTCGCTCAAATAAAACACGGTGTTGAGCACCAGTTGAAGGCGGCCTCCCTTTGCCCCCATGATCAGGTTGTAACCCAGGCTTGCGTTGTTCCGAAATGATTCGGCAATGATGCCATGAATGAGGAGCACGGCGACGACAAGCATCACTCCTAATGCCATCGAAAACGCGGTAAGCATCGAAGCAAGAGATCGGCGCTGAACACTGCGCCAGGCAATCTTCCAGAGTGGCATGAATCTTAATCTCGTTACGAATGGAAAAACAAAGTTCGATCTCACTTGCCTTCAAGCGAATTCGATGGAATCATGGCAACGCCGCTTACTCGGGTGTCGCGGACTGGGCGACAACCTTATTGATTTCGTCCAGTCGGTCGACACGATCAAACTGGTTTGCGACTTCTGACGCGTGGGTGACCATCAACAACGATACTTGTTCGTTGAGACAACTCTCACGAATTAAATCGATGACGTGCTGCTGATTGGCAGGATCCACGTTCGCGGTAGGTTCGTCGGCGAGAAGCAATTTTGGGCGATTGGCCAACGATCGTGCGACGGCTACTCGCTGTTGCTCGCCGACCGAAAGTTCTGTGGGTTTGTGCTGCAATCGATGGCCCAGGCCAACCTGCTCGAGCAAATTTGTGGCACGTTGAGTGTCCCTGCGACCTCGCGAGAAGGTCATTCCCAGCATCACGTTTTCGAGAGCCGTGAAGCCGGACATCAGATTAAAGGTCTGGAAGACATAGCCAATGCGTTCTGCTCGGAAACGATCTGCTCCCGCTTCCGGCAGCCGCGTAATATCCAGTCCGTCGATCATCACCGACCCACAATCGGGACGGCTAATCCCCGCAATTACATGCAGCAACGTCGTTTTGCCACCACCACTGCGACCCACTAAGACGGATTGCTCGCCTTTGCCCAATTCGAAATCTTCGATCTCCAGGACGGGCAGTTCATCGCCATTGGGTTCGGTATATGATTTTTTGACGTTTTTTAGTTTCAGCATTTCAAATGGCGTTGAAGATCAATGGTGAATCGGTCGAGTCTGTTGAGGTTAAGCTTTGCCGAGATAGGCTAACCTCAGGAGGGGTTGGCGGAAAGATCAAGAAACACGGAACTTGTTCAAGGTCCTGTTTACGCAGAGTTTTTGGTGACAGTTCGGCAAGGCAAACCAAACTAGCGGTTTCGCATCGCTCGCTGAATTTGACGTTGGCTATCCGCCTTCTTGAGGACTTCTCGCTTGTCGTGAAGTTTCCGCCCTCGACAAAGCCCCAGCAGAACTTTGGCTCGCCCCTTCTTGAAGTACATCTTCAAGGGAACCAGCGTTAACCCTTTTTCGCGTGCTTGCATGGCGAATTTTTGGATTTCTCGCCGATGCAGCAGCAGCTTTCGTGGTCGTTTGGGCTGGTGATTGAGGTTACTGGCCTCGAAGTATTCGGGAATGTCGGCGCCGACCAGCCAGACTTCACCTTCCCGGATCCGACCATAGGATTCATCGAGCGACATACGGCCGTGACGCAAGCTCTTCACCTCACTCCCGACAAGTGCCACCCCACATTCCAACGAGTCCAGGACCTGGAATTTGTGTCGCGCTTTGCGGTTTTCAGTGATCGACTTGAAGTTGGGGTCAGCTGCCGCTTTTTTCTTCTTGTCTTTCTTGGCCATGGATCCGATGCTGCTGTCGATTGTAATTGTGCTTCTGAATTATACTTGGCCGGCAACGTGAGGGGATAGCACCCGCTTGGACGCCGTTGGGGCTTTCTTCTGCAGAAACTTCGGTAGGGTGGCGTCTGTGGATTCAGATTGGACAACACAGCTTGATGAATGTTCACTTGCTCGGACGAATCGATTTAAAACAGTCGCTGGCGCTGCAGGATCGGCTCGTTTATGAGGCGGGCGAACCCGAATCTCCTCCGATTACCCTGTTGCTTGGCGAGCATCCATTGAGTATTTCTTTGGGACGGTCGGGATCGAGGGGCGATATTCATTTTTCCCAGCGAGAATTGGAAGCTCGTGCCATTCCGGTCGACTGGGTCAGTCGTGGAGGTGGTGCCATGCTTCATGGTCCCGGACAACTGGCCATTTACCCTGTCGTTTCGCTCGAGAGATGCGATTGGACGGTCGGCCAGTTTTTCCGCCGCCTGCTAGCTGGTGTGCAGGTGACTTGCCGTGAGCTTGGATGGACGGTGCAGGTTGATCCTGTTGGTACCGTGTGGGGGCGAATTGGACCTATCGCTGCAACCGGTATCGCCGTACGATATGGCGTCTGCTTGCACGGAATGTGGCTTAATTTAAACCCCGATATGTACTTGATGCAGCGCGTGGGTGCCGTGACCCCGCGAGCTGAATATGGCGAAATTGGGGCGAAAAACGAGCGAGGAAAGCCCGAGAAGCTCAGTAGTGTCCTGTCGGAAACGGGACGTCCGGCTAAAATGAATTTAGTGAAGACGGTCCTGGTCGAACAGTTGGCTGTGGCCTTTGAAACTGGCAAATTTCATCTTCAACATGGTCATCCCCTGCTAAAAACGGACATCCAGTCTTCGTGAGCGATTCATCGCCCCTACCTGATCTTCCGATTGTCGATTCTGCACAAGACTCGGCTGACTCGCTTCGTCGGCTGCCCCGTTGGCTCAAGCGGCAGGTGCCTCTCGGCAATGCCGATCATCAAACGTCTCGCTTGCTCGATGAATTGGGATTGGAAACGGTTTGTGACAACGCCAAGTGTCCGAATCGGATGGAGTGCTACTCGCAGAAGACGGCTACCTTCATGATCCTAGGTAATGTCTGCACACGTGCTTGTAGTTTCTGCGCCGTAGCGAGAGGTAGACCCAATTTGCCGGCTGACGATGAGCCTGAGAGGTTGGCTGAAGCTGCATTGCGGCTGGGTTTGAAGCACGTTGTGATAACTTCAGTGACCCGCGATGACCTGCCAGATGGTGGTGCTGATCATTTTCGCCGCTGTGTGAATGCGGTGCGAGAACGTACCGGTGCGAAGATCGAAGTCTTAACGCCGGACTTTATCGATTCTCCTGAGGCGATTGAAATGGTCGTGGCCGCCAAACCGGATGTCTTCAACCATAACACCGAAAC
>MDTD01033829.1_pt1 | contig 10165 bp, 5 predicted proteins | sample 811221 | NCBI WGS metagenome assembly MDTD01 (sample SAMN05326646, study PRJNA326480) | marine metagenome | isolation source: seawater | place: Pacific Ocean: South West | collected 2011
ACAAGTATCATTGGCTGTATTAACCGTAAAAAGAGTAGGAGCTATAGGGGTTGCACTAGGATTTACTGTAGTTGAGGAAGATAAGATAGCCGAAGGAGACCACTGGTATGTACTGCCTAAAGGAGAAGTAGGCGATCCACCAAGGGTAACACTAGTGCCTTCACAAATTGTTAATGTATCTCCACCTGCATTTGTTGGGACAATCGGGAATACTATTATTTCCATTGAATCTGACGAAATACAGTTGTTTTGATCTTCAACTTGCAATACAAGACTTTGATTAGATAGTGGAAAAGCAATGGGATTTGCAGTGTTTTCACTGATTAAGGTAGAATCTGGAGACCAATTATAGTTAATACCACCGTTACCAAATAAAATAATACTATCGCCAGGACAGAGCCATCTATCCCCACCTGCATCAGCAATAGGAAGTGCCAGTACATTTACCGTAACCGAGTCGTAATTGATACATTGATTGGCGTCTGTACCCATAAGTTGGTAAAGTAAGGTATCCGTTGGCCATACATTTGGATTGGTTGTAGTAGTATTAGAAATGGTAGTAGTTGTTAACCATTCATAGTTCACACCGCCTGAGGCATTGAGTTGTGCAGTATCACCAAAACAAACATCCACATTTATTCCTGCGTCAATGTTAGGAAGATTATTAACGTTGATGGAAATGGATCCAGTATCACTACAATTGTTAGATCCCGTGACTAATACTTGATATACAGTGCTGTTTGTAGGCCAAATGGACGGGTTAATTATGGTGGTTTGGTCTAAAGAGTCTGTGGTTAACCATAAGTAACTTGCACCACCACTTGCCGATATGGAAATGGTATCACCTATACATAATGAGGTGTCATTGGAGGTTGTTATAGTGGGTAAAGCATCGATAGTGATTTGAATGGAATCAATGTTAGCACAACCGTTCGTATCCACACCTGTAACAAAATACGTAGTATCTGTTTGAGGATATATTACTGGATTGTAGGTGTTTGTATTGCTAATATTATAGTTAGGTAGCCATGTATAACTATCACCATTAGAGGCATTTAAGGTGATTGAATCTTCTAAGCACAGAGATAGATTATTACCAGCATTAATGTTTGGTAATGGGTGAACAGTTATTGTTACAGTATCTTTATTTTCGCAACTGTTCAAATCGTTTCCAGTAAGAATAAAATTTTGAGTAGAATTTAGTGGGAAAGGCACTCCATCGATAATGCCATTATTCCAAACATATGTATTAGCGCTTCCTGAAGATGATAACGTAAATGAATCGCCAACACAACCAACTTGATTATTTCCAGCATCAACAATAGGTAAAGTAAATACAGAAATAGAAACTTCTCCAGTATCAGTGCAATTATTTAATCCGGTAACCAGGACTTGGAAAGTTGTGTTATTAGAAGGCCAAACCATTGGATTACTTACCGTCACATCACTAATGTTATCGGTATTCAACCAAAAATAATTTATACCTCCTACTGAGTTTATGGAAATTGTATCTCCAAAGCAAATGGATGTATCACTGGAGAGGGAAATATTAGGCAACGAATTTACTTGGACAGAGACTGTTGCAGTGTCAGTACAGTTATTTGCATTGTATCCAATCAATTGATAAACAGTATCAACTTGTGGCCATATTATGGGATTTGGAATAGTGGTATCGGAAATATGATAATTTGAATTCCATGCGTATTGAGTTGCTCCAGATGATTGAAGTAGAATACTATCCTCATTGCAAATGGTGTATGAGCCAACTGTAGATACATTGAATAAAGGTGGAGAATTAATTTGAATTATGGTGTCATTAGTACAACCTGTAGTATCTGTTGCAACGATTTGATAGGCTCCAGGTGACAGATTATTGAATTGATGACTACTTGAATTATTTACAGTAGACATTGTATTTCCACTTCCCAGATCAATTAGATCAATAGTCCAAGGTCCAAAATTTCCCAACAATGAAACGGCAACAGAACCATCATTTAAATAGCTACATGAAGGATCATTAATAGTAGGAAGAGGTTTTGAACAAGTATTACAAAAAACATCTATGTTTAATGTGCTGCTATCTGTACATCCACCATTAGTGTTTGTACATATCACCTTAATTAAACTGGTGTCATACAGTATAATAGAGGGATTATAGGCAGTATTCGTATCTAATTGGTTATTTACATACCATTGATACGTAAAATCATTAGGGTCAGGTTGGATATCACAGGACGTAAAACGTGTAACAGGTCTGTTGTTCGAGTAAGTTGTAGTATTACTTGTACAGGCAAAAGTATTATCACTTCTAAAATAGGCTACTGAAGAGAAACTTGTGGTAGTATATGGCGTTGACCAATTATTAGTCCAGGTACTTGATAGGTTATCATAACAAATCTCGACTACGATATTAGAAATACCATCCCATTCATATGCGTTAGTAAATTGAAAAGTATTCCAACCAATTGTTATGGGAATATTTTGAGGAGAAAATACAGTAGATAAATTTTGTACATAAGTGGAATTGGAAAGCGGAAAAGCAGATTCGTTAGTGCATCCCATATTGATGGTGAAAGCATTAAATAAATTAGTAGCTGTATTTTGACTAGTTGTTTCCCAAGCTATTTCAGTAATTTTAGTGCCATTTGTAAGCATATTATTTAATTCACTTGCTAGAAAAATGAATTGATGTCTTGCATTTTTATACCAATTTCCAAATGGTGCGGGATAACTAGTTCCAGAGTTAACTCCATTTTGAGTTCCTATTTCGACAGTTTGAGATGATACGCTACAAAAGTTATTGATACTTGTTGTACATAATGCAGGAAGTACAGAGCTTAGATTAGCTTGTAGATTAACGGTATCATAACAAATAATGGATGAGTCATTTGCTGTTATATTCACACTAGGGTTGGAATAAGGAAGAATGGTTACGTTTAAAGTATCTTTTTTTACACATCCATACTGATTTGTTGTTGTGATTTCAAAATCAAAATTTCCAGAGTAGGTTGGGACAAAAGTAGGATTATGAGTGGTTGGGTTGCTTAATAAATTTGCTGGTTCCCATATAAAATTATACGTATTAATATTATTTATAGAATCAACTGGTTCTGCATTCAAGAAGATTGATGAATTTATACAATTAGTTGTTGATGATTGAGTTAAAATATAATTGAAATCAGGTACTACATTTACAACAACCGTGTCTATGTTGGTGCAATTTCCAGCTAAATTACTAGTGACTTGATATGAAGTAGTTGTATCTGGATTGGCAACTGGGTTTGCACAATTATTACAAGAAAAATTATTACCAACAGTAATGGGATCTCCGCTAATAGATGACCAATTAAATTGTGTTCCTCCAGTTGCATTTAGTGTTGTTCCAACTCCTTCACACATAATTTCATCAATTCCAGCATATGTACTTTTCAGAACATTAATTACAATTGAAACAGAGCTTACTCCTACAATGGGACAAGCGTTATCTCTCGCATTTACCGTAATAGTTGAAAAACTGCTGCTATTTGGAGTAACAATTAAACAGAAGCTAGCTGTTGCAAAACCGTTTGTGAATGTATTTTGAGTCATGACTGCACCTTGAAAAATTTGACTTATGTTCGAATTGATATAAATACTATCCGAAACATCGTCAGCAAAAGTGATGTCAAAACAAACACTGTCTCCCTCACAAGCTTGTATTTCATACGAATTTGTCTGAACTCCATCTCCAGTTAAATTTCCTATTCCTCCAGGAAGTAGAGTAGGGTTATTATTATTACAATTAATTATTTCAAATTGAAAATCTTGAATGATACTACCAATAAAGTTTCCGTTACTATCAAATTCTTTTATTAAAACTGCAATTACGTAATTTCCAATTTGTGTAGGAAAAAAAGTGATTTCACCTGAAATGGGGTTAATCTGTATTCCAGGAATAGGTGTTGTACCTGAAAAACCTCCTTGATAAGAAACAATGCCCGATGAGGATGTTTTAGCTGGTATTAACGAATAACTTAACGAATCTCCATCTGGTTCAACTACCCCAAAATTATATCGCACAGGTTGATTCACACAATTGTATGGAATGGGATTAGCATTAATAACGGGAGATGAGTTACATGGACTTGAAGCACTTCTTAAAATGGATTCCCAATAATAATTATTCCCTGTTCCGCTCAAATTATTGGAAGCATTTCTACAACAATCATCAAATGCAAAAACCCAACTGTCACAATTTGCAGGTAATGTAATAGTATCTCTGTAGGTGTGCTTATAGACTCCAGGTAATGACCCTCCATTACATTCACTTTGGGAAATCATCTGCGGACATAATTGTGAGACTTCCTCTCTGTAATTGATGATAGGCAATTGAATATTAGATTGAAAAAATATACCGCAAGAGTTGGTTACGGTAATATTTTCTGCTACATTTTGTATAAATGCGGTTCCACAATCTTCAAATAAGGTTAAAGTGATTACGTATTGATTAATCCCTATACATTCATAAGAAATATTACCACCAGGAACATGCGAAGAGTAACTAGTTAGACATAAAATAATTAGGCCGTAAGTGAAGAAAAATTTCTTCCAAAAATCCATGTTTAAAAATAGTAATTATTGACAATCTGAATATTATCATATATTAACTATTTTAAGTATTTTTTACTTAAAGCTATTTTAATTTTAAAAGCCTATCACTGTGCTTGAAGAATCCATTTTTAACATTGAGGGAGTAGAAATACGTACCATTAGGAGATATAAATATGGACACTGATTTATTTGAAAAATATTTTGACATCTACTATCCAACGGTAATGGTATCTTTATTAACACATCCATTAGCGTCAGTACCAGTAACAATATAATTAGTGTTTGTATTTGGATCAGCACCAGGATAAGGAATGCTTGAATTCGTTAAACTATGTGAAGGAGACCAATTGTAAGCTAATGCAACTGTAGCAATCAGTTGTGTAGATGAACCATTACAAATGGTGTCAACCCCTTGCACACTTACCACTGGCAACATATTAACAGAAATGGTAATAGAGTCTGTAATCATACATCCATTATTGTCTGTAATATCTACATAATATGTAGTGTCAACATGATTAAAAATTTGTGGATTTGATATGGAAGTATCTGAAATGTTATAATTAGGATACCATACATAGGAAAGCCCACCATTAGCAACAATATTTACAGTATCATTAATACAAATCGAAGTGTCATTTAAAAGAGAAATATATCCGCATGGATTTGTTTGAGAAATAGTAACGTTAAATAAATAGCATTTTATGAGTAAAATGGTAAATTTTTTCAATGCAAATTAATTTTAATTTACATTAACGTAGTACATAATTATTTTATTACATAATATTTAAATACATAAAATAGATGTAAGCTTTTTAGTAAGTTGTATTATTGTGATTATATCAAGACGTTCACAACATATGAGAAACTACTTTGCCATTTCTCTGTAAACTACATAAAGATTATTATTTACGCTCCAAAACACGAAGAGTGGCATCAACAATATTAGATGAATGTAGACCGTATTTTTTCATTAAATCTGCTGGTTTACCACTTTCTCCAAATTTATCGTTAACAGCAACAAACTCCATTGGAGCTGGTGAATTACTTGCCAATACTTTGGCAATTGATTCTCCCAAACCTCCTGCAATCTGATGTTCCTCTGCAGATACTACACATTTTGTTTTAGACACAGAAGATAATATGCATTCTTCATCTAGAGGTTTAATGGTGTGGATATTTATAAGTTCTGCTGATATACCTTGAGTTGCTAATAACTTAACAGCTTCAATTGCTTCCCAGACTAAATGACCTGTGGCAAAAATAGTCACATCTGAACCTTCATTTAGTAACAAACCTTTGCCAATTTCGAATTTTTGATTTTCTGGGATAAAAATGGGGACTTTAGGTCTTCCAAATCGCAGATAAACAGGGCCAACATGGTCTGCTATAGCAATGGTTGCCGCTTTTGTTTGATTGTAATCACAAGGATTAATTACGGTCATTCCAGGAAGCATTTTCATCATTCCAATATCCTCTAAAACCTGATGAGTAGCACCATCTTCTCCAAGTGTAAGGCCAGCATGTGAAGCACAAATTTTTACATTTTTGTCTGAATAGGCAATAGATTGTCTTACTTGGTCATAAACTCGGCTAGTAGAAAAATTTGCGAATGTTCCCGTAAATGGAATTTTTCCACCAATGGTTAATCCAGCCGCAATTCCCATCATATTCGCTTCTGCAATACCTACTTGAAAAAATCGATCAGGAAATTTATTTTGGAAATCATTCATTTTCAATGAACCTGTTAAATCCGCACATAACGCAACCACATTAGGATTTGTTTCACCTAAATAGGATAGACCAGCACCAAAGCCTGATCTAGTATCGTTATTTCCTAAAATATTTATTTCCATGTTTACAAGTTTAAGTTTAAATTTTGTCCTGAAGAAATTTTAAATTCTTTAATAATAGTGTGTGCCATACTATTTGACCGGCTATTTCTGTATGAAATCATATATTTCCCAGGTTGAAGATTAAGATTTTCGATATATCTAAAATTATCAAAATCATAAATCCATATATTTTGACCTTTATCCTTTAAAAATAATGAAGCCGGACCATTCCCTTTTGAAATTTGAACAGATCCAAATAATGGAATGGTAATTTCAGTTATCTTACTTTGCTTAATCTCAATGTTTTCAAAATACAATCTAGGCAGAGTCAGCATTTCTAAATCATATTTGCCCACTAAATATTCCTTTTCAGAATTCATTTCATGTACGTTAATGGTCTGGTTTTCATTCTCATTTTTAACAATCACATTAATTCCTGTGTACTTACTGTTAGAACCTTGAGTATTTAATCTTAAAATACCCTGAGGTGTGTTGGCAACGATAGTGTTGTGTTTTCCAGGAATAAGCTTTATGTTGTCCACTACTACTTCAGGAACGGTATGTACTACCATTTTGTAGGTGTAAATAGGGTCTAGAGCAAATGTATCAGGTAATTGATTTCTATTAAGTGTATGTATGTAGGTGTGCATTAGCTTATTACTCTTCGAATTGTAAAAGCTCATAGCTACATTTGTTTCTTTTGGAAGTCCATTTATATTGTTTAAATCTACTTGTACAGTAGTGTTGTTTAATGCTTGACTAATTACAAATTTCAATACACCCTTAAATGAGTCTTCACTATCTGCACTTAAAAATTCTCCAATACAGGAAAATTGAGATAAGTATGATGTATCTAGTCCAAGACCAATAACAAAAGGTTTTAACTTAATATTTTTTTCTTTTAGTGCTAATGCAACAGCACAAGGATCCTCGTCACAAGCCTCAATACCATCTGTAATTAATATTATGATGTTTCTACATGATTTACATTCAGGAAAATCTTCTGCAGAGTATTCTAGAGATCTTGCAATTGGTGTAGTTCCTTTTGGTTCTAAACCACGAATTTGAGTAATAATTTTAGAGTAGTTTTCCTTACAACTAGCAAAAGGGACTTCTAATTTAGTATCAGAGCAATCTTGCTTTCCTGGAGCAATTCTAGTTTGATGACCATATATTCTTAATGCTAAATCGACATTTTCAAGTCCTTTTAGGCTATCCATAGTTTGGGTCATCAGCTTTTTTGCTACTGAGATTTTACTGCTGTTTTCCCACTGTGCATTCATACTGTTAGAACCATCAAAAATGAACAGTATTCTTATTTTACTTTCTTCCTGAGCTACTGAAATCAATGTAGAGAACAATAATAACAGCGATATAAATGACAGTCTAAAATTCATGATTTAATCAATATCAAAATTGATTCCAAAAATTAATAATCACCTAGGGTTTCAGGATTTTGATTTAGTGCAATTTCTAATTGCTCATCGTTTGGTGCTACTCCGTGCCATTTATGAGACCCCATCATGTAGTCAACTCCATTCCCCATCTCTGTTTTCATGATGATCATGATGGGTTTTCCTTTACCTGTCATCTCTTTTGCCTTTGAAAGAGTACTAATTACATCCTCTAGATCATTTCCATTACAATTCAATGTTTCCCAACCGAAAGCAATCCACTTATTTTCCAAATTTCCAAGCGATAACACTTCGTCAACATCACCATCAATTTGTCTCCCATTGTAATCAATAGTTGATATTAAGTTATCTACCTTGTGAGCAGATGCAAACATTGCAGCCTCCCAAATTTGCCCTTCTTGTAATTCACCATCACCATGAAGAGTGTACACGATATTTGAATCTTGATTTAGTTTTTTAGTAAGTGCAGCTCCCACGGCAACACTAAGTCCTTGTCCTAAGGATCCGCTAGCTATTCTAACTCCTGGTAAACCTTCATGAGTAGTAGGGTGTCCCTGTAACCGAGAATCAATCATTCTAAACGTTTTTAACTCTTCAACAGGAAAATAGCCTGATCTAGCTAAAACAGAATAAAAAACGGGTGAAATATGACCATTTGACAAAAAGAATAAATCTTCATTAACTCCATCCATCGAAAAATTAGTGTTGTGGGTCATTGCTACTTTATATAAGGCAATGAAGAACTCTGCACAACCCAATGAACCACCTGGATGTCCTGAATTTTGAGCATGCACCATTCTTACGATATCTCTTCTAACTTGGAAGACTAAGTCGTTTAGTTCTTGTAAATTGTATTTGTTCATTCGATAATGATTAAAGACCAAAAGTAATCATATAGTTTTTCTGTAAAACGAGTGTTAACAACTTTAGAAAAGTTATTTTATTCAAAACATTATTTTTGAATAATGAAAAAATTATTTGTTGTATTAAGTTTTATAACGCTAAACTTTCAGCTTAAAGCCCAAGATAAATTAAATTTATCTGAAGTGATTAAAGAAGTAAAAAATCAAAAATATCTATATTATTTTGCTGAAATCCCAGCAGAAAAAAATATAAAAGACAGACTAAGTGGAACGATAGAAATCACAGATTCGGCAAATTTTAATTTATTACAGTTACCAGTAAAAATCTCTTCTGACAATTATCATTATTACTTAGTCAAAAATTTGGATGTCCTTCTAGTAATCAGGTCATATAATCACATTAAAAACCCTATTAATTGAAAAACAGGGTCTTAATCATAGTTTTTTGTGTAGTTACTTCTGCATTTACCTATGCACAATCAAGCGTGCTTATTACAGATAATGATTGGACATCAACATCAACCAATGGAGCATGTAATTGTGCAACTAATTTCAATAACGGTTCTGTGACAAACTTTTTTGATTCAGGGAATAATTCAAATTCATATTTATCCAATGAAAATGAAGTCATTACGTTATGTCCTGATGCTAATGGATCCAAAATGGTGGCCGTATTCGGTATTAATGCAGGTTACTCTTTAGATATTCATCCTAGTGACACGTTATTCATTTATGATGGAATGCAAACTACATCTCCTTTACTTGCAAAGGTAAATAACAGTACTTTTCCAAATGGGGTAAACTTACCTGCATCTTGGTCTAATACAACAGGTTGCTTGACATTTCAATTTATTAGCGATGCCATAAATGAAGGATCAGGGTGGGAAGCTAATTTATCTTGTGCTAATTTGATTCAACCTTTTTCAAACCATATTCTAGCCTTTGTAAATGGTCAAGCTAATGGAGCTAATGACTCCTTAAATGATCTCTTTCCAGTAGATACAGGATATGTAGACATTTGTTTAGGTGATACCGTAACCTTTGTAGCCAACCCTTATTTTCCATATGAACCTGGTGGTGATTCTGCATCAACTAGTGGAGGTGGTTACATGCAGTCTAGTAACTACACGGTATTGTGGGAACTCAGTGATGGAACAACCTTTAATTCTAATTCCTTTGATTTTATCCCTTCTTCAAGAAATGGATTTTTTATTTCACTTAGAATCGAAGATAGCCAAGGACAATTTCAGTATTGTTTCTGTAAAGTTAGGGTCTCTACTGTACCTAATTTTTCATCTTGTACTCCTTTAGATTCTCCTATTTGTTTAGGTAATACCACACAACTAATTGGTGGTATTACAACGGCAGATACTGCCGGTGTAGACCCTATTTCAGCCAATTTTCCCATTGGTGGTGTTTTTGGAACACAAACATATTTACCTGATGGTTCAGGTATTAATTA
>MDTD01061311.1_pt1 | contig 10165 bp, 9 predicted proteins | sample 811221 | NCBI WGS metagenome assembly MDTD01 (sample SAMN05326646, study PRJNA326480) | marine metagenome | isolation source: seawater | place: Pacific Ocean: South West | collected 2011
CCATCAGATTTTGTCCAAGATCCTTCTATTGGGTGAGTTGATGCAGGGATTTGTAAAACCATGTAAATTACGAGTAATGCTACAATTGCTCCACAGATTGAATAGACCACTTTTTTGTTTTCCTTTACAGCTAGTTTAGTATTATCAAAAAGTACACCAGCTTTGAATAATGCCTTGTCCAAATTAAATGAAGTCTGAGGTGATTTTTCTGTATCATCTTTCTTTGAAGGAATAAATTCGAATCCCGGAGGTGGAGCCGGGTCTGGTTTTTTCCCATCTAGTGAAAATTCCGGAAAATACCTCTGAGTATGTTCAACAGCCTCTTCTTCGGAATAGCCTTGTTCAATCAAATCATCGTGGTAGGAAAGTGCCTCTGACATTCATTCACCTCAAGAATCGTTTTTGTTGTCACTTAATTCCAAGATTTCATCCAATGAGTGGCCATCATCTTCCATCTCTTCCTTTTTTCCATTTGGGTTTTCATCATCTTCTACGTTCCAGTGTAAGAATCCACTGAAGCCTAACATTCCCCACAAAAGAAGAGGAGGTGCCAGTTCAACATTTAGAGAAATACTGTAAATGAAAGGAGGTGCTAATTCTGCTTCGATATTGAAGCCCCCGCCTTCTGCAAGCATTTGTACAAATATTATCCACAAGAAAACGCTTGTTCCCAAGAAAGCAGTCATCCTTGCCAGAGATTTACCACTACTGAATAGATAAATGCTCAACAGCATTATTGCTGTCACCAAGCCATATGATGCAGCACTAAATTCATTTGAACCGTAGGATGTTTGATACATTGGAACCAATGCACCAAATAATGTGTGAGGGATTGCAACAATCAGCAACCAAATATTTGGGTTTAGTATACTTTTCAAATCAGTTTTCAAAATACGTTCAATCTTCTCGCCCATACTCTATGCCTCCTTTTCCACTTCTTTTTCGGATTCCTTCTTTTTAGCTCTCCAAAGGAATGTTATAGTCACGGCAGATGAGATTGCCAGCAATATGGCAATATCCTGAATGCTAATGGTGATGACCCCACTTTCTTTTGATTCAGAAGAATCGCTGTTTTCATCTCCCGGTTGAATAATTGTTACTCCAGAGTCAAGAGGCCTTGTGTCTAAAATGTCTATCACGCCATCACCATCATCGTCGCCATCCCTATTGTTGCCTACACCGTCTCCGTCAGTATCTTTCCATTCTGAGGAATCTTCTGGGAAATCATCCTCAGAATTTTTGTAACCATCTCCATCAATGTCCAAGTCAATAGTGTCCGGAAGTCCATCATTATCTTGGTCCGAGGTGTATGTTGAATTGTAAGGGAAGGCATCTTCAATATCAGGAATGCCATCGTTATCGTCATCTAAGTCAGCGTTGTTTCCAATTCCGTCTCCATCATTGTCTAGCCATTCTGATGCATTAAATTTGAATGCGTCGAGAAGATCGACAACTCCATCGTTATCATCATCGATATCTGAGTTATCACCTTTGGAATCACCATCGAAATTGTACTGTTCCTGCGGGTCAAAGGGGAATGCATCTAATGTGTCATTAACACCATCATTATCATCGTCCGGGTCATTTTCATCAGCAATCCCATCTCCGTCATTATCTGCAATTACCTCGACATAATTGGTTTCAGAATCTTCACTATCAGGGGTTCCGTCATTGTCGTCATCCGGATCAGCATTATCTCCAATCCCATCTCCATCGTGATCAGCATGTTCAGTAGGATCTAATGGAAAAGCATCTTCAGAGTCGGTGTATCCATCCCCGTCATCATCAACATCAGCATTGTTGCCTAGGCCGTCATTATCGGTATCTAGGTACTCAGAAGCATCTAGTGGAAAAGCATCTTCTTCGTCAGGAACTCCATCGTTATCGTCATCAGGATCGGCATTATTTCCTACACCATCATTGTCGCTATTGTATTGTTCTGAACTATCCTTTGGAAAAGCATCTTCCGAATCCGAAACGTTGTCTCCATCATCATCGTTGTCTGCGTTGTCCCCTATTCCATCGCCATCTGTATCTTCATGTTCGTTTTCATTGTAAGGAAAAGCATCTTCCTGATCTTCATAACCATCGTTATCATCATCATCATCAAGATCATCATCCTCTCCATCATTATCGTAATCAGAACCTGAGGATCCTCCGCCTGAGTTACCATTGCCATTGCTTCCTCCGCCCTGATTGTCGTCATTGTCATCACACTCGTGCTCATCATCATATTCTGATTCGCATCGAGGATCGTTGGCGCAACCTTGGGGGTTATCGTCATATTGTTCACAATAATCCTCGTCGTCATCGTCGTCGTCATCGTTGTCGTCATCATCGTCATCAATATCTTCACACTCATGCTCGTCATCATCGTCCTCATATTCAGATTCACACTGTGGGTCATTAGCACAACCTTGAGGGTCGTCGTCATATTGTTCACAGTAGTCATCACCATCTCTACCAGATGTATCGAAACTTTGGTCATCGATGCTCAACGATTTCATATCAGACGTATTTATTGGCGATAAAGCCATTATTATGATGAGAAGCCAAACGGCGAAAAGTCTGTTCTGCACAAACTGCGGTGAAGGCTCTCCATTTTAAGGGTGCCCTAAATCTTTTAGGGTGCCCTAAATTACCAAGTGGCATGCGCGGCATCGATGATTGTGCACAATGCGGCAATGCCCTCCAAAATACCTGGATAGTTTGCCCGTTTTGCGGCGCAGATAAATCGAACATTTTGGCTTCGAGCATCTCTATTACTGAATTGGCACAGAGATCCGCTTGTACAGGATGTAACAAAGATTGCTCGTCAAAAAAACTGAAGTCGAAATGCTGTGGTAAATTTAAGAAAAAGAAAAAGTATTGCAAAAGATGCCCAATATCTGCAGCTAGAGCAGAAGCAAGGAACCCATCCTTCACATTGTAATTTTTGTTTTGCGTAATGAAATGATTATCCAGTCCCGATGTATGGGACCACTATGGGAAGTCAATGACCCCAACATGCCAAACTCGGTACGTGAAAAGTGGCGCAAGATTGAGGATACTCTTGCTAAAAGTTACTACTTGTACCCACCCGATGACAACTGATTGAGCAAGGCTTACTTTTCCTCTGTTTAATTAATCGGCAAATGTCAAGAACGTTTCTCATTATCAAAATTCGGCCGATTTCGAAACCACGGTTCCATGAAGGGCTCACAGTCATACCCCAAGTCTTTTATCGCCTCAGCTGGCAGGGCAACTCCGACTTTGAATCGAATACCTGCACGTTGGAGTGCAGACGATATCGCCTCATTTTTACAGAAGCTCACCCATCATGAAAATTGTCAGATAAGTTGCTCCTATCGACAACAATGCTCCCTGCAATAGTGGCTTGTTTTTTTTCAAACCGCCATAAATTGCAAGACTTATGGTGTATAATGCGCAAATCCCTAAGCTAATTACGAGGTAAAGAATGATCTCAAAGCTCCTAGGAGAGAAGACGGAAACCATTAGCCATAAACTGGTGATAAAAAGGATACTGGGTGAAAATATACTAAACAAAAATAGTAGAAATTTGGCTTTCAGGTCACTACTTTGAAAATCCCCGTTCCAGTCAAAATTATTATGGCAATGAGGGCAATCAAACAATCCTGATGCATCATCTTCTAACTCAACATCTTCTCCACAATGAGGACATTGAATTACTACCATGTTAGAACCAGCCATTGAATTGACATAAGGTTTGAGCAGTTTCCGATTCAAACGATTCCTCTTCCATACTCGTCAACAACAACGCTAACAATTGAAGTGGTGGCGTAAGTATAGTCTTCAGAAAAATGATGCTTTCAACAATTACCGGGCATTCGTTTAAGGTGTATTCCAATTACTACTGTACATGAAATATGTTAGTTTACGGCTTTGTATAGTTTTCTTAGTCATTGCATTTTTGCCAATTTCACATGCATCAGTAGATGCTCAATCAGAAAAGAATTGGGAGATAAAAATCGATTATTCAGGCGAGTGGAGAGCCCTGGTTGAAAGTGATAATTCAGATAGAAGAGGGTACGGCTCTGAAACCATAACGACCTATGCAGCCACAGAATCTGCTACGGTTAGAAAGCTCGACGACAGCTCTAAGGAAATGTGTATCGAACTTTGGTCGAATGGTGAATTAGTTGATGATGACTGTACAAGTTCGGGATATGGTGAAATCGAAGTAGGAAAGTGCAAATCAAATTGTGGTGACCCTAGTGTTCCATTCAGTGAAATGCCTGGTTTCGGCTTGATAATCGCAACACTTGCACTAATTTGCTCCGCTGTTTACTTACGAAGTGGCAATCTGAATATACGAAATCAATGACCCAAATATACCCAACTCGGTACGTGAAAAGTGACGCAAAATTAAGTCTCAATCTTGCTTTGTTTCACTCATTGGTAAAGGCCAAGGCCTCTCTCCATTATCCCAATTTGACCAGTCTAGAACCCAAGGCTCCATGAAAGGCTCCAAGTCATATCCCAAGTCTTTCATCACCTCTGCTGGTGGGGCAACTCCACCTTTGAACCGAATACCTGCACGTAGAAGTGCAGAGGATTTGACCTCATTTTTTTGCTCAATCGTTTGTTGGAAGTAGTAGAACTTCTCATCGAATCCAACAATTTTCGAGCGTACAGTGGCCTTTCTAAACGGTGCGAGACGCTTTCTGTAACGGATTGTCGAGCCACCAATTACAAACGCATACTTGTTTTTTCTAACATACCTGAACAATCCAATCTTGAATGCAATATCGTATCTTGCAAGATCACAAAATACGAGATGGCGGCCATTGTTTACTTCTGGATAAACGTCGATATCGCCTAAGCCAGGACGGAAACTCCAATGATATTCCCGATTGATATCGAATGACTGTTTCTTGCGAAACAAGTTTCCAATTACCATCTTCAACAATCGATGGTAAGGGTACATGACCAATCACCGGTTTCGTAGGCTGAAAATCAGTAGTCGCCTTCAACCCTTGGAGCCAAGAAGTACTCGACGTGCCCTGCTCCGTCTGCGAAGTCAAAGGTCAATTTCAGAGGGAAGTTTTCACCGAATCTTAGGTTGACATTTTCAATGCCTTGGAAGATCTTTGCTAGTGGAGTTAGGTAGGTCAGGGAGTACTGAGAGCGTGCTGCTTCTTTGCAGTCAATTGCTTGTAGGTCATCCTTTGTGAAGTCTAAGTTCACAGAGTCTGTAGAACCCTTGACGTTGACCGTAAACGTGTCTTCAGTCAATGATAGGTTGACCAAATCTCCAACCAACTTTGCCGCTCTTAGTGCTTGGGCTAACTCTGAACCGCCGATTGTTACTCCGCATGGTAGTTCCAGAGAAGGAACGTTAGGAGGATTTAGGGTCGAGTTGTCAAGAGGCCTCAAGTTCAGGTCAATTCTTCCGATGTGGATTGTTGCCTGACCAGATTCGTCATTGTATGCCAATTCGACCATGTCACCTGCTCCTGCTACTGACAGGAACTGGTGCATCTTTCTCATTTCCAGACCAAGTTTTGTTTCATCGACTTCCCAGGTTTCGAAGGCCGCACTATCCACGTCCATCTTAATCATGGCAACGTGTGAAGGGTCTACAACCCTTACAGATAGTCCATCTTCTCCAAAGTCAAGTCTTGCCTCCTCAACTACGACACCAAGTGTTTCTACAATAGTTCGCATGAGTTCTTGTCGGGCTGTGACGTTCAACATGAGAGCACCCCTATGGCTCATTTGCGAATTGGGAGGCTTATGAACCTTCTAATCAGAAATAGGAAAAAACGCGCGAGTAGGGAGTGTATTTCGCCATCGAATATCGATGACAAGGTTTCATGAAGGTGTGTAAATTGGGAGTTTCATGGCAGATGTGAAACCACTGCTCAAGGAAGATGGTACACCTTACAAGGTAGCCGTTCTCATTCCAACAATCAACAATGCTGACGAATTGGACATCGTTCTAGAAAGACTCAGCAAACAAACCTATCCTGATTTCGAGATTGTGATTTCAGATTCCAAATCAAAAGACCACACAAAGCAGGTCTGTGAGAAGTACGGAGCAACATGGATTGATGACCCGTCACGCAATCGTGCAAATGCGTGTAACTTTGCCCTAGAACAGATGGACCACGACCTTGTCTTGTTCACCGATGATGACACCATTCCACCGCTTGATTGGGTCGAGAAACTAGTTCGCTGGTTCGAAGACCCGGAGGTTGGAGCGGTCGGTGGACCTAACTTCGCACCGGACGAAGACCCGTTTGGAGCAAAGTGTGCGGACGTCGCTTTCTGTACTAAATTCATGACTGCTGGAACACGATATGGTGCTCAGCCAAAAGGTAAATTGGTTCCAATCACCCACAACCCTGGAGTAAATTGCGCTCACAGAATGGCTAACCTAAGAGAGGTTGGATTCTTTGAGGATGGTTGCATTGGAGCAGAAGATGTGGTTCTAGATGCAAAGATTCAGCGTGCTGGACACAAGTTGTTCATCGACCCAGAGAACGTTATGCCTCACCGCAGACGCAGACCATTCAAGCCTTACATGAAGCAGATGAGAAACTACGGCTACACTCGAATGGTCGCAAACAAGCGCTGGCCTGAAATCGCAGAATGGTCGCATACAGCAATCGGATTCTTCCCTTGGATTGTAGTTGCAGCAGCGACTAGCGTAATTTTCGGAGCTGCAACTGGAGGGGCAGCAGCAGACACATGGTTCACCCTATCTGGAGTGTGGGACATCTCCCGAATCGCCTTCCACATTCCTGCTGGCTTAGGTGCCCTGTACATTGGCATCTGCTGGCTAGGTGCTGCGATTGGAACAAGTCCACATCGAAGCATTGGCACTGTATTCTTAGCTCCTCTATTCGTGTTCTTAGCACACTGGGCATACGGTGCTGGGGTCAACAAAGCATGGAAGGAAATCCGCAAGACCGGCGGAAGTGCTGGAGTCGGTGAACAAATCGACGATAGAATACGAACTGCTTGACTAGGTTTATCCGGACCCCGATTTAGGAATGCCCATGGGGCAAAGATTCAGAGATAGAATCGATGCTCCTGATGATACAAACGACGCTAGAGAAATCTGGATGTTAATCAGAAGTTGGTTGACCATTTTTCGAGTCTTACTGGTAATTGCGATAATCATCGTTGCAGAAATCTTCGAGGAGGTAACACTCCTCAACTTCTCTCTTTCTGTATGGGCAATAGTAGTCGGCTTCCCGCTATTCCTTCTCGTGTCAATGATTATCATTCAAGGTGACAAACGATTTGCTCCTGACTTGGAGGAGAAGCGACGTATTCGAATGAAGGATAGCTGATCAGCGCTGACCTGTCTGAATCTGCCACTGGCTTGCATAGACACCATTGTTCTCGATTAACGCCTCGTGAGTTCCTCTCTCAACAATCGCTCCATCAACCATCGAAATGATCTCTTCAGCACTGCGAATAGTGGAGAGTCTGTGTGCTACAGCGATTGTTGTTCTGCTACCGCCGCTTGCGATTAGGTTCTCTTGGATTCTCTTCTCTGTTTCAGCATCTAATGCACTTGATGCTTCATCAAGAACGAGTAGGCTAGGATTCTTCAGAAGTGCACGTGCTAGTGAAACTCTTGCTCTCTGCCCACCGGATAACTTGGTTCCTCTGTCTCCAACCATTGTCTCTAGACCGTCTTCGAAGTCGTTGACAAAGTCTGCCGCACCAGCCAATTCTAGCGCTCTCATTATCTCTTCATCATTTGATTCTCTGTTGTAAGCGACGTTCTGCTTTAGTGTACCGAAGAATAGGAATGGCTCTTGACTTACGAATCCCATTCCTGCACGGACAGAATCCAAGGTCAAGTCTTGGACGTCTATTCCGTTCACCATCACAGTTCCTTCTTGCGGCTCGTAGTACCTCATTAGCAACTTCAGGATGGTTGTTTTTCCTGCACCTGTGTGACCCATCACACCAAGGAATTCCCCGGCATTTACCTTGAACGATATTCCTGCTAGAACCTTGGTAGAGGTGCCTGGATATGTGAAGTGTACATTGTCAAATTCGATTGAAGTAATTGGACCATCCAATTCCTTTGCATCTTCTTTGTCGTTTATTGTAGGCTCTAGATCTACCAAAGCGAAGACCCTGCGAGCGCTCGCTTCACCCTTTTGCAACTGGTTAACCAACATTCCAAAGATGAACATAGGCATGGTCATTCTTGTTGAAATCAAAAGGAAGGTGACCAACTGACCAGTTGTGATGTCTCCGGACTTTGTTAGATATCCACCCACGGTCACAAGCAGACCAAACGCAATACCAGCGATTCCGTACAGTCCCGGGAGGAATCGGTTTCTGTCTTTGCTGGCACCGATTGCTTGGTCTCTGTATGCGGTTGATTCTTCGTCAACTCTGTTTGCTTCCCATTCCTGAGCGTTGTATGCTTGTACTACGGAAATACCGGAAATTACGTTCTCTAGAACCGCTGTGATGTCTCCTGTAGACTCTCTTTGTTGACGATATTTTCTCTGAACTCTAGTTGAGAAGAGATAGACTAGTGGAATGATTAGAAGTAGCGGAGCAAATAGTACAGCAGCTAGTTTCCAACTCATCAAAACCAGAATCAAAAACGCAGTACCGAACGTGACAATGATTCTAATTATCGAAGTAGAAGCATCGCTAATCACGTCTTCTAACTGATTCACGTCAGCCGATAAAACGCTCATCAGTTGACCTGTTTGTCGTAAATCATAGTACGATGCCTCCATGTCGATTAGCGACCTTGTAGCATCTAGACGCAAGTCGTGCTGAACCTTGTAACCTAGCGTCTGCCAACAGTATTCACTTATTCCTTGGAATACTGCTAAACTAGCGAAGCCTAAGAAAATCAGAAGACCGTAGCCGATTGCAAGATTGTCTGTGATAAGAGGGAATAGGCTGTTGTCTAGGAGGTCTCTCATACCTCCAAAGAATCCTTCAGTGTCATTGCCAGCGTAATAATCCACTGCGAATCCAATGAATACGAACGGAAGTAAATCAGCGAACCTAGCCATTCCGTTTGCCAATATACCAGTTAGAGCACGCTTCTTGTACTGCAGACCGTAAGGTACAACCCGCCAAATTTGCTTACCGAGTATCTCTACCTTCGACGAATTCAACTCTTCTGGCGAGAGATGGTCGTATTGGGCTGAACGAGGATTTCCTGCTCCCATATTTGCCCGTTTAGTCCACAGATTATGAAGGTGCGTAATATCATAACATTCATCCCCTTCTGTGTACAAGAGAATAACATGCGCGCGGTTGCCCTAGTCGGATTGCTGATTTTATCCTCGTTTGGAACAGTTGCTGCATGGCAACCGCAGACCCAGAGTGGAGATACAATCGGCTTATTGAATGGAAATGTAGATTCCATTCCAATCGACCAAATGCCACAAGTTCCTCAGTATGGATTCTGGATGCTAACTCGCGATTACCCTGTTCCCTCAACATGGGTACATGATTTGGCTGATGCTGGGGTCGAATGCTGGTCGTTCTTACCACAGTCTGCATTCCATTGTGAATTGAGCGGACACACACCTGCACAATTAGAAAAATTCGAGGTAAACGGCATGATCAAGATGCCGCCTTCCGCAAAATTACATCCAGACCTATTGCCTTCCCTTGAAGGTAAAATGACGTCATGGATGATGACCAAAGGATTCGGAATGGTCAGTGTCGTTCTCTCTGGAGATGAATTACCTGAAGACATTCATCACAGAGGAGACATTGAAGTGTTGTATCACAATTACAGATGGGCGACATTGGAGGTTAGAACAAGTGGAGTACATTGGTTATCTGAGCAATCTGAAGTTGAATGGATTGAACCCAAGTTTGAGAGAATCCTCTACAATGATGTCGCTGATGGTGTAATTGCAGCTGATGTTCTAAGAAATGCGACTCAGATGGCTGGAATCAATTCAGCTTGGAACGCATTGGACGGGACTGGAATCATCGTTGCAGTCTCTGATACTGGTCTTGACAACGGCGTGAATAATACTAACATGCACCCAGATTTCAAAGACCACATAGTTGGAATTCACTCCTACGGTATAAAAAACAGTGCACGCAGTTGGGTAAATGCACCTTACAATGACGGAGCATCTGACCTTGATTCGGGACACGGCACCCACGTTGCAGGTTCAGTACTAGG
>MDTD01052434.1_pt1 | contig 10164 bp, 9 predicted proteins | sample 811221 | NCBI WGS metagenome assembly MDTD01 (sample SAMN05326646, study PRJNA326480) | marine metagenome | isolation source: seawater | place: Pacific Ocean: South West | collected 2011
CTTCAACCAAAACATAAAGGCAGCCTCCCTCCGAAATCTTGGCAACCAAAACATGTCCGGAAAGCTGCAGCGCCGCCAACTTGACTTTGTCCAGTCGCTGAACCGCGACCTGCTTGATCGCAAAAAACAAAGCTCGCAGATTGAGGGAGTCATCGAATCGTACGAACTGGCTTTTCGCATGCAGTCAGCCGTCCCCGAGTTGATGGATGCGAGTAACGAAAGTAAGGCAACGCTGAAACAGTACGGCATCAACAATCGCGCGACCGAGAACTTCGGCCGCCAATGCCTGATGGCGCGGCGGTTTGCTGAAGCCGGGGTTCGTTTTATCGAGATCACGCATGGCAACTGGGATCAGCATCGAAATCTCAACGCAGCCCTCACTCGAAACTGCGCCGCCACCGACCAACCGCTTGCTGCGCTACTGAAGGATTTGAAGGAACGCGGACTGCTCGACGAGACACTCGTCATCTGGGGCGGTGAATTCGGGCGCACCCCGCATATCCGACAGGACGACGGCCGGGATCACAACTCGACCGGGTTCAGTTTTTGGATGGCCGGCGGAGGGGTCAAAGGCGGAATCGTTCACGGCGCTACCGACGAACACGGCGTGGCTGCAGTGGAGAATCGCATGCATTTCCACGACCTACACGCTACGATCCTTCACCTCTTGGGGCTCAACCACGAAAAGTTGACCTACAAGTACGCCGGCCGTGACTTTCGATTAACGGATGTCCACGGAGAGGTCGCCCACGATATTATCGCCTGATCGCCCTTGGCCAAGCGCTTGGCCAAGCGGAAAAAAACAGCGGCAAAGGTTGACATTTTCTGGCATCAGAGCGACTTTCTGAGCGGCTTAATGCTACATCTTGTGGCATTAATTGAATCAAACACAATATACAGCCAAGAGTGGCTGTTTTTGATTTGAATACATCGCAAAGAATGTCGTCGATAATCGACGACGTGAAACGATTTTATCGGTAAAAACCAATGAAACTGAAGCTCAACTCCCATAAGTCCCGCAAGGGTGCGTTCACACTTATCGAAATTCTTCTGGTGCTCGTGATCATCGGATTGGTGGCCACGGCGCTGGTAGTCAACCTCATGCCCCAGCAAGCAGGCGCAGAGAGAGATGCGGCCGGTATCCTGATTAAATCGGTCAAGAGCTCACTCAACACATATCGCTTGAACATCGGCCATTATCCGACCGAGGAGGAAGGTGGACTGTTGGCCCTGTTGAAAAAACCTGAGTTTGAAAACGAGAAACTGGGGGCGAAATGGAACGGCCCCTATGTGGCAGAAACCACAACCTTTGAGGATTCCTGGGGCAATCAACTCATTTACGAGCCGGCCGATCCGGAGTTCAAACAGCCTGAAGATCCTGATTACCGCTTGTTCTCAATGGGGCCGAATGGCATTCGGGACGACGAAGATGACATCGGGGACAAGGAACAACAGGACGAAGTCGACAGTCTGGAGGAATTAGGCGAAGCCGGCGATTCAACGACCGGGAATGAATAACCGGCCGCACTACGCCGGCACTTCCAACAAGGGGTTTTCGCTGTTGGAGCTTCTTTTGGTGCTGGTGATAGTGATGCTACTTTTTGGCGCCGCGGTTTTTGAGTTCAACTCAATGGGCCGCGGCGCTTCGCTTTCAGAGGGGGCTGATCAACTGGAATCCTTGTTTCGTTTTGCCCGGAATGAGGCGGAACGGACCGGGAAAAATGTGCGGATCCGTTTCGGCCCGATTGAAACGGATTCCCCCGACACCTCGGCGGATTTCTCTTTAACCAACTCCGTGCAGACTTCTACTGCCGGCGAGTCGTATCCCATTGTTGAGTGGGAATCGAATCCGGTTGAATGGCCAGGTCAATTCAAGCCAATGGCGAACAGCTCATCGTTTACCGAGGGAATCAGTGAATTGGTGAAAATTGAATCCATCGAATTGGCCGGACTCGATGCCCGGATGAGTTCACTCCAATCCTCGTTGGATACACCCCAGAACAATGCGGGCGACAATTCCTCTCTTTCGATTGAGAACTCTCTTCCTATTTTGCATTTTTATCCGGACGGCTCATGTGATTCGGGCAAGGTACAACTCGCCGACATCAAACCGGACAACCTGAATAAAATCATCGTTGAATTAATCGGGTATACAGGAACCGTTCGTCATCACTTCGTTGAAAACATCCCACAGGAAATCAGCGAACCGGATGCGAACAACGTCCGGGATACCAACACACCGCTTGGCCAAGCGGATCCCGCGCCGTGACAATTCACCCACAGCGGCACCGGCACCTCCATAGCGGAGCGGTATTATTTGAGATCGTACTGGCGCTCGTGCTGTTCACAGTTTCCGCAACCATTATCACCAACAGCTTCAGCGCCTCGCTTAGGAGCGTGGACCGAATGAGGCACGAACTGGATGCAACCAATTTGGCGATCTCAACGCTCGCAGAGGTTGAACTTGGCCTCAAGCCAATGGAGTCCGCTCCCCCCACAGAGTTCGAGCCGCCGTTTGAAAAGTGGACGTGGCAGATCGAGGTAACCGAACCAAGCGAGGATCTCGACATGGGAGGCAGTTTGTCCCTCGTCGAGGTGATCATTCAATCGGAGGATCTTGGGCACGAAACACGGCTGGCGCGAATGCTTCGTGGACAGCAAAGCGCCCCTCCCCTGCTCAACTGACACATGGATATCCCGCACACATATCGCTTGGCCAAGCGGAGATATTCCTTCGGGGCATTCACGTTGCTCGAAGTGCTTTTGGCGGTATCCATTGCGTCCGTTCTGCTGGCTACCGCATTATATTTTTACCACCAGTCGGCCCGATTCAGATCAGACTTAATTGACGAAACAGACAGGATTGCCAGTGCCCGCCTGATTCTGAATCGAATGAGTTCAGAATTACGAGGCACAATGTTCCATCCAACGCGAAACGTGGGGTTCAAAGGAGGATCAAACTGGGTTGAATTCTTGAAGTCGGAAGTTCCAAGCGAAGCCAGTTGGACTCTTGCAACAGAAAACTCCCAATCCGCCTATCCGGAAACCGGCTACCGACTGATCCGATATGAGTTGGCCATGAAGAATGTGATCGACACCGCCTTGGACAATGAGGCGAATCGGGAGATGATTGAAAATCTCAGTCTGGACGTAGGAGACTCTGGCGGTGGACGGGAAGACGCTACCCCACTAAGACAAGGTGATGCCATCGACCGAACTGAAAAACGCCTCCTCACAGCCAAGACCTCCACGAACACAGTGACCACCATCAACATCGATTCGGTTCGAATCACAGATCAATTGAAATACATGAAGTTCCGATATCTGGATTCTGGCATTTGGCAGGACTCATGGGGTGGACCAAACCCACCAACCGGCGTTGAGATCAGTCTTGGTGTGGAGCCGTATTCTGTGACAAACGTCCTCGAAGAATACACGAACCACGTTTTTCGCAGGACTATAAGCATCCCCACGAAACGGGTATTCAGTGCCGAGAACGCCTCAAGTCCCGTCGACGAAAACATCGAGACAGTCGAACCTTGAACACAGACTTTGCGAAACACAACCGAAGCCAAGCCATCGCCCTGATCGGTGTACTGGTGATCGTTGGGTTATTAAGCATGCTCTCCCTGAGTCTGATGTATCGCATGAATGCAGCGGCGACTTCCTCTGCCACCACCCTGCCCTCGGAACAGGCTTGGGCAGTCGCATTAAGTGGGCTAGACCAAGCCACCAGCGCCGTCTCGGACCCCACCCGGACAGCGATCGGCTGGATGGACAACCCGGCCGAATTCGAGCATCAACTCGTCTACGACGACGGAATCGATAAATGGTATTATTCAGTTTTCCGACAAGGCAATCTTGAATCGGGGGACATCGCCTACGGGATTACCGATGAAGCCTCGAAACTTCCCCTGGCACTGACGAACGTCACCCAACTACTCGAGGTGCCAAACTTGACCCTTCCCCTGGCAGAGTCACTCGCCGATTTTGTCGATCCCGATTCCATTACTCGAGACAACGGGGCCGAGCAGGATGCCTATGACCTGTTGCCCGTCGCCTATTCGATTCCAAATCGCCAGGTCAGTTTCCTCGATGAACTGTTGCTCGCGAACGGTGTCACCACAGGCCACCTTTACGGCGAAGATGCCAATCGAAACTACAAACTCGACATCAACGAAAACGACGGCGAGTTGCTAATGCCGCCGGATAATCAAGACAGCGCACTTGCCGGTGGGTTCCATCGATATTTCACACTCCACTCGCGAGACTGGAATGTCGACTCATTCAATCAACCAAGGAAAAACTTAAACTCAACAACTGAGAAGTTGATTGAGTTTGGCCTTGATGAGCAACTCGCCCAGTTCCTTCAGGCCAAGCGCACCGCCGAACAACCAATCGAATCCTTGGCCGACCTCGTCGGTGCCTCCGTCACAGTCACCGAAACCGGGAACATTAATCGGGAATACCAATCCGGCGTCACCGAGGAAACGCTTTCAACGCTCATCGACAGCTACACGTTGCAACCCGACCCAATTTTACCGGGCAAAGTCAACATCAACACCGCTCCAGCGAATATTTTGGCTCAAATCCCTGGAATAGACGAAGAATTGGCCACCGCCATCTCCTCAACCCGCGCCAGTATTACCCCCGAAAAAAGTCGATCAATCGCTTGGCTTCTGGAAGCCGGTATCGTCAATATCGACCAATTCAAGCAACTCGAGCGCTACCTCACAGCACGCAGTTTTCAATTCCATGTGCAGGTGGTTGGGTATGGACTCCCCTCCGGCCGATTCCGGCGGCTCGAAGCGATCATCGACCTGATCGGCCCTGAACCGAGAATTATTTACCTCAGAGATTTGACCAAGCTGGGTGTTCCGTACCATTTTAGTGCCCAGCGGGATACGAACCTGACACAGAATGACTGAGGCCACATCTAAAACGAAGCGCTCCAAGCCAAGCGGCTTGGCCAAGCTGGGCACTCGCCTCAAGCGTCGAGGAGAAGTCACCGCGCTGGACATCGACAAGCGAATGCTTCGCGTTGTCCACGTGACGTCATCTCGTGGAACGGCAAAAGTCTCCCGCGTGGAACTGATCCCGGTTCCAACTGAGGATTTCGATCTGCAAAACCCGAAAATCGTCGGCGAGTGGATCGGGGATCAACTCAAGGCCATTCGCCTCACGCCCGGAACGGTCGTGATGGCCGTGCGCCGAGGAGAAGCGGTCCTCAAGGAATTCCAACTCCCGCCCCTCAAGGATATCGGAGAGATGGCCTCCATGGTGCGCATGCGGGCCAGCCGCGAGCTTCCCTTTCCCGAGTCACAGGCTTCGATCGATTTCACCGTCACCAAAGCGCCCACCCGTCAGGAAATTAAGGCCGCAAAAAAAGAACCGTCCTCTTCAACAAACTCTGAGGCAAAAGCAGACGTCGTAGTCTCGGCGATCAAAAATGAGACTCTCGACTACTACAAAACCGTTGCCGAATCGGCCGGCTTTACACTGGCAGGTCTCGGACTGCGGCCGATGGCCTCATATCGTGCGCTGAACGCATGCGTCCCCGAGTTAAAGAATGGTACGGTCGCTCTCGTTTCGGTTCGCCGGCATGAGGTCGATGTCGATATCCTCATTGACGGCAGGCTCGTTTTCAGCCGTGAGTTATCGGCCGACCTCAACCTTCCTGATGACTGTCTCGAACTGGAGCGCAATGAGCGACTCAATCAGGCCACAAAGGAAATTTTTCGTTGTCTTCACAGTTACGAAGGCTCGGAGACCTATCAAAAAGTCGATCAACTATTTGTATCGGGCGGAACAGGTCTCGAAGAGGAGTTGTGCGAACAAATCCAGTCCGGCATCAACACGCAATGCAGCAGAATGCCACTACCCACCGGCATACGGCTACCCGAGAACAAAAAAGAGGATGCCTCCAGGGCGCTAACCTCGCTTGGCCTTGCGCTTGGTTTCGTCGATGAAGGTGGCCTCGCCGTCAATTTCCTCTCCCCAAAACGACCGGTGGTCCGCCGAAATGAAGGCCGCACCAAATGGTTGCTCGGGGTATGCCTACTGCTTGCCTCATTGGTCATGCTCTTTTCATTTCGGAGTCGCTTTGAAGCGGATGCAAAAGCAGCCTACAACTCTCTTACCCCGCAATATACCAAACTCAAAAAAGATGAACGCGCCAATAAGATCATTATCCGCACCGGTAACGCCGTAACAGACTGGCAAAACAGCGCGACCGACTGGCTCGGGCATTTCGCTTTTCTCAGCTCGGTCCTGCCGCAGTGCGACAAGGTTTATCTGACTTCCATGGGGTCAAGGCGCGCCGGTTCAAACGGTATTCTCTCATTCCAACTTCAGGCCAAGGACAGTGACACCTTGCACTCGGTGGAAAAGTCCCTTCGCGAATTGGGTTACTCGTTCAAGTCCGTTCCGCATACTCCCGGCAACGACCGGCACGGCTACTCTTTCAGGGCATCGTTTGATTTGCTCATTCCGTCAGATTTCGAACACGACATAAAAGAAAACCTCAAGACCAACACGCCGCCGGCGAGGATTGAGGACGATATTCACGCAAAAGGTCTCACCGTCGCACCCAAGCGAAAGGATCCCCGGAATGGTTAGCACCAACCTCAAAAATGTGTTGCTGGCCGTCATCGGCCTCATGGCTGCGGTGATATTTATCACCAAGGCGATCGTTCCCTGGGTCGTTAACCCTGTGAAAAAATGGGAAAAGAGCGCCACCAACCGTAAAAGTCAGATTAACGCACTTCAAAAAATTCAAAAAGAAGCAGACCGACACCGTAAAATCCTGACAAAGATCAATCAAAAGGGATTTGCCAACTCGCCGGCTGAAGCATCGGCAACCATGGGCGAACACATCACCAAGCTCATCAGGCAAAGCGGGCTACCGGAGGCTGAATTTTCACGGCGACCATTTGAACCCCGGGCCATCGTCAAAAACGGCCCCAAGCCGATCGGTTACACTGTCAGCGGACAAGGCTCACTCAAGAACGTCACAGATCTGTTGTTTCTCCTACAGAACGACCCGCACATTCAACGTGTGGAAAACATTTCACTATCACCCATCAGCGGCAGCACGAACGTTCGAGTCAATTTCCAATTCCTGTCATTGGTCATCGGGACGAAGTACGGCAAATTCACCGGCACAAATACACCTCCCGTGTTCCCTACAGTCGGAAGTGAGGATCGATCTCTTTATGCGGGTATCACCAAGCGTGCCCTGTTTTTACCCTACCAAAAACAACCCCCACCCCCACCGCCCCCACCCGCCCAACCAAAGCAAATACCACCCACTGCACCACCTCCTCCCGGCCCGGAAACATACAAAATCGTCTCCCTCTCAGAGTGGCAGGGCCAACAGGAAGTGATGGTTTTCGACACGAACAAAAAGAAAACAAAAAGCTACAAGCTCGGCGACGACCTCGCCGGCGGAAAAATTGTGATGATCGACTACCGGCAAATGCCCTTCCCCAAAAAACCGGCATTACTGTCCCAAAGCCGAGTGATCGTGACGATTGATGATGAATTTTGGGCGATCGAACGAGGCAACACGCTGGCTGACATTCATAAATTATCCGTGGAACAGTTACCCAAGCGCTTGGCCAAGCCGCCGTTATGAGCCAAGTCGTCAAGCTGCTACGTGACCTCATCGCGTTGCCCAGCGTGAACAACGCGTTCCTCCCCCCCGACGACTCTCACGCAGGAGAAAATCGAATTGCTGAATACCTCACGCATCGGGCGGCCAAGGCCGGATTTGCAGTAGAGCGTCAAACGACGGAATGTGGGCGCGACAACTTGATCGCCCGCCTGACTCCGCTTGGCCAAGCGCGCCACAGAATCATACTCGCCCCGCACATGGACACCGTCGGGGGAGATCTCGATAAAATATTCCGCCCGGTAAAAAAGGGGGATCGCATTCACGGACGTGGTGCCTGTGATACCAAGGGCAGCGTCGCGGTCATGTTTCACTCGCTGGAACGCTTGGCCAAGCGGCGCCAGCGCCCCACAAACACCGAGTTCGTCTTCATCGGGTTCGTCGATGAGGAGTGCAATCAAACCGGGTCCCGCGCATTTTCGGGCCTCAAGTTAAAAGCCGATCTCGCGCTTGTCGGCGAGCCCACGAAATGCCGGGTGGTCACTGCACACAAGGGCGATCTTTGGCTGCGCCTCTCAACCAAGGGCAAGGCAGCGCACGGGGCAAGACCTGAGTTGGGCCGAAACGCGGTTCATCTCATGTCAAAATGCATCGATGCCATCGAGACTGAATACGCTCAATCACTGAGCAACAGATCTCATCCAATACTGGGTCACCCCACGATTAACACGGGGATGGTTCGTGGCGGTTCTCAACCGAATATCGTACCGGATTCTTGTGCCGCTGATTTCGATCGGCGCACCCTCCCCGGTGAGTCACTGGTTTCCATCCGCCGCGAAATCAGCGGGGTGTTAAAAAAACGAGGGCTAAAAGCAACATTGACGAACGTCAAGGGATTCGCCTGTCCCGCCCTTGAAACCGACCCCAATTTCCCGGCGGTAAAAAAACTCATGCAAACGATGAAACAGACGAAACCACTGGGAGTCGACTATTACTGCGACGCCGCGAACATCGCAGCCACGGGGGTTCCCGCAGTAGTTTGGGGGCCGGGCAACATCGCACAGGCTCACACTGCCGATGAATGGATCGAGATAAATCAATTGGAAATAGGCGTTGACGCCCTGACTCGATTCCTTTTGTCGATGCCGTAGTATCGCGGCACACTTTTCGTCATGAGACTGGCCCTGCTGACGCACGAACCGTTTTACCCGCCTTCCGGCGGCGGATCGGCGGAGGCGGTGTATCTCGTCAAAGAACTGGTGAATCGCGGCCACGAAGTACATTTATTCTGTCCTGATTTTCCTGATCGAAAACAAATCGCCGCTCGATTCGGTATCCGTATTCACCCGTTTACCCGATGGAAAATGGGGCGTTACACACGGTTCCGTTCTTTGAAATACCTCGCATACCCTGGCGCTTTACGAAAGTTGGTATTAAGGGCCTCAAGGGATTTTCAATTCGACGCCCTCTTTTCCCAGCACGCCATCTCTGCCGTTGCCGCCGGCAAACTTAAATCCGATTTAAACATCCCGACGGTAATGAATTTTTTGGATTACCTGACTGGATTTATGGAGTCGTGGCCAAGGTGGGTCATGCCGCGAGTCGTCCTGAACCGACTGATGCGTTTCGAATTAAACCTGCCCTCCCGCTACGACGCGAATGCCGTGCTCACGGTATCTACCGAACTGGCGAGACGATTCATCGAAAACGGCTATCCTGAATCGCGTATTCAAACGATCCACTACGGCTACGACTCAACGCTCTTTCGTCCTACCCTGCCCTCCTCGCCCCTGTCCCCCACTATCGTGATGCACGGTTCGTTCGACACCCATCATTTGGGGCCGATCGCCACCGAGGCCATCACACGAATCGCTCAAGCGAAACCGGAAACGCATTTCCTTTTCATTGGCAAGGAAACCGCAGCACTCAAGAACTTGACCGAAAGGGTGCGCCGAACTGTCCGCTCGGCCAACATTCAATGCACGGGATTTGTTGATTACAACTCCATCGCCAGTGGGCTTGGCCAAGCGCATGTCGGAATCATTCCGTATGAGTCCTCGGTCGGCACACACTGCGCCTTCGTGGCGAAGATGGTTGAATACACCGCTGTCGGCTTGCCGGTTGTCAGTACTCCCTTGGCAGGGGTGAAGGCCTATTTTGAAAACGAACCGTCTGTTCGTTTCTCAGGGTTCGATGGCGAACAATTCGCAGAGGATGTTTTAAACGCACTTGAAAATCCCCCTTCAGAAGAAGACACCCAACGCTTGGCCAAGCGCGTTGCCACGGAGTTGGATTGGAAAGTAGTCTGCCGGGAAGCCGTAAACCGATTGGAATCCGTGGGCGATGGACGATAACAGGGAAACATTCTTTCGTCAGGGAAGTTGGATGGTGACGGCCACGTTCATCAGCGGTGTGCTGATGTTCGCTGTTCACTTTTTCGGTGGATGGATGAATCGCAACGAGTACGGCCTTTTCGTCACTCTGCTACAGGTTTTAAATCTCATGATGATTCCCGCGTTGGGTTTGCAGACTGTATTTGCCCAACGAACTGC
>MDTD01074990.1_pt1 | contig 10164 bp, 9 predicted proteins | sample 811221 | NCBI WGS metagenome assembly MDTD01 (sample SAMN05326646, study PRJNA326480) | marine metagenome | isolation source: seawater | place: Pacific Ocean: South West | collected 2011
GCTTGTCTGCACATGCCGCCGCCGCCACCTAATCAAATTATTCTGGTAGACGCGCCTGAGGGCGTACAGATGTCTGCACTCTATGAGCCGTTCTGGTTAGAAGGTGAGGTGAGTACGGTTGTCACTGAGAATGACATGGCCAAATCAGCTTATGCCATGCAGCTACACAAGCTGTCCCCCTACAGCGAGTGACGCTCTCAGTTTTGTAGGTTTACCGACAGGGACTTTGGTGTGGCCTGCCCAGCACCCTGACCCCAATCTGCCACCCACAACACATCGATTCGCTCTAAGCCGAAGGGCAATCCATCGCGGTTGAAAACGATTCGCGTCAGCGCCTCGTCGCTTTCACATTCAAAGGTATAACTAGCCGACACGTCGCTATGGGAGTCAGCGTTGGACGCGTCTCCGTCATCCTCGTGATCATGATGCTCATGCGCGTGGTGATCTGAGGTGCTTGTGTGATCTTCGTCGTGGCCGCCCGCATCACCCTCAACGTGTCCGGCATGTTCCTCTGTATGTTCGTCATCGCCCGCGTGGTCCGTTGCATGATCCGCGTGCTCATCCGAATGATCGGAGTGCGCCTCCGGCTGCGATGGGGCGTTGCCAACGCCTACTAGCGAGGAAACGTCAACGGTTGCGTCTATCAGTACACAGGAGTTGCCCTCTAGCGCTAATAGGTCACGCGGCGCCATCAGAATGGCCTCCGCGCGCGCGACGGCCGCTTTTTGCTCCTCGGTGACGGCAGCCGTTTCAAAGCCCACCAAGCTTTGTGCCGGGGCGTTGAAGGTAATCAGCACGTCTTTACCCTCGGAGGATAGAAGCAGTTCGGCAGCTCCATGCTCATGTGCACCCCCTGCGGCCCAGGCGGTGCTGCAACTACAGGCGACCGCGCTAAACATCAAGAGTCGCAGGGGTTTACAGGTGCTTGCCGTGCTCATGGTGTGTCTAGCATGCATGGGCGGACCTGCAGAATTTAAAGTTCAGTGCATGACTTAGGGCAACGATACCCGACCCCAAAAGGGTACCAGCCGTCTCTAGCGACTCGCCGCCGATGTCATGGGCCAAGAGGGCCGAGAAAATGAGTATGCAGATTCCAGTGACTCCGACAGCGACCACAGTGAGAATGCGATGCACACGGCACCCGAGAGTGAGTGAGAAAACGCTGATGGGGATAATGAGGGCTAGCAGGCCGAGATGAATGCGCTCGTCCCCGAGACCCGAGAGCGCGCCGGAAGGGAAAAGCGCCAACAGTAACGGCACCATCAAGCAATGCAACGCACAAGTAAAGGAAAGGCCGATAGCCGCTTTGTCGCCTGATTCTGTTGTGAAAAACAGGTTGATCATGGTGTGACTGCCTGACCTTCTCTTTGCTCACACTGTGTGCATCGACCTTTGATCTCCAGCTGTGGGCTGATTGCGCTGAAGCCAGCAGAGCTGGCTGCAGTCTGAAGCGCTTTAACTGCATCCTCTGAAAGATTGATTTCCTGGACATGGCGGCAGCTGCCGCAGATCAGGAACTGCGATTTGTTGTGCTCGTGTGAGCAAGAGATGTGTGAGCAACACACATACTTGTTTGCAATATCTAATTTGTGAATGAGATTCTGCTCTTGGAAGAGATCCAATATTCTATAGACGGACATGGCAGGCATGTTGCTGTCGCTGTCGGCATTGCATCTCTCCGCTATCTCATAGGCAGAGAGGGCGACGTCGGCTTTGATCAGCACTGACAATACCTGTTTGCGTCGCTCGGTGAACCTGATGCCCTGCTGAAGGCATTTTTGTTCAGCGGCGGTCATTACACTTTGATAATTAACCATATTCATTGGCCGTCGATAGTTCCAGGGCCATCTCCTGGGTGGATACAATATATCAATTCCCGCTTAATGTGGATTGTGGGGCATTTTGGAGCTCTCAGGTGCAGCTCCGCAGCAGTTTGTCAAAGCGACACCGTGGTTGCGGGGTTCGGATCATTGCGCGGATCGGTGAGGCGTCCAGCGGGGAAAGACACGGCCTTAACCGTGTCCTCGGAATCCAAACACAGCTTGTGGTTGTTGTCGCCATCTTCTAAATCTGCCAGCGCAAGGGGAGGCCGCGTGGTCGTAGACCCGGTGGGGAGCTCATATGTTACTTCGTAGAGGTCGCGCTCGACCGCGTCGGCATCTTTACCGTTTGGCTTTGTGACGCCGCCCTCCCAAGTGACGCGGAGGACCTGTTTCGTCCCGGTGGGGCAGCCTGTGCCGCCACCGAAGGGTAGCGCGGTGCCGGGGTGATCGAGCATCCACTGTGTATGCGGGACAGCTTCGGCGACTACAAGACTGGGCCCAGTCTCAAGGGGGGTCACGGCTACTGATGCACCCTTAAAATTAAGAGCGTTATCCTTGGATAGCACGTTTCCCACGATCTCCACGGTCTCGGGCTGGTCATGGATGCTTCCATACTGGCCAACCAGCAGGACTGTGCGCAGCTCGCCCGGGTCATCGGCGGGCGCCAGCGTCAAGCAACGGACCTCGCCCACCGACCCTGAAGCAGCCGTAATTTTGAAGTCGCCGGGCTGTAACGTTTGCACGTTCAGCTCATGGGAGAATACGACAGGCATTCCATCCATTCCCGCTGCGCCCTCACAAATGACTCTACCCGCCAAAAACGGCAACGCGTCATCAAGACCAAAGAAGGCAGAGAGAAGCTCTGCACTATTTTTGGCGGGGTCTGCAGTGGCGCTGACCTCCGTAATTGTCGTGTCGATTTGAGAGTAGTTATCCAAGGTCCTCTCATACCCCAGTGAAAGATAGGCAATCCGAACCAGGTTGCTTTGTGCCAGAAAATAAATAACTGAACACACTAGCAGTAGTGTCCCCAGACGCACGGTTTTTCTTAAGATCGACATAGTGGCTCCCTCAACGTTGTCGCTAACCGGCCATCTTGAACTAGATAGATTATCGTATAACAGCGAACAAGCCTTTAGCGGAGCTCTGATCTTTCATGCAGCGACTTTTGCTCCTCGGTACCAGCATGGCGCTAGCGATTTTTGGTCAGCCCAACGCTTCCTCTGATGCGGTTACGGATATGGCCAATGTCACCGTGATGACATTTAACGTTGAGAACTTGTTCGATACTGCTGATGACAAGGACAAAGACGACCACACCTACTTACCCCGCTCAGTCAAGGATGATCCAGCGCACACTGCAAAGTGCGCGCCAATTGCAGTGAAACGGTGGCGACACGAATGTTTGGAGCTTGATTGGAATGAGCAGGTCTTGGACTTCAAGCTATCGCAGCTCGCAGGCGTCATTTTGCAAGTCAATGCCGGTCTTGGTCCGGACATTATTTCTCTTCAGGAGGTTGAAAATTCCGAGGTGCTATCTCGCTTGTCGCGGGAATATCTAAAGAGCGCCGGTTACGGTGAAGCAATATTGATAGAGGGGCGTGACCGGCGAGGTATTGACGTGGCTTTTCTGTCGCGGCTGCCATTGGTGGCAAGCCCGGTGCTGCACGCTTTTGATGCGTCTGACTTTACGGAGCGGCAGACGGACACACGTGGTGTGCTGGAGGCAACTTTCGAATTGCCAGATGGAAGTCGGCTTACTGCCCTTAGCGCTCACTTCCCCGCGCCGTTTCACCCTATTGAGATGCGCGAGCTTGCCTACGAACATCTTAATTCGATCCGCTCGAACATTCCGCTGCACCACCATGTGGTCGCTGCCGGTGATTTCAATACGCCGTTGCGCGAAATGACTGAAACGACGATTCTCGATGATCACGTGAGGCCGTTTTGGACGATCGTGCACGAAGTGGATTGTTCGGGCTGCAAAGGGACCCACTATTGGTCGCCAGGCAAGAGTTGGTCGTTCCTCGATATGATTTTTTATTCCCAGTCAGCGCATGCAGACAACACTTGGCGCATTAAAGCAGGTGGAGTGTTCATCGTTGATGACTTCCCAGATCAATTAAATGATGATGGCACCGTGCGGCGCTTCAATCCTGAGGCAATGCGGGGTGTCTCAGACCATCTGCCTATGGTCATGACTCTCGAACGGGCCCCGGAGTAATGAAAGCCCCAGTTGCCCGGTACGTCTCACAAGGTCGCGCCTTGCACATTTTTTACCTACTCGCGTTGTTGGTCTTGTCTACTATCGTGTCGGCGCATCCAGAGGACGAATTCTGTATCCCTGGCGACGGTATGCTGGATCCGGCACTGTGCGAGGCGCTCAACGCCACCCAAGTCAGCGGGCAGATCAGGCCACTGCTGACTGAAGCAGGGGTGGAGCTCAGCGGCTTTGAAACCGCGAGGCTTTACGTGGGCATTGGAGTTGACCATATCCTGTCGGGCGGGCTGGATCACATCCTCTTTATATTGGCTTTATGTTTGACCTCAACAGAACTTCGCGCACTGGCTGTTCAAGTGACCATGTTTACCTTGGCGCACAGTACGACGCTGGGCCTTGCGGCTTCAGGATGGATCACACCGAATCTGGCCTGGATTGAAGCATGCATTGCAGCCACGATCGCCGTCGTGGCGATCGAGAATTTGTTCGTGCAGCGCGTACCAAGCTGGAGATTGCCATTGGTATTTCTATTTGGTTTGCTGCATGGATTGGGGTTTGCTGGGTTTTTTGGTGAACTGGCATTACCAGACAATCAATTTTTCGCAGGCTTGATGGGCTTCAATATTGGCGTAGAGATTGGTCAGCTGGGTGTGGCGCTTATTGCTCTTGCGGTTGCGTGGTGTTTGCGGCGCGGCTTCGCTAACAAGCATTGTCCAGAGTCGAGCTACCGACGATTCGTGAAGATGCCGTGCACTCTGCTCATCGCGCTGGTCGGGTCCGTTTGGACCGCGGAGCGATTGCTTGCAATGTAGCTCTCCGGCGCACTTGCGATGACGGTCCAGCCAGCTGACCGTCAGCTGTCACTAGTTGGGAACCCGCGACCTTTAAGCAACGGCTCTATGCTGGGGTCTTTACCTCGGAATTCGCGATACAACTCATCCGCCTCGCGCAGGCCACCAGCCTCGTAGATCCACTTTTTTAAGCGGCCGGCAGTTTCCGGATCGAAAATATTCTCGGCTTCGAGAAACGCGTTGAAGCCGTCTGCGTCAAGAATTTCTGACCATAGGTAAGCATAGTAGCCAGCAGAGTAACCACCGGCGAAGATGTGCGAGAAGTATTGTGATCGATAGCGCGGCTCTATTTCGTCAATCAGGCCGTACTCGCCTAGTACCTGGTCTTCAAACGCGCTCGCGTCAGTGATCTGGCTGGCTTCCTCATAGGTGAGCATGTGCCAACGCAAGTCGAGCAGAGATGCCGCCACGTATTCTGTCGTGGTGAAGCCCTGCTTGTGATTTGCGGCGGCGAGCAAGCGTTGGACGAGTTCTGTCGGAATCACCTCACCCGTTTGGTAATGGCGCGCGTAGATTTCAAGCATCTGTGGTTGCGACGTCCAGTGTTCAAGAATTTGGGCTGGGAATTCGGTGTAGTCCCGCGGGCCATCTACACCCGAAAAGCTAGGGTAATCGATCTGTGTTAGCAGGCCATGCAAGCCATGTCCGAATTCATGGAACAGTGTTTCAACCTCTGAGAAGCGCATCAGCGCCGGCGAACCTTCTTTGGGCAACACCAGATTCATATTGTTGGTGACGATCGGCCGGATGCGTTCATCATTAATGTTGGACGTACCGCGATAGCTGTTCATCCACGCGCCGCCGCGCTTTGAATCTCGGGCGAACATATCCATCATGAACACGCCCAAGTGCTCTCCAAGGCTGTCTTTGATTTCGTAGGTGGTGACGGCCTCATTCCAGACCGGGACCTCAACTGCTTCAAGCGTTACGTCGAACAGCCGCTCAGCCATTTCAAAGGCGCCCTCGGTGACTGCACCGAGCTCGAAGTAGGGCCTAAGCTGGTTTTCGTCGAGGTTGAAGCGTTTGGCACGCAAAATCTCAGAGTAGTGCCACCAGTCGTGCGCCTCAAAGACAAACTCGTCACCTATTAGCGCCTGCATGTCGGCACGATCCTGCTTCGCCTGTGCAAGACCGGGCTCCCAGACTCGCCGCAGAAAATCTTCCGCATTTTTCGGTGTCTTTGCCATGCGCACGTCAAGCTGATAATGCGCATGTGACTTATATCCCATTAGCTCGGCGCGTTTGGCACGAAGTTGAGTGATCTCAATGAGTAGCGGGCTGTTGTCGAATTCGCCCGAATTTGCGCGATTAATATAGCCGTCGAACAGTTGCTTTCGCAGTTCACGGTTTTGTGACTGCACCATAAAGGTCTCGTAAACCGAGCGATTTAGGCCAACTACCCAGGCCTCCTTTTCTTGGTCCCAGATGTTGGCTTTGAAGTCTTCGGAAAGTCCTGAGGTATCGGCCTCATCTGTCAGTTCAATTGCAAACCCTTTAGTGGCAGCCAGCAAGTTTTGCGCAAACTGTGTCGACAGCACTGACAGGCGAGAGTTGATATCGGCTACTTCGCGTTTGTCATCGTCAGGCAGATTTGCACCTGCCCGCAAGAAGCGACGATATGTCAGTTCCAACAGTCGGGCATCCTGCTCGTCCAGATCGAGGTCTTCGCGTTGCTCGTAGACATTCTTAACGCGTTTGAATAGCTCTTCATTGAACGTGATTGCGTCGGTCTCGCGTGACCAGATCGGACTAATTTCTCGTTGAAGCGCACGCAACTCGTTATTGAGCTCGGTGCCAACCAGCGGGAAAAATGTGTAGAGAACACGTTGGACGGTGCCACCGACTTTCTCCATTGCCACAATGGTGTTCTCGAAAGAGGCTGGGTCAGGGTTCCCCACGATCGCGTCAATCTCAGCGCGAAGATCAAGCACGCCTTTTTTGAACGCGGGCATGTAATGCGAGTCTTCAATCATGGAAAACGGCGGCACACCAAAAGGTGTGTTCCAGTCTTCGAGCAGGGGGTTTCCTGCTAGATCTGCGTCAGAAACATTCATGTCGACAGGTTCATTGGTGTTCGCAGTCTGCGCCCCCACGGTACCGGGCTGCTCGCTGCAAGCAAAAAGCACAGAGAGCGCCAATGTAAGTGCGATGGATTGTTTCAGAGTCATGGTCATATCTGTTGTGATGTTGAAGAGCGTATAGCAGTGTAGCGTTTGAGGTCAGACTCTCGCAGTAAGCGACTGGTGTTATTTAAGTTGAAACCTTTTGCAAGCAATTTGGCTGCTGACGACTTAAAGCCGAGATGGTTGTTGGGAGAGTTAGGTGTGTCGCGTGTTCGCGTGGTCAATATGGGGGAATCCTTGGTTTTCGCCCCTCAGGCTGGGCGCTTGGCCCCGATGTCGCTAGCCCTCAAATACAACACTGCCTTCCATCATCGTTAGTTTCGTTTTTCCAAATAGCTTGTAGCCCAAGAATGGTGAATTCTTCGATTTTGAAGCGAAGAATGACTCGTCAACAATGAAAGGTTGCTCGAGGTCGAATAATGCCAGGTCAGCCAGTGACCCTTCTTCTATTCTTCCACACCGTAGCCCGAACAAAGCGCCCGCCTGCTTGCTCATGAGGTCTATGCAATGAGCTAAGGGTAGCCTGCCGTCCCTTACGAAATGCGTATAAATCAATGGGAAGGCAGTTTCGAGCCCAATGATTCCAAATGGCGCTTTGTCAATGGGGAGACGCTTCTCGTCAGGTGAGTGCGGTGCGTGGTCTGTCGCTATCGCGTCGATGGTGCCGTCAAGCAAAGCTGCTTGGCAGGCATCTCGATCCTGCCTTGAGCGCAGCGGTGGATTCATCTTCCAGTTTGCGTCCAGACCACCGTCCTCTTTGACTGGGATATCTTCGTCACAAAGAAGAAGGTGGTGCGGTGATACCTCTGCAGTGACTCGGCCTCCCGCCGCTTTGGCTTTCTTAACAGCTTGAATAGACCGGGCAGTAGAGACATGCAACACGTGATAGTGCCCACCGGTGGCTGCACTGAACTCGCAGCCGCGTTCTACATGGACTGCTTCTGAGTCTGCATCAATGCCTTTCACGCCATGGCGCGCCGATATCTCGCCCTTATGGATCGCACCACCCGCAGACAAGGCTTCGTCCTCCGAGTGATCTAGCACCGGCAGGTCAACCGCCTTTGCGTTTGTTAGGGCTTCAAGAAAAAGATCATCCCGCTGTACCCCTCTCCCGTCGTCGGTAAAAGCAATCGCCCCGGCCGCCTTCAGTGAAGCAAAGTCAGTAAGTGACTCCCCTCTCAAGCCGACAGTAACGGCCGCGGTGGGATAAACTTTGCACAGTCCAATCTGATGCGCCCGCCGCCACATTTTAGCGACGATTGCAGGGTTATCTGCGGTAGGGGATGTGTTCGGCATCGATATGACGGCGGTGAACCCGCCTTTTACCGCGGCGCGGCTACCTGATTCGATGTCCTCTTTGTATTCCATCCCCGGTTCCCGGAAATGAACTTGCGGGTCAACCAAGCCAGGAGCGAGAAAAAAGCCAGCTGCATCAATCACTCTGTCGGCGTCAGCTGAGATTTCTGCGGTGGACACTTTGGCAACGTGTTTCCCTTCCACCAGCAAATGGACCGGTAGCATTGCATCCCCTGTCTTCCCAAGGAGTGAGGCGACAGTGGTGGCGTTTTTGATCAGGACTTTCAACGGTTATGCAGTCCGTGGTTGCATCGGGTAAGGCTCCAGGTTGAGAGGGCTCATAGGGCGCACTCCCAGGCTCCAAGCGGGGATGAGCCTCCGTGATGCAAGTAGTGCCTCATTGATTGTTTACAGCTGTGTGGGGTTGGGGACATCGCCGTAGACCTGAATAGGATCAAAAGTTTTGCTGTCTTCGTGATAGACCAATGTATATGGCCCTCCGCTGGTGTCCCTCACAGGGACCGATCTATAGAAACAGGACCTGTATCCAACGTGACAGCTAGCGCCCGAGCCCGCCACGTTCACACGTAGCCACACTGCGTCCTGGTCATCGTCAATTCTCAACTCTACGACGGCTTGGGTGAGTCCGCTGGTGGCGCCCTTGTGCCAGAAGCACTGTCTACTGCGGCTCCAATAGTGAGCTTGCCCCGTCTCGATAGTCCGCTGCAGTGCCTCGGCATTCATGCAGCCGACCATCAGAACGTCACTTGTATCTGCGTCGGTAGTGACACAGGCGATGAGTCCATCAACATCGAATTTGGGAGCAAAATCTTGTCCTTCTTCCACCTGCTCTACGGATAGACGCGCTGCAAAAGCAGAGGATCTTGTTGTGTCCATATTAACCACCCGGTTTATCAGCGCCATGGAGGGCTAAGGCCGCAGAGTCAACGCCTATGGGCGAAATGACCAAAGTCTAGCCACCTGACTTTGAAAGGATACAGTATATCATTTGTGCGGCTCCCACCCGCTTTATAAGGGGGTCCTGAGCTCTGGGTAGGCATGTTGTCCTAGACGGAACACTATCGGAGCACTGCCGACTTTGCCTGCTGACTTTGCTAGTCTCTGATTGGCTGTCCATTGGATGTTGATGATGAAAGCTGCTGTATTCGAGGGCCCCGGGCGGCCACTGGCCGTCAAAGATGTGCCCACGCCAGAGATTGGCGATGCCGAGATGTTGGTCAAGGTGCGACGCTGCGGCATCTGCGGCACCGATATTCACGCCTCTCGAGAGGGACCTTTTATGGCGCCCCACGGAACTGTCTTTGGACATGAATTTGTCGGCGACATTGTCGAGGTTGGCGCGGCGGTACCTGGCGGACAGTTCGCACCGGGTGACCGTGTGACCTCGTTGCCTTTCATTGGTGAAAAGACCATTGGCCTGGGTGAAATCTCAGGCGCGTACTCAGAGTACGTCAAGGTGGGTCATGAACTCGTACTGAAGATCCCCGAGAGTCTGAGTGACGACCACGCCGCACTGATTGAGCCGCTGGCCGTGGGCTTGCACTCGGTCAAGATGGCTGAAGGCATTGCTGAGAAAGACGTATTGATTATTGGCGCCGGCCCAATCGGATTGGCCTGCGCTGTGTGGAGCCGTTTCCTGGGCGCGCGTTCAGTCGTCCTAAGTGAGATGGCGGCCGCGCGATTGGAAATGGCGAGCAAACTGGGGTTCACGGATTTTGTTGACGCTGCTGGCGACGTAGGCGCGCAGTTTCAGGCGCTAACCGGCGCGGCACCAGCAGTGCAGCTTGAGTGTGTTGGGGCCCCCGGCATGTTGCAGGCCTGTATCGACC
>MDTD01163277.1_pt1 | contig 10164 bp, 22 predicted proteins | sample 811221 | NCBI WGS metagenome assembly MDTD01 (sample SAMN05326646, study PRJNA326480) | marine metagenome | isolation source: seawater | place: Pacific Ocean: South West | collected 2011
ACCAGCTTCAGTGTAAGCTGACATGTTTAGCCTTGCACTGACATCAGTAGTACAGATGCAACTAAAGTTAGTACAAAAGTTATGACAATTGGATTTTTCATTCTCTGTTTCCTAACAACATTAATAACATTTGAAATAGGTTGATAAAGTTCAAGTACAAGCTGATTGCAAATTTGATACCATATCTCTCATCTCTGGTTTGGATAAAAATTAGTTTTGCAGTCTGTGTATCATATGCAGTCAAACCTGTGAAGATTAATACACCAATAATACTGATAGCAAACATTAATGCACTGCTAGCCATAAAAATGTTTACAATACTAGCAATAATAATACCAATCAATCCAATGAACAAGAAACTTCCCCATGAAGTCAAATCTCTATTGGTTGTGTATCCATACAAGCTAGCACCAGCAAATGTAGCACTGGTTATAAAAAATACTTGTGTAATACTCATGGCTGTATACACTGCAAAAATACTACTCAGACTAAGTCCCATTAGTGTTACAAATGCGTAATAAAACAACGTGAGTTTTTTTAGATCCCAATTTTGTCCTGCAAAACTGTACCAAAAAATCATGCCCAATGGTGCGAACATGGCAATCCAAATTAGCCCGCCCATCGAATACAATAGTCCACTACTATAAGTTAACCATGCTACTGCACCACTAACAGCCAATCCGCTGGCTGTGTGGTTATACATGGTAAGCATTAGTTGTCTAAGTCCTTCGTCGAATTCTCTATCTGTCCGACTGCCTAGTACTGCTCTTTCAAGTTGATTCATCTCTTCTCCTTTTTGCCATTGCAGTATAATATCCTGCAACAAAACTTGCACCTATGACTCCGACCATAAGCATGCCGTGCCAAAGATAAAATTCTATCATTAAATAAGTTTCCATATTTACTCCATCATCATTTTTCTGTGTGGCGGAACAGGTTTGTCTTCTGTTTCACTTGTAAACTCTTGCCACTTATCTTTTAACAAATCTACTGATAAGTCAATAAACATTAAAAATAGTGTCGCCACCGGTGCATACAATGTGAAAAATAGGCCTCCAATGCCTAAAGCCATGTATGCAAGGTATCTTTTATTGTAGTTGGGCATTGTGCTGAAATCAAACAGCCATGCAATAAAATGTAATACTTTCATTATTATCTCCTTACTCTGCAATGTGAACACCAGTCGTACTCACTGAGTTCCATTTTACATTCAGGGCATGTTTTTATAAATCTATAATCTTCTGGAACAGCACCATACCCTACGACTCTGTCCCACTGTCTTTGTGTATATTTAGATATCTCCGTCTGCTCTGTTTTCGCTTGAGAAGACATCAAATCCCCCGCCTGGGTATCTTGATCTGAGTTTTTCAACATTGTTTCCTATAACGTCATTAGGATCTACGCCTAATGCTCTGCATGAATTAATCCAATACCATGCAACATCTCCTAGCTCGCTTGCTAGATGTTTCTTTATATCTTCTGTCATTTCTTTGCCTTGGAACACACACTTTTTAATTATTTCCGCAAACTCACCTGCTTCTGAACTCATGCCTACTGCGCCAGTGAGCAGTGTTGCCATGTTTACATTTGCATCATTTTCTAATGCTTCTAATCTATTACACAGTTCAACAGTTTCATTGCTGGCAGAACTTGTTACACCCTGTACAAATTCTTTGTATTTGTTCAAATCTATATTTTTCATATCATGCTCCATAAGTCAGTATTAACACATTTTATACTAGTATGCCAGTATTTGTCAACCGTTTTGTTAATTTTTTTGAACTTTGCCCAGTGATTAGGATCTTGCACTCGATCACAGGCTTTTTCTAATAATCGTGTATCAACCGGAATGCTTGTTAGAAATTTTTTCACTTTTTGTTTGTATTGAAGAGGCGCATTTGCAAGTGACAGATGTTCTGGATGTCGCACTATATCTTTGTTCCAGATGCGTATTCCATTATCTTTTACCCATAACCACATGTTTTCTATGTCTAAAACATTAATCATACTGTAACAACTGTGAACATGCAGACTCAAATTTGGCATTTGTAAATCTTTAAACCATGCCAAGGTATGTTCAATTTCTCTCCACTGTGATGGTGGACGTATATAATCATTCATTTTGTCAACACCATCAATGCTGAAAGCAACCTCTACAGAGCCTAACTGATCCCAAACTTCAAGCACTCTGTCTGAAGGCTTCACTGTGCCATTTGTGTGGTATCTAGCAGTCACTCTTCCACTGTATATATTTTCTGTCACCAGCTTGTCTAAAAACTCTTCGTGATTAGGATGTAGCATGGGCTCACCACCCATAAATTTTAATCTATCAACCTCTGATAAATCTATGTCAATTGCATCGATCTCCAAACGCCATTCTGGTGCTGACTGAAATCTAGTACCTGTTTCATTTTCTAAAAATCTATTTACACCTGCCCAACGAGTTGAGTCGTTGCTGTTACACATTCTACATGCCAAATTACAAATATTACCAAAACTCATTTCAATATATCTTGGTGCATGCTGTTTGTAGCTCGAATTGTCAACGTCTTCATATATTTCATTGAACTGTTGACGCATACTTTTTGTGCCAGCATCTTCTTCAGCTTTGCACTTCTCACAGTGATCAGGAAAGCTCCCTTGCAAAAATTGTCTCTGTGGCATGGTGTGTTTGTATTCAGATAGCTGTCTGCCACTGCCACCCACTGTAACAAAACCCATGGGTTCGCCACCATTTGTAAATCTACAACATGGAGTAACTTTACCTGGATTTTGGATACAATGACCTATCCACGGAAGAACACAGGAATCAGACTGCAAAACTTTCACCGCACCCACATGATGCAGTTGCGTTTGGATTTTTCACTGTGAGATAACTGCCACCTAGTTCTCGCACATAATCAACTGTGCAACCAAATAAAAACATCTCAGCCATGGGATCAACTACTAATAGATCTTCTAGTACAGGAAAGTTTTCGGGATCGTCTGCAAAACCCCATTCATACTTGAAACCACTACAACCACCACCTTTTACATTTAAGGTAGCATACTTTTTACCACTTTCTGACAACGCATTTGAAAGATATTCTTTTGCGTTATCACTTATACTTAACATCATGATAAGGCTCCTACTTTATATACTACTTATCACCATTCTGGCTTAAACAGTGCCATTCTTTCTTCTTTTGTTTTAGCACGATTTTCTTCATAATCAGGCATAGGATCTGTTTGATCAGTGATTACATGATCAGCCCAAAGTTCTGCATATTTGGCATTAAAATCTAACCACTCTTCGGCACCATCAGCAGTGTCAGGCAGTATAGCTTCTTCTGGACACTCTGGCTCACATACACCACAATCAATGCATTCATCTGGATTGATCACAAGTGTATTTGGTCCTTCATAGAAACAATCAACAGGACAAACTGCTACACAGGTTGTGTGCTTACATCCTATGCATTTGTCATTGACAATGTATGTCATAAAGTGTTTAAACTACTCCCACAACCCCAATATCATTCGGGCTTCCTCACTCATCATTTCTGGTCCAAATGGAGGTGTAAACGTAGTTATCACTTCACAGTCATCTACACCATCTACACTGGTTGTTGCCCAGCGAATATCTTCCACAATTTGATCTGCGGCCGGACAGAAAGCTGATGTAAGAGTATGTGTGACTGTTACCTTAGGTAGTTTTTCTAAATCAATATCATAGATCAAACCTAAATCATATATGTTGATAGAAATCTCAGGATCATATACACCCTTAAGATTGTCAACTATGGTTTGTCCTATTTGTGCTTTAGACTTCATTTTTTTGAAATTTTTTCCATGTCTCGTGCAATATGTAAAACCATACACCATTGATAATTGGTTCTACTATTGCATCTATTGTGGCAAGTTCTAGGCTTGCTCCGGTAATAATCATAACACATGCAATCGCTATCAGCATGTGTCCAACGGTGTATATGACAGCCAAGGTGACACTACTACCACCTATCAACCATTTTAAAAAACTATTCATTTGCTTGTGCTTTCATTAAGTCCATCATTTGGTAAAATCCATTACCTCTCTGAGCACTCAGTATTTCTTTGACACCAAGTGCCAATCCAATTTCTTTTGGATTGCATTGTGCCACTTCTTCAAGTGTCACACTATTAAAAATATCTGCAAGCATATATGCATAACCAGAAGCTATCATTCCTGTGCTATATGCTTTGAATTTGTTATCATGTCGTGCTACAAATAAATCATATTGACATCTACTGACTCTTGTAGCTTCAGTACGTAGATTTTCTGGTAACGGATCGTTTCGCAGTTTGCGTCCTTCATCGATCAAATGTTCATACAACATGAGATCATCGTCGAACAGCTCGAAAGTATCGCGCCACTCCTGTATTTTTTCTTGCATTAAGACATTGTTCCCTCGCCTGGTATAAATTCGCTCAACCAGTACTTTACTTCATTGAAACCTTTTGTTATCTGTTGACAGTAATTATTCTTATTTGCAAGTGCCATTTTTAATGGATAATCATTGCCACCTGGTTCCATCATGTCGCCAAAAAACATCACATCACCATTAGGAAAATCTTTCGCAATTTGTGATTTATCACAGCCTACTTGAATTATATCTAATCCAGTTTCACCTGCCACTAGAGCTACACAATTATATTTCTCTTGAAAAAGATCATTAAACATTTGTGCAATTTTTTCACGTTCGCCTGTATCATTGTCCCATTCAACATACATCTGTCTTTCACCCAGAGTCAATCCACCTCTGCCAGGTATTGAAAAGTTACATTGACCTGTTCTGTGTTCTATGTGTATGCCTGTTCGTAAAGGAAACTTAGATTGCTCCAGCACTGCTTGTAACCAAAATTCACAGTTTTCGTCTAGTCGCCAATTGCTTTTGTAAACTTCAACACCTTTTTCCCAAACACTGTTGCCACTGCAATTATAACTCCTAGCAACAGCCATCATTACATCTTCACCTAACTGTTCTAGTGTTTTGTTATAATCTGATCCTGTAGCAAGATATACATCTTTTTTGTTACAAAAATCAATAAACCACTTTTCAAAATTAGGATCTATACGTCCTCGTGAAGGCGTTAGAGTTCCATCCACATCAAATATGAATTTGTTCATGTTTATTCCACTGTGTATATTGCTGAATTAGATCCGTGTTCCATACATTCTACTGAGACACAATAACATCTATGAGTTGTCAGTTCACGTACCAGTTTGTCTGCAAAATTAAAGGCATGCTCCGCAAACTTTTCTGCACCTACTCCATCCAGTTGTGTGATCTGTGCTAATCCGTGTGCTTCTAATTCTAGCAGTTTGTCCTTTTTTGGATCATTGATATCAATCACAGTTTTGTGATCAAATGTATCTTCAAGCCACTGCTTGAGTGGTCTCAGTCCACCAAAGTCCACTGCCCAATTTTTATTGTCCAATTCATCACAGCCGAATGTAAATTTAAATGCTAAACTGTATCCATGCAGATACTTGCAATGTGAATGATCCGCATGCGGTTGTCTAAACACTGCACTCAGTCCAATGCTATGATTATAAGTTTTTGTTGATAGATATTTTGCCATATTTTACCTCGTTGGTTGAGGGGCGGAATATTTATAGTGGGTCGATCCCTGTGTAGTCCACTTATTCTGTTGCTTTGTTGATTTTGGTAACATTGCCCACCTGCGTCAATGTGTTATAGTTTTTTTGTGTTGCTTTTCTAACCAAAGTAAGATTAGAATTTGCATTGGCATGAGCCACTGCTTGATCTTCATTTTCAAACTGTTTGGTAACTTTTTTACCTGTGTTTGAATCTGAGAATACCCAATTTCTTTTGGTTGGTGCTGGCATTGTTGTCTCCTATACATATTTAGCAGAGCCAAATGCACGCCATTGTCTCTTGTAGTTCATGAATTCAGCACCTTCGCTCCAACGTACAAAATGCCAGGCATCCATTGTTTGCCATATTTGATTTAATTTTTCTAAGTTCCATTCTGCATCTCTTTCAACTGCATATTCCGAATTTGCTGGGTATATATCAAAATGATGATTGTTTACATAGTACATGAATTCTTCTACTGTGTCAATGATTTTAGAGTTTTCCCATTTAGGTTTTGCCCAATGAAAATCTATGTATACTGCCGGAATGGTTGGCCAACCCAGACTGGCGGCCGCAACACATCTGCCTGATCCAGGATGCACTCGCCATTTATTGTGCCATATTTCAAACAAAATTTGTACAGGATGTTTGATGCCATTTATTTGAAATTCATTTCTTAACCATGCAATTTTGGAAAAGTCTTCCATAATTTCTCTGTTGGACATTTTATTGTCATACAGATGTGCATCACGAAAAGCACGCCATTCCTGAGGATCTAACGTGCTTGCTTTATCTTGCAGAGCGAGCCACTCTCTTTGATATTTTTCAACTGGATAGTCTATCTTCCAAACCTTTCCTCCGGCTCGATGATGTCGACTCCACCAGCTTTTTATATCTATTCCCATCTGTAAAAAATATGACTGCCTATTCTACCAACCAACTGCATACCTCTGTCATGCCTCCAATTAGGCTTTACATAGGTTGCATGATAGTGTGTTGCACCTTCTGTTATACCTCTGTATTCTCCTTGGAATAGAATATAACCAGCTACAAGTTTTGCTCTTTCCCAAGCATCATTGTCGTATTTGGGAATAGTGTCTTTTTTACCATCACAAAACCATGAGAATTGACACCTGTGTCTTACAGGAATATATTCTCTTTTATGATCAGGAAGATCCTTATGTTGTTTGGTTTTCCATTTTTCTTTGACTGGACCGTCGTATATCACGTCACAAACTGTGTTTGGATATCTTTTATCTTTTACTCTATTCAACACTACATCAGCGACAGCAAATTGCCCAGCCATGTTATCGCTTCTAGATTCAAAGTATATATTTTTGGCCATACATTCTAAATCTTTATCATTGTAGAATAATCCTAATGGCCTATGCATTGGTTCTTGTGCTTGAATTGAGTGTGCCATGGTCACGGCTACAATCGCCACCATTACCAGGGCGTTCAGTAATATACTTACTGTGCCTGTTAAAATTTTCATTTTGTGCCTCATACATATTTATTTTAAATATACAATTATAATAAGACATCTTACTTGAAAAGTCAACCTTTTTTTAGTAGGAAAAACGTATTAAAATAGGAAATAATTCGTTGGCTACTAGACGTGGTGGTAACCTTGAAACATGGTGATTATTATGCAGTAGACCTTCCAGCATCTCACGTAACATTATATTCCATTGATCATGAGACAAATTGTGCAGTCTTTTGAATTCTGTCAGAGCCTTTTCCCATCTTTTGGTGTTGTCTAAAATAGAATCATAGCTATGATCTATATATTTTTCAAACACATCAAACCCACGTTCTTTCAACACTTGTACACAACCTCGTGGACCATTCATTACAAAAGGTTGTAACATATAGAATGGTTTGTATGATTTTTCTGTCAGAAAAGGATATTTTCCGTCTGCCATCATTGTTTCGTTTGATAATTGAAAATATGATTCATATCCATGCTCAGCTGATATCACCTGTGCTAGATTGCCAGTGAGATCCTTTACGTTAGGTTCTCTGATATGCGGAAAAATTAATTCATTGCTGGATTCAATTTTTTTATAAACTTCTAATAGATCTTTATCTTTTAGTTTCAATATATCTTTATTGGTTAGACGTTCGTTGTTATCATATCTGTAGTTTGGCGACATGTCGCCATGATTGTTTACTCCCAGACTGAACAAAGATTCTTTGTCAAGGCCTTCATGCATAATATAGGCCACAGCCAACATTTTATTGCATCTTGGAATACGAGCATAACACACTGATTTATATTTGGATGCACGATTGTTACAAATATTTTTTATTTTGGTTTGCACATAATTGTTGCCAACGAGATCATCTTTTAACCATCGATGTCTGTGTCCCCAAAATCCATATCCAGTAATAATATTGTAACCATGCTGGGCACATTCATCTTTTGCTACTTGACCATATTTGCCATTACATTCAATACCACTGATCAAAGTAATATTTTTGGGATCTCGAACATTAAATGCGGCCTTAAAAATATCAAAGTTTTGTACCACAATAGGGTCATGAAAAAGATATGCTTCACTGCTATGTTCAAAGACCCAATGTACCAAACCATTTGCTGAGTCTTCCCAAATTCTTGTTGGCATTGGAAAAACTGCTCGAGGATGCCGCCAATCTACAAAAGTAAAATCTGATTGAAAATTTGTTGTAGTACCTTGATAGTAATCTACATAAATTACATATTTTTCGCCTGGAGGAATTTCGTCTATGGTTTTAAAAACAAAACCATCTTTGAACTCACTGGGAGTATATGTTTCTGTCCAGTAATCGTTACGATCTAGATTAGCCGATTGATGATGAGTCCAACTGGGATTTACTGGTGGTAGTCCAACATGTCTTTCATTATTTTTATCTGTGTAATATAAAAATGTTATCATTGTTCATGTTTCTGTGCCTTGCGAATCTCTAATCACTGCTAGTACTTTGTCTGCTTGAGCACAAACCACTTTGTCTATTGGCTGTAACATGCCTGTTTCTTTGTTGATGAACATACCTTCCGCAACCAATTTTGAAATATATTTTTTTATTTCATTTTGATCTACTGCATTCCGTACACATTCTTCTTTGGTGTCAAATGCAGGAGTTGTAAACACATATGCATCTACATTGCCGTCTGAACCAACAGTGGCCCAGAGCACTACTAATAACCATTTCATGAGCTACTCCATAATTTTCTGTAGTCAGACATACCATTTTCTTCGCCAGATGGATTTGCCATATTCACGCTCATTGTAGCACAGCCTATTTCGTTTATTTCCATGTCTGCTCCATATCGTCTCTCAGCATAGTCCAATACGCCTGCTTTGAGATTTTCAGCATTTTGTTGATAAAAGAAATTGCAATCAATGTAACTGCCAAAGTGTAGCCCATGACTGACTGCTTCTTCATAATCAGTGCCACCAACATAGGTCAGTATGGTATATAAGACGACAAAAGTTTGAGTCATTTTTCGTCTTTTTCATATACAGGCAGAATTTGAGTATCGCCGTTGTACTCAACCTGACGTATTAGGCCTTGCTCTTCTAACATGTCAAGAGCTCCTTGAGCTCCCCATGCCAGGCCTTGCTGTCTTCCCCAATAGACGCCTAATACAAATAAGGCAAGTCCGCAAAATACTGCAATAAAACCTTGATCAATAAACATAAGTCCTCCTAGTGTAGTGTAATATCAGGTACACGTATATTATATTTCATTTCAACTGCGAGTTTGAGTATTTCGGGTGGTGCAGATCCGTATATTGCTTCAAGTTGTTTGTCTGGATCCGATACTACTAAAATAATGCCTTCTTTTTCATTGGCGTCCCACTTTGCTTCGTAGTCGTCTAACATAATACTATTTACCTTAGCTAATCACAGAGATAGGAGGATATTACCTCCATTGTCTGCTACATTTTTACTTGGCTTCTAGATCTCGGCATGCAACTGTTTTAATCTAGTAACTTAGCCTACCCTTATGTGGGCATCGCGGCCCGCCTTTGTAGGTACCAAGTTTTTTACTTCTGAACGTAAGGCTTATTCCAACTACCCACGTTCATGCTTATGTAATAGGCTGTGTCAAAATAATCAATCATTGAATCTGAATTATCGTACCAGCCTTTGTTCTTCCAATAACCTTCTCCTTTGATAGGAGCAGTTTTAATAATCTTGTGAATGGCATCAAAGAAGTCTTTGTGCTCACCATACATGTGAGTATGATAGTGATTGATCTGTGCATGACCATTGTCATTGGCTCTAAAACAATCTGAAAAGTCTGTTGGTCCAGCTTTGATAGTAACATCAACACCGTTTGAACCACCACTCATTTTTCTAACACCAAAAGTAAACTTTGGAAACGTAGCTTTAAGTTCGTTTCTAATTGCAGTAACGTCTTCTTTTGAAATATATGCCATTTAGTTCTCGCTCCTTTTTTCTAACTATACATATATAATAAGACATCTTGGTTCAAAGGTCAACCAAAAAAAGCATCTTTTTACACTTTTTTTAATCTTTTTTCTGCTAGGTGTACT
>MDTD01187194.1_pt1 | contig 10164 bp, 8 predicted proteins | sample 811221 | NCBI WGS metagenome assembly MDTD01 (sample SAMN05326646, study PRJNA326480) | marine metagenome | isolation source: seawater | place: Pacific Ocean: South West | collected 2011
AGATAACATTATCTGCATTAATTTCTTTCATCTTAGAGCCTCGCATTTTCTTGTCGTCATTTGCGTGAAATAGTATTAAAATTGTGATTCCTTGGGCTTTCAAAGTCATTATCCAATCATAAAATGAATCCCAACCCTGTGCCGTGTCATTAGCCCCTATCATTGAAGTTAAATTATCCAGAATGATAAACTCAATTCCCTTTCTGTCAGTGTCTTGTGCTTTTATCCGAGTGATTTCACTTTCAATAGCCTGCCGTCCTTCAATAGTGTATAGGTTAAGACGATCAGACAAAAACCATATTGGCACATTATCGTTATCAGTCTCTTTAAATAATCGACGTGCGCCGGCAATCCTAGACGCAAGTCCCTTTTCTCCTATCTCCCCGTCGACGTACATTGTATTATACGATTTCATGGACTTTATGGGGCCGAATAGTGCGCGGCCGAGTGCAGTCGCGAACGCTATTGACATAGCTAAAACGGTCTTCCCTAATCCCTTGCCGGCGTATAAGAAGGTTGTGTCCCCTGGGCAAATAATTGGGTGTAGAATAAAATTTAAATATTGGTCGTTTTCAATATCTTTAAGTTTTATTGCAGAGGCCCATTCTTTATTATTGAATTTGATTTGATCCACGAATTCAGTTAACTGATAAACTGACTTGGCCCGTTGTATAAATTCATTCTTATTCATAATAGTTTTCTTTATAATTCACTGGTTATACTTTGATCGTATTCAATAAACTCCAGAGTTATCCCTGGAACACTTTGTATGTAATGGGTTGCTCGCAGCGCTGTCCTGTAAATATCTTGCATATCTCTTCCAGAATGAGGAATCAAGTAATAAGTAACCTTACGGTTTTCCAAAATTTCCCACCGAACGTCTGGAATCGCATCAATGTCCCCGTACCATGACGTCCATATTCTGTCATGAGAAGTTTCAGATATTTGATTGTAGTGTGCTAGTTCCACCGAGTCAACTAAGCAGATTTCGGCATGATTTTGTTGGTGAATTATATTCCAATTCAGCAAGGGATACGGCTTCTCGAAAGGAACTGTGAACCAGTACTCATATGAAGAATTTGCTTGAGACCACGAAGTTAAAGGTATAAGCGTTTTTCGGCCGTCCTCAATTTTAACTGCAACGGTTCCAATTAAATTATTCATTGCGCCAACAAACGGAATCATATATCGGTCATGAAGTATATCAGGGACTGTTTGACTTGCTTTGTTTTGGTGGAATCCAAATTTTTTGAATGCTTCATTCTCGGGCAAATTGCCTTGGTCAATAGATAGTTTTTTCACAAGAGTTTTAGTTGTCAAATCTAAAGGCATTCCCTCTTGGTTTGCATATATTTGCCTTATTCCATTTTTGTTAACTTCTGAAATATACTGCATGTAGTTGCTATAACAAAGACAAGTTCTATTATTGCAACAAGGTGTATTCATTGTTGGATGTAAAAAATTATCACAATTAAGGCAATCGAAATAATTTTGCATAAAAAACTTACCACAACTGATTGATATTGAATTATTTCCGATTACCATAAGACTTTTCCATATTGGTTAAAATAAAATGTTTGATTGTAACTACTATCAAAAACTGAAATTGATCGAAAAACTGTATCCGAATTGTCGTCAGTCTCATTTATTATGTCATCGGAAACATCAGGCATAATTTCTTTCCTAACGTCACTGTTTTCGAATATATCATTATTGCTCTCAGTATGATGTTCGAGATCAATTACATCATTAAGTTCTTTATTCTGTTGTTCTACGGTAATACCACTGAATAGACTCAATGTTGGTAAATGTTTTGGCAATTGAATAATTATATCTCTATAGGCAATTCTGATGTCTCTGGTAAAAAAATAGTCTCCTTCATAAAAGCCATTCAACACGAGTCCAAGTTTCTTTTCTATAAGCATGTTGAGCAGAAATAGGTCCAGCTTGCCTTGTAAAATTAAATCCTGTTCTGATTTTGTTTCACGTGGAAGCATAATTGCTTCTATAATAAATGTTACACCTAAATCAATCATTTTATTTTTTCCTTTGGTATTTATTAGTAGCGCAAGATTCAATCCAGTTTACCAGAGAATTCTTGTTTATAAGAACCTTCCCGGATTTTGCTTGGGATAATTTACTCGCTTTCACTTTTCCAGATTTTATGGCCCTTGCCAAGGTCCATCGCCCGATTCCGGTAAGGTTCTCTGCTTCTGCAATACTTAGATAGCGTTGTTCATCGCTTTCATTTATTTTTTTATTTCTTTCAAGCAAATCTTTAAAATCAATTCCGCATGGCTTTAGTAAGGAGTCGATCGCACTTGCCACATTTTCAGGTATTTTCATTTTGATAATCCTCTCTTGTTATTTAGGTTTGATAAAAAATATACATGATTTGATTGTGTGTGTCAATAGTAAGTGCTTGTTCTTTAGGTTGTTGTAAAAGTTAATGTAACATGTACTTTTTTGTAAGTCAATATAGATAAAAAGTATAAAGTGATGTAGGATAGGTTGTTTTTTTTAAGAAAGATATTCATGATGTCGTAATACAATAGAAAATAATCTAAACTGCGCATTTGCCAGTTGAGTTCCGTCCAGCAGTTTGTCGCGCAAGGCATGCATCAGCATGTAAGCGGTGGAGTGCAGGAATAGCCGGAACTGGTTGGCCGTAGCTTTGTGACAACTGGCGCGATCCGATTTCAAGCCGTTTTTGTGATCTTTGATGAACAGTTTGGCGTTGCCCCGGTTCCAAATCTCTTCATAAAGATATTGCGCTCCGGTTTGTTCGAACGAGGTAGCGATGTATCGGGTGTCAAGTTCGCCGCAGTCATTGACGTTTATCTGGCACACAACCCGGCGGAAACGAGCCCAGGTTCCGCTGGCGTAATCACCGGAGGCATAGACCCGGCATACTTTCCCCAGTCGTTTGTATTTGAGCTTGGCTTGGCCGAAGGCAAACTCAAATTGCCGGTTGAGTAACCGGTTGGGACTTTGTCCGATGACGAACTCAACGTCATGGGGTTCGCTCTAGGCATGGACTTCAGGTTTGCTGTGATGTCCACCGGCACGAAAGATCAGGACCGTATTGGGATAACGGGCGCGAATCTGCCAGACAATCCGTTTGAGTAATGTCAGAATCTCTCCGGTACGCGGTGTTTTTCCGGGTCGGATCGTGGCGGAGATCAGCTTCCCGGTCAGTCCGTCGTAAACATGGAACGGCATCAGACAATATTCATCTTCATGAGCGTTGAAGAGCCGTAACTGTTGCACGCCGTGACAGTGAACCGCAGTCAAGTCCATGTCAATGACAATAGCTTTTGGCGCTTTATCGAATGAGTCGAGAATGATGTCGCCCAAAGCGTAACCGAGGAGGACAAGTTCCTTGCGTTCACCCGTTTTTCGAGTCTGGTCACGGTCGTTTGGGATGACGGGGCTGCCTTGGAGCCGGGAGCTTTGCCGACCGCGGTGTGGAATGCCGGATCGAGCCGGAGATGATCACAGTCGGTGGACATAATTTCACCTTGCGAGTTTAAAAAAAAGTAATATAACACATTGCAGGATAAGCGCTTTTTGTAAAAATAAAAGAAATTATGAATAATTCAGGCTAGGGGGAATTGATCATTTACAATCCCGAAATATCTATAGTTAAGTGGAGTTATTGGGATTGTTCTTTCTTTTGTATCTCTTTAATATTCTCCCTTCCAGAGTTTTTTCCTTTCCTAAATCCTTTAGAAAATTTAGGTAATTATTGAATCTTGCAGAAAATTTGCCATATGTCATTTTTTTTAACTCCCCATTTAATGTTTCTATCATGTCATCAGTGGAGCCATTATCTTTAGATGTTTTCAACTTTTTGATTTCGTCCTCAAATTCATACCACACTCTTTTTATTGCTTCATCTTTATTTAGCTTTCCTGGATGTTCCTTTCTGCCTAAATCGCTCCATAAGGGATCAATTTTCGCGAAATATGGATGTAGAGTTTTTAGCATCAATTGTTTTTTTTGTAATTTACTATTTGTCGAATTATTAGTCCTTTTGCGTTTTCTGAAATAATACTTTTCTTCGAATTCCTTCTCTTTAATCATTGCAATAAAATTCATGACAAATAATATGTCTACAGGCTGATTTTTTGAGCAATGTTCTAGTTCAATAATAAATTGTTCAAACAACTCCTCATGAAGAAAGCTTCGCAAATAAGAAGACATCCTTATGGTATCGAAAATTTTACATTCTCCGTTGCCAAACACGAGCTTGTCCTCAATTATATCTAGCCTTTCAAATAGCGCCCATATCCCACGAAGTTCACCTGCTGCAGCACGTGCTTTTTTGAATTTATTCTTATATGACTTTTTTGCCTCTGTCATTGAATAACCTCCTGTACATATTTCAGTATTTTTTTTATTTTTTCAGTTGGTAGAGATTTAGCTAGCCTTATCAGTTCTTCTTGTTCTGGTTTTAATATGGCTTTTATCTGTTTCGAGTTCTCTGGAGATCCTAGAAAGTTTGGCATTTGGGATAGGTATTTTTCTTTGGCTTCACGGTCGGCGTGGGCTTGATAGTGTTTGGTCATTTCGGGAGACATGTGCCCTAATACTGATTGGACGATTGGGAGCGGGATTTTGTAGCACCCGGCGATATAGGCGAAAGTGTGGCGCAGGCTATGGACGTCTTTTACTGATACGGCGCGCGAGCGCCCTTTTATTTTTTTTGAAGTCTTGATTTCCAGTTCTTCGAGAAAGCTTTTAAATCGGTATGAAACGCCGCTTGGATTTTTTTTGTACATTGAAGCGTGTTCTGGTAGAACGTACTCATGATCCCCGCTAATTTCTTTTTGTTCAGAGAGGAATTTTGCTAATGGAGGTAAAATCGGGATATCCAGTTCTGCTCCAGTCTTTCGGCGCTTGCGAGTTATCCAGCCATTTTGGATATCTTCCCATTGCAACGTGCAGATATCCCCTTCGCTTAACCCGGTGCAGATACCGATGACGAATATTGGTTTAACGAACGGATTGAGATTGTCTCCAATTAATCTCAATTCTTCCGGAGTGAAGGCGTCGCGGCTTTCAGATTTGTTATCCAGCATTTCAAAGTTGAACGGATTGTAAAGGATACCGGCATCTTCCTGTAATTTTGAGAATACTGATTTTAGGGTCTTGTGGAAGGCGTTAACCGTCCTGCCAGATAATGATGGTTTTGCCTCGTAACTATGAACGACCGATTTATTGTTATACTTTCTTTGATATTGAATTTTCTTACAATAACGGCCATTGGATCTTAGATGGCTGATGTATTCTGCAGCATGCTGCTTTGTTATCTGGTCAAGCTTAGTTGCTTCTGGATATTGTTTTGCCATGAAAGCGCAGAAGTCATCCCATTGACTTTGATTGATCTGCTGCTGACGCTTACTGGGTGCTTTGCGGCGCGGTTTATCCAGGTAAAGTTTAAAGGCGGTATCCAGAGTAATGACATCCCCACCGGTTAATTCCCGTTTGAAGTTTTCGACTAATGCGCCGATGCTTTCCTGTTCGGCAAGTTTCTTGGCGTTCTTCCTGAAATTCTTTTCATACGCCAAGGCGTCGCGTTCATTGGTGCAGCCCTCGCAAACGCCATAGTAGCGTTTGCCGCTCTGCATGAATTCATAATGGTATTCAGCCGAACGACCTGTTTTAGTTTTACGTTTGCGCACGCTCATATTGGCGATCCCATGTACTAAAGCCTATAATTACGGGACTTTGTCAATACCTGTTAAAATATCACCAAAAAACAACATGTCAAACAAAAATTACGGCATAATTACGGCATAAAGGTCTAAAAGTATAATTTTTGAGCTTAAGACTCATTGACTGGGGGTCAAAAGGTCGGAGGTTCGAATCCTCTCATCCCGACCATTTTTTTTGTAGTTAACTCAGGCCTTTCCACTCTTAATAATTCCGCCCCACTTTTTTTTGCCGGGGAAATTCCGGTCCCTGTCCTGAACCCCTTTATTCACCTGATCAAAAAGCCGCATACCGGAAAAACTATGAGTTGTTGTAAAACTGCTCCTCTTTCATGCCGTTTGTTGTCGAGATAATATCTACAATCCCAGGCTGCAGCAATGTCATCTCAATTGCCCACTATGGCACTTTAAACGGAGATCCTATGCGAGACCCTGAAATGACTTTCGTCATCATCCAGGGCGACTACTACTCCATCTCCTTCCGAAACGACTACCTTGGCATCGACCAAGAAGTCTTCCGCTACAAAGACGGCAAACCAACCCACGTCAACAACCAGCTCCAACACTCCCTGACCGAATTCGCCAACCAATGGATGCGAAACATAGACGACCAATAAGATATTTTAAAAGAACTTACAAGTTCCAGTTTCTTGATTGTGCATGAAATGAAATTAAGAATATCATCCATATTCAAAGGGCTCACCCATAAAAACATTAGCCACTGCCTTAATAATTAAAAAAATTTTTTCAGCATAAATATATTTTCCCAATCATTTGAATTAATTTTTCTATTGTTAAGTTTGTAGTTATTCATTTTAAGGATTTTTTTCACTACATCTGGCAACTTCTTGTTTTTCTTGTAAAAAAACCATAAATTTATCAGGCCTCTATTGGCTTTAGGTGCATAATCGTCAGGAAATATTGTATTATCCATGCCTATCAATAATTTGATATTTTCATCTTTTCTTGCATTTATATTTTTAACGATTTTTTCTTTGTCTTCATTGGGGATATAAACATAATATGTCTCTTTAAAGATTGCCTTTTCAATATTTTTGATATTGTTGCAAAATTTACCTGTTAAAAGGCATTGTATGAATTCTGTTTTTTCCAGGTTAGATGTTTGTATCGTTACATCTTGCATATTGTTTTGAATGAAAAAAGTATTATACAGATTGCAATTTGAAAAAATAGAGTCTTTTAGATTTGAGCAATAAAACACAGCGCCATCAAGCTTTGAACTCCGATAATGGCTCCCTGTTAAGTTACAAGATAACCAATAAGTACTACTTAGCTCTGCAGTCTCCCATCTGTTACTAACCATATATAAGTTTTCAAAATGATGATTTGACAAATTAATATCAGAAAGTCTTACATCATTGATATCTTCAATGAATAAAAAAACTATATTTTTCAATTCATCACTAAACCTCTCATCCATCTTTGTCAAACATAGGCTTTTAAAGACACTAATCGGTTCCCAAATATTTGGTTCTAAATGAATTTTATACTTCTGCAATTTCGCTATATTTTCAAGAGCAAGCTTTCGCCTTTTTATATTGTTTGAGCTTAACTGGAAATAGATAAGATTTCTCTTCGACTCGAGTGTAGCCAGCTGTGAAGTATATCTCTGAGATGCAAATCCATAGATTGCAAAGTAAAGTCCAATAAGCCACAAAAAATAAGTCGACGGCTTTATATTATTTCCATTATCATTTCTTTCTGGGATAAGTTTGCTCAATATAAATCTGCCTCCAGATACATTCCAAATCCACCATAAATATGTTTTTTCTATATCGTGATGTTTGTGCATTGATAAAGATGCCGCTGTTAATATTAATACAATATAAACTAAAACAAATTCATAGATTCCAAACACAACATCTATTCCCAAATATTTGTCTGTAAATCCTGTTGTCAGAAAAGGCATAACTCCAGGAATATATACTATTAAAAAAGCCAGTAATGTGGAAAAAATAATCACAAAATAGCAAAATAAAATCTGCTTTAGGAACTTGTTCTTTCTTTTTTTTATGTTAGTCTTATTATCATTGATTCTAAAATCTTTGCGGTTGAATCTTATCACAACAATACCTCATATAATAATGTTTTTCGTGCTTCCATTTCGTAAATGTAACTTACAATAAGTTGATTTTAATATTAACTATTCTTATCTGGAAATGTATTTCATTTCATTATATATAGTGTTTTCTTTCTATGCTCTTGTAAATTGCCAAGTGATGGATACAAGCTATTTTCAAGTGGAAGTTGAATGTGTTTGCCTTCGAATTGTTTTATTGAATATGGGCTGTCACAACGCTCAATAAAGGATTTAGCTATTATGACTCTGTAGTCATCGTCTACTGAGATTAGATGACGGTCAAATGCCCTGTGAAGGGTGGGACAAAGAGACAATCCATTAGATATGGTGTCATCATGCGACTTCGAGAAAGGGATTATATGACATGCGTCAATCATCGAGACTTCTGTTGTCGCATCTATACGTAGTCCTGAAATACAGCAGGTGTTGTTGTAGACTCTTGAAATTTCCCGTTTAAAAGCTCCACTGCGAATAAATACTTCTTCTGAGAACTCTTCCTTGTCCAACGTAGACTCAAGCCTCTTCATATTGGCGGCATACTCTGCCGGTTCTTCACGTACGATTAATTGAGAGACATTGTCAAAGTATGACTCTCCAGTAGAGACAACATCCCAATTATTTCTGCAATCGCTGAAATATGTTTCCAATAAAACTTGCTTTAGCATATTTCTTGACTTCGGAGAATTCAAAAACAGAAACAACTCTCCATCCAGAGAAGCATGACTTACAGCAATTCGTAATTGATTAAAACTGCTGAGTGATTTTGTTGCTTTCAACCAGTTTTCAAATCCTGGATTAACATGCAAATGCCAGAACCCTTCTGATTTGAGATGAAAGAAAGGAAGAGCGAAGGTTGGAACGTGTTGAGATTCCACCAGGTTATTCCAAGTTGTCTTAAACAAAGAAACCAGCATTGGAGACACCGAGATATAATTGCTATTGATATAGCCTGATTCAATAGCTCGGATGACACTCAATAGCAATACCGCCTTATGAGGCGCAGGACCAAACTTTGTCACTCCCTGCCTTAAGGACTGAAACTTCTTGATGTAATAATCAAGATTTTTTTGATGTGCTTTCATAGTTTCTGATATAATCAGCCAATTCGTTGTATACTTTATCTACCGAATCTAAACCTTTCGAGCCAGTTGGTTCTCTGACTAAATCTTTAATATTCTTTGGATTGCAGACCCAAACTTTGTGTTGAGTTTTATTATATGACGCAGTCTGGGAATTAATGAACCACCTAGGGAATACCACAATCGGCTGAACCCAGCAATTCTCCCCAGTTTTCTTTGAAATGAATTCTCGTAATGCTCTAGCGCAAGATTGAGCTTGGTCTAGTGGTTGTTTGGGTAGAGGAGCTCCGTCCAAATAGGATATGGTTTCGCCATCATATTTTAACTTATACGAACTTCCATCGATAGGTTTACTGAGGGTCTTGGTTTCTATGATAAACACACCGTTATGATTTATTACAATATGATCAATGTTTCCTTTTTCATCGACAAAATCATGTAACACATAACAGCCAGGTTGTTTTATCTCATCAAGAAGGTCTCCAACATATTTTTCACCTTCAAGACCTTGTCTAACGTTTTTAAGCTTTTTTCGGATTATAGATATCTTATAGAAAGAAATTAACATGGTAGATATAGCTACTATTGATATGAAAAAAGGAGAAGCATGCAGTGGATAGAAATAGTTTACCCAAGAGAAAGCCATCACCCCAAGCATCAAACCAAAAGCAAGAGCATATGGCGTGATCTTGTCTTCAAGAATATAAGTTTCTTCTTCCTCCAATGATTGTCCAGCTCTCCGTAATGGCTTTTCATCGATTGGCGATTGGTATTTATCTTTTAATTTCTTTTGCTTTCCTAACAATATGTAATTCCCCTACTTGGTGTTTCCCAATTCATAATTATTTTCCCTGGTGGCTAAAGGGCTGTATTGTTTACTATATTTGACAAAAAAAGAATAATCAAGACAAGAGAATAAGTTTATCCCAATAATGTTTACAATATTCTAACTTAGCGTTCAAAGTATTTTCTTACTAGTGACACGATAAAACAACTTATCAGAATAATGCCGAGAATACTCTCTGAACATGCAACAACTTTTCCCCAGCCTGACGGCGAAATATCACCGTATCCAGTGGTCGTGAAGGTAATAATTGAAAAATATAATGCATTACCAAATGTATCGTAAGACTGTTCTTTAAAGTTAAAAAAGAAATAGTAAATTGCTGAACAAGCTACTACAAAAATCGAATATAAAAAAAAATGAGGTTTCAAGAATGCTTGAGTTATGTATATGAAACTTTTTTGTGCAATATTGAGATTAGGA
>MDTD01020881.1_pt1 | contig 10163 bp, 11 predicted proteins | sample 811221 | NCBI WGS metagenome assembly MDTD01 (sample SAMN05326646, study PRJNA326480) | marine metagenome | isolation source: seawater | place: Pacific Ocean: South West | collected 2011
AATGGCTATGACTGGTCACAAATCAACACAAATGGTAAGAAGATATATTAAAGAAGCAAATATATTTAAAAATAATGCATTAAATAAAATTAACATTTAAAATATTATTTTCTTGTAAACATCAAATCTAAATAATCGACTTTATTTAAAGTAGGTTTAAAATTTTTATAATTTACTTTGGTGGTATTATTTTTTTTTGAAAATACAAGCTTATAACCATTACTATTAAAAAAATTAATAAACTTATAATAATTAAAAAAATATAAAAAAACTGTGCTAGGTAGAATGTTAGTTTGTTTAACAACAAAAGTATCGTTTTTTAAATTATCGTAGAAATAAGATGTTCCTGAAAATAAAATATATTTAGGTTTTTTTCTTAAGATAGAAATCAGGTAAGATTTGTAATTTTGAAAATATTGGATACAGGAACCAAAGTAAACAAAATTAACATCTTTAATTTGGCTGGTTTTTGAAATTGGATAAAAATTCTTAAATTTATATTTAAATTTTAATTTTTTAAAAATTGAAATTAACATTGGAAAATTTGATATATAATAATTATTAATATTTAATTTTGAGGAAAGAAATAAATATAAATCAATGTTATCACCTCCAACATCAAAAAATGAAAAATATTTTTTTTTATAAATATCTGATAAAAAAATATCTAAATTTTTTTTAGTAGTACCATTGATCAATTTTTTTTTTATAGAAAATTCACGAATAAATTTTTGTTGTAGAGCAAAATTAGTGGTAATTGGATAGAAATTATCCGGTAATTTAGATAATGAAGTAGGTACAAAAAAAATATTATATTTTCTAAATATTTTACGATTTAATGTTTGGGGAAAAAATTTAGTAAATTTGTTGAGAAGAAATTTATTAATAAACTTATATTTCATAAATAATAAATTATTAATATTAAAAAAAAGTATATATTTCTATAAATTAAGATAATTATATCAGAAAATGACACAACTTAATCAAATAACTATAATCATTGTTACTTACAAAAGTGATGAAATAATTTACAAGTTTGTTCAAAAAATACCAAAAAAAATAAGAGTTATTGTTATAGAAAATTCGAAGAATATACAATTAAAGAAAAACTTAGAAAAAAGATTTAAAAATACTAAAGTTTACTTAAGAAAAAATGAAGGGGTTGCAAGCTCTATTAATTATGGAGTAACTAAAACAAAAACAAAATATTTTATTCATTTAAGCCCCGATTTATCTTTGAAATTTAAAGAAATTAAATTTTTTTTTAAATATGCAAAAAAATTAAAAGATAATTTTTGTGCATTAGGTCCAAGATTTATAAACACTAAAGAGAAGAGTCACAAACAAATAAAAAAAAAACTTAAAATAGGAAAAATAGAATCTATTCATGGATCTTACATGTTTATGAATAAAGAAAAATTTATTAAAATTGGTGGTTGGGATAAAAATATTTTTTTATTTTTTGAAGAAACAGAATTTTGTTATAGAGGTAAAAAAAAACAATTATTTTCTTATCAAATAAATTCAATTATTGCAAAAACAGTAGACACAACTGTAAAAATTAAAGATAAAAAAATAAGACAAAATTGGCAAAGCTTGCTCAGATGGCATTTTATTTGGTCTAAGTTTTATGTATATAAAAAAAAATATGGTTTTACATTTGCTATAATTTTTTTTTTACCAACTATCGCAAGAATATTTTTTAAATTATTTTTTTATTCAATATTTTTTAATGAAGATATGCAACGTAAATATAGGTATAGGTTAAATGGCCTTTATCATTCTATAATTGGTAACAAATCATTTTTAAGATTAAATCATATAAAAAATTAAACACCCCAAACTGCTTTCTGCGACTTAGCTCTAGCTAATTTATTAAGTTTTAAATATTTTCTTGAATGTTTATCTGAAATTAAATTCTTTGATTGTTTTTTATAATGAAATGTTTCACTTAACATCCATTTATCTTCAGTAAATTGATTTCCATCTGAATTAACTACTAAAAGTTTGTACCCTCTTCTTCTAAATGTATTTGTTAAACTATTAAAACCACTCTCCAGTTTCCAAGTTTCATACTTAGTATTAAATTTTTTACCCATTAAATAATTATTTAAATCTTTTGCTTTAATCAAAAAATTTGATGTATTTAAATGAGGGTTTGGAAAATCATAAAACGATTTTTTGCCTTTAATTTTCTTTCTTAAAAAAGAAACTATATTAAAGGGTTTTTTAAATTTTACTTGTTTTGTGATACTTTCGTATGAACCTGATGTTGCAATTATTGTTTTATTATCAAAGAATTTCATAAAAATTTTAAGCCAATTATCTTTAATTGGATATGAATGACTATTCATAAAAAATATAGTTCTCTTTGAAAATTTTTTAGCAACCCTTCCATAAGAACCAAAATCCCAATCATTTTCTTTATGCGTATCAATAAATTTAAAATGTTTAAGATTTAAAATTTTTTTTTCTAAAAATTGTATTTCTTTTATTTTTAAAAGCTTGTAGCAGATTACCAATTCGTGTTTATATCCAGCTTTATATTTTTTATAGTTTTTTACAAATGTACTCAAGGATCTAATTTTATCATACTTAGTAAATAGATAGCAAATTAGTGGTATTTCATTAGACATTATTTAAAATTTTCTTCAATGCATTACATATTTTGTATACATCCTTTAATTTTAATTCAGGATATAATGGTAAAGAAAATATACCTTTAGATAACTTTTCACTTTCATAAAATCTTTTATTAATGAAGTACTTTTTATAACCTTTCATTAAATGTATTGGATAAGGGTATATTATTCTTACTTGTATACCTGCCTCATTTAATTTTTTTATGATTTTATCTCTTTTAGTATGATAAATTGTGTATAAATGGTAAACGTCAAATTTATTTCTATTTCTTATTGGGAGTTTTAAATTCGTTTTTTTTAGTTCTTTGTAGTATATATCTGCAATTAATCTCCTTTTTTTTATATAAGAGTCTACTTTTTTAAGTTTAAAATTAAGAATTCTAGCATTAACCTCATCAAGTCTTGAATTAACACCATTAATATTTGAATAATATTTATTATAAAATCTATTTTTAATATCAACAGTATCTATTCCATAAAATCTAATTTTTTTTATTTTTTTAAATAAACTTAAGCTATTGGTTAAAATAAAACCTCCGTCGCTATAAGCACCTAGTATTTTTGTAGGATAAAATGAAAAACAACCTAAATCTCCAAAAGTACCAACATATTTATTTTCATATTTTGCTCCTTGTGCTTGAGCACAATCTTCAATTACTGGAATTTTAAATTTTTTTGAGATTCGTGCTAATGATTTCATATCACATGGTTTTCCATATAAATGGACTGGTATTATTGCTTTAGTTTTTTTTGAGATATATTTCTCTAATTTTGTCATATCCATTAGATAATCTTGGTTAACATCAACCAACCTTGGAATTGCACCGGAATTCACTATTGCGGATATAGTAGGTATAGCAGTATTTGCAGCTGTAATAACTTCATCACCCTTTTTAATTTTAAGTGACATTAACGAAATTAGTAAAGCGTCTGTTCCACTGCCTACTGCGATACCGTATTTTGATTTATATTTTTTGATAAAATTTTTTTCAAAATCATTCAAATTTTGTCCAAAAAAGATTTGGCCACTTTTTAGGGTTTTATCAAAAAAATTAATTAATTTAGGTCTGTACTTACTATATTCATTTTCATAGGACCAAAAATTAATCATTTAAATATCTATATGAGCTATCCATTTAGTTTTGTTTAAGAGTTTTTTTTCTTTTTTAAAAATCTCTTTTTTATGATTCCATGCAAATAGGAATGTATAATCAGGAATATTATTTCTATAATGTTTCATATCAACAATTGGAATATGCGATAAAGGAGTATATTTTCCTATTTTATCTTTTGTAATATCACAGATAAAATCTATATGATTATTATTAATACCACAGTAATTTAATATTGTTGTACTTTTTGAAGTTGCAGCGTAACCAGCAATATTTTTACCACTCTTCAATATTTTAAAAATTCTCTTACGTAGATTTTTTTTAGAAACCTCGCATTTCTTCTTAAAACGAATACATCCTTTAAAACTATCAATGTATTTTTTTTTTTCAAAATTTATCTGTTTAGAAACAGATTTTTTAATTTTATGAAATTTTCTTCGACCAATAATATACCTCATTGACCCACCATGAGTTTTTTGTGGCACAACATCAATTAACTCAAAATCAAAAAGATTAAAAACTTTTTTAACTGATGATGCAGAAAACATATATATGTGCTCATCATAAATTTGATCATAAGAAATTTTTTCATACATAGAACCTAAATATGGTTCTTCAAAAATGAACAAACCTTTATTAGTTAATAAATTATCAACACCTTTGATTAAATCTTTCAGGTCTGGTATATGACAAATTGCATTAGCTGCAATAATTAGATCAGTCTTTTTTTTAAAAAATTTTAGATGGTTTGATGTTTTGTAACTGAAGAACTTATTAATTGTTTTAATTTTTTTTTTATTTGCAATAGTTGCGACATTTTTAGATGGCTCTATTCCTAATATTTTATTTTTTTGTGATTTGAAATTTTTTAAAAATGAGCCATCATTAGACCCAATCTCAATAATATTTTTAACATTTTTAAAATATTTTTTTTTGATCCAACTAGAAAATTCCTTAAAATGATTAATCATATATTTGGAACTAGATGTAAAAAATGGATAATTATCATTAAACATTAATTTTGGAGATGGGTGATCATTAAGTTGAAATAATGATAATTTTTTTGAAAAACCAACCTCCATTTTAAAATGAAATTCTTTTTTAAAATATTTTTTTTTTAGAAAACCATTTGCAATAGGCATTCTTCCAAAAGACATAAATGGTCTTATTTTTTTATTTGTTATTTTACAAATCATTTAAATATTTTTTAAAATTTGAATTGTTTGATTAATATCTTTGCTAATTTTACCATTTAAATTAATTCCAGAATGATTCAATTTTTTTTTACTTACTTTGTATGATAATTGATTCATAATTTTTGTTTTAACAAATTTTATTTTTATATTCTTTTTATATAAGTTTATTTTATTTAGTATTTGTTTAACTGTGCAATTTTCAGATAAAGCATTATAAATGTCGTTATTAAAAAAATTATTTTCTAGGGTAAATTTGACGAGTTTGAAAGCATCACTTAAACATAAATATGGACGAAATTGATTCATAGCTGTTTTATAAACTGTTAAAGGAAGACCTAAACTGGCATTTAAACAAAATTTATTTACAGCAGTATGAAATCTCATACCACTTGATATACCCGAAATAGTTCCGAAACGATATGTAACATATTTAATTTTTTTTGATTTTTTTTTTAGCATTTTTTCCTCAATAAGTTTTATATCTGCATATGGAGATTGTGGTTTTAAAAATTTTTCTTCACACTCTTCGTCAACAATATCAGTTTGTTTACCATAAACACTAGTTGATGAAATATGAATTATTTTACATTTATTTTTAATAGAAAATTTGATTATATTTTTTAAACACTTGAGATTATTATCATACATCTCTTTTTTTCTATCAAAACTACCTTCGGCATTAGTCATTGATGCAAGGTGAATTATACAATTAATATTTTTAAGTTTTTTTAATGAACTATAATTTGTTAAATCTTCATTAATAAATTTAAGATTATTTTTTTTTTTGGAATTAAAGATAGAATTGATTTGAGAAGATTTTAAATTATCTAATAAATAAGTTTTTTTAATTCCCTTAATTTTATAAATATTTTTTGAAAAGTATGATCCAATATGACCGCAAGATCCTGTAATTAAAATATTCATTTCTTTTTAATAATTTTTTTAAAATCTTTGTAATTTTCTATATAATCTTTAAATTCATATTCTCTGTCACAAAATACCATTAGCATTGAGTTATTATTATTAAATTTAATTTTTAACCAAGTCTTTGGCTTAATTAACAAACCTACCTTATTATTTAAGGAAAGCTTTTTTTTATTTTTTTTATTAGTTGTTTCATATTCTACTGTTACAGATCCACTAATAGAAATTAAAAATTGTGAGCATTTATGATGTGCGTGATCTCCCCTATAATAATTTTTTTTTCCATTAATTATAAAAATTCTTTTAGTTTTAAATGGAATATTTTTTTTAAGCGATAAAGGTACTAAATAACCGCTTATTCTTTTGTATATTTTGTAATTATGTTCACTCATTTAAATACATTGATTATATATCTTTTAAACTTAATGTGTTGTTCTTGTCCCTTTTAGATAACACTGGTTTTTTTACAGGCCAATTAATTTTAAGAGCAGAATCATTCCAATTTAATGTTTTTTCATATTTTGGATTCCTATAATCAGAACATTTATAGTTAATAGTACATTTTTCTGAAAGACATAAAAATCCATGTGCAAAATTTTTTGGTATATAAAAAGAAAAATCATCATTATGGCTTATTACTATAGAAAAATGCTTTCCAAAAGTTTTAGAATTTCTTCTTAAATCAACTGCGACATCAAATATTTTTCCATAAGTAACCGTTATAATTTTGGCTTGGGAGTTTTTAGACTGAAAATGTAAACCTCTAAGAACATTCTTTTTTGAATATGACATTATATCAAAGGGAAAAGTCGTTTTTCCAACAATATTTTGCCGATATGTCTCTCGTAAAAAACCTCTTTTATCCTTGTAAACATTGGATTTAATAATTTTTAAATCTTTAATATATGTATTAATAATTTTCATTTTAATTTTTTGTTATTATTAAAATTATAAATATACTTAATGTAATAATAGTTTATTTTACAAAGGCAATATTTTACAAAATATAATAAGCTTTTATTAGGTTCACCTAATTTTCCTAAATATTGTGTGTCAGATTTTAAAATAAATTTTTTAAAAAAATTAATAGAAATCCCCCATTTTAATAGAAATATTTTTGCTCCTTTACTACCAGACTCCGTAATTATAGTTGGATGATTTTTGTATTTTCTCGTAACCACTGAACCAAAATGATAAACTTTAAAATTGTTAATACCTTTAAAAATTCTCACACCTATTTGCCATAATTTCATGTTTAAGTCTGGATCTGATCCAGTACCTGGAAAATATTCTTCACTAAATCCACAAACTTTATCCCAAGTTTCTTTATGTACTAAATGTGGAGCCCAAGTAGAACCTTGAAAATCTTTATAATTATAATTTTGATAATTTTCTAAAAATTTTTTTTCATCAAAATTTAATACATTATCACCACAATCAAATGGAATTTGTCCATTATTCATCATGGTTCCAGAAAGATAAAAATTATTATGCCCTATCTTGTTAACCTCGTCTTTTAAAATTAAATCCCAGTTTGGACAAAAATAAAAATCGTCATGTGCGTACAAAATATATTTAAAAGAAGATTTTTTTGCAGCTAAATTCATTCCTTTACAAATCCCTGAATTTTCCTCAGTGTGCGTAAATGTAATATTATTTTTAATTAGGTATTGAAGAGTACCATCGCTTCCATCATTTACATGTGGAATGATTTCGTGAGATTTGTATCTTGAATTTATTTTAATACTCTTGATGCACAATTTTAAATATTCTAAATTATTGAATGTTGGAATTATTATTGAAAACATAAGATAGTTAGTCCCACAAAAACTCGGACTTTTTGTTAATATCAAAAGTTTTGTCTACAATATATTTGGCAACCAATTCAGAATTTAGATATTTGTGATATTTTTCCCTGCCTTTTTTGGCAATAGATTTACCTCGTTTAGTATCTTTTTTGTATTTTAATAACTTTTCTATCAAATCATTGGTTCCTTTATAAAAAATCATTTCATTTTCTTCAAAAAAATCTTTAATTTGAGTTTTTTCATCTATAAATGTTAACAAACCGTTACCCATTAGTTGAGCCAATCGATCACTACTATAATATTTTATTGGTTTTCCCCTACTAAGATTTAAGGCCATGTAAGAATTGTAAATGTTTTCAATAAATTCATCTCCCCAGATTGGTTGAACATTGTTCATTCCATAGACATCAAATCTTATACCTAGATTCTTCCTGATTATGCTATTAATAAATTTTTCTCTATCATCGTACTTACCTTTCTTTAATTTTCCTCTATGAACACCATGACTCATTGCAAAAAATACGTCAAAATTACAATTATGATTATAATTTTTAAGTATCTCAAAAGATGGATCACAAGGATTTGGGATATAATAACTATTAGGTATATTAAAATCTAAAGCATCAGGAGATGTTGTTAAAAAAGTACTATCAATTAAACTGATTTTATCGAGAATTCTTTTTTTATTATTTGTATAATCTGGACCAAATTTAGAAAGTGGATCTAAAAACCATTGAGTAAATTTTATATCTTTATTTTTTAATTTTAAATCGTTTAAGGTCTCTAATGAAACTCTATCAGCGTGCCCCAAAATAATTAAATCTGCTTTAAAGTTATTATATGTGCTTAAAATTTTATTTTGAAGTGATTTTTCACCTTTGGGATCTGAAAATTTTTTATTTCTACTTAAAATATCCCTATCACTTAAACTTAGAACATTGTAACCTAATTTAATTAATCCATTATTTAAACGTCTTCCAGTATTGTAATGTAATCTTCCATCAAATCTTTCATTAAAATTGGTTATATGAAGTACTTTTAGGTTTTTTCTTTGATTACTTTTAATATTAAAATTGTTAAGCTTTTTAAATTGTGAACGAGTAGTATCAATCAACCGTGATATATACTTATGATTGAATTTGAAAGATTTATAATTTTGAAATTGTAATTTAGATAATTTTTTTGGATTTAATATTAGTTTCTCTATTTCGTTAAACAAGTTATTTACATTTAAATCTTTTAAAACTATTGGATAACTTGTTGTCTCAGGTAACCCACCTTTATTACTTATTATTACAGCAGAGCCACGACTAGATGCTTCAAGACTTGTTCTACCAAAAGGCTCATCCCACCTTGAACAAACAACAGAAATACTTATTTTTTTTAGTATATCTAAAATAAATTTATGCTGTTTAAAACCTAGAATTTTTAAATTATCATGACTAAACTGTAAACTTTCTCTGGGCTCATCTCCTATTACAACAGCTTCCCAATCTGGGTACTTATTTAAAATTTTTAATATTGCTTTTCCAAATAAATCATATCCCTTAGCTTTATTTAATTTCCCTATAAATGATATAATTTTTTTTTTTTTAGAAAAGTCTACATTGCATATAGAAGTTGATTGATAGCAAACACTTGTTTTTTGTATTAATAAATTTTTATTAGGTAAATCATTAAAAAATCTATTTTGTGACCATTTACTATTAAATATAATTGAATCTAAGTCATTAATTAAATTAATTCTATCTTTCTTTGATTTAGATCCATTCATGCTTAAAGGATCATTATGATAATACAAAATTATTTTTTTAGCTTTTGTATAATAAGATTTTAAAAGTTTTATATAATTGGGCCTGTTATGAACCTCAATTATATCTGAGTTTAATTTAACCTCATGTTTTATAAAATTTTCGACATAACTTTTGCTTTTACTTTGTAAAAATAAATTATTTAATTTAATATTGTAATAATTTTTGAGTAAAGTTGATTTATAATTAGTATTACCATAGATAAAAATATTTTTAGCAAATTTACTATTAACTGTTGTATCTTTTACAAATAAAGAAACTGCACCAGCATACTCTTTTGAAAAATTTTCTTTATACGGTAATAGTACTGATATCTTCATTTTTTGATTTTAATAAAATTTTTGCACGTTTAGACCTGTTTTTTTTTAAATAATATTCAAAAGATAATGCATCATTTTTATTTATAAATTTTTTTATATAAATTAATTTCCATTTATAACCTTTTGTTGATTTTGCTCCTTTACTACTATTATGTTTTTTTAATCTAGTTTCTATATTATTTGTATATCCTACGTACGTTTTTTTAACTCCAGGAGACATAGCCTTTAACATATATACAAAAAATGGCATAAAATGGCGGTCCCTAGGGGAATCGAACCCCTCTTTCGAGGATGAAAACCACGTGTCCTAACCGATAGACGAAGGGACCGGAAGCTGCTTTTTATTGTAA
>MDTD01043205.1_pt1 | contig 10163 bp, 10 predicted proteins | sample 811221 | NCBI WGS metagenome assembly MDTD01 (sample SAMN05326646, study PRJNA326480) | marine metagenome | isolation source: seawater | place: Pacific Ocean: South West | collected 2011
ACATCTACCATAGTTGCATCCCAACCAAGTTGTCCCTCAGCTGCATCCCTAGTATAACCAGCAAGAAGATTTAATTTCCTACTATCCTTTGGGTCTACTTCAGTTGCCTTTACTGGTTGATCATAAAGAACACCATTTACTTCATAAGAAATACGAATTGGTGCAATATTGTCAATCTGTAATGTAAGATTACGAGGTTGAAATTTACGGATAATATTGTCACGGTTGACAACAATACGTTTTTTAAACGTAACTCCTTTTGGATAGTCTGGTGGCGCTTCTCTTAGTGAGCGTTCTACATCAAACATGATGCGTGTATTGTTAGTAGACATTTATATCTCCTTATTCTACTAAGTGAAACAGAACCATTCTGTTTCTTGTTGAATTAATAGAAACCTTTTCTATTAATTGAGCCATCATGACATAATAAAATCTATTTGTCAAGCCGTTCATGTGTCAATATAGGGAATGGTGGTATATTCTTTTGCCAAAGAGCTCAGAGCCTTTTTCCAAACTTTTCCCTTCATTTTTCCTTTTGACCAATTTATGTAACCTACATGTTTCATTCCAACTTTTTCATAAAATTTATTTGCAAGGATATTATCTGCTCTGACTGTTAAATATACATTAGAGGAGACATGGTTAAAATATTCCTTGATTACTTTTGTTGCAAGTCCATTTCCCTTTTCTGAATTTATAATTTGATGGATTAAATATGAACCAGCTTCTACTCTGACATTTGTATCTTTACCAATTTTTCTAAAATTTAGGTATTTTTGATGTGTAATTAATACACCATCTTGAAGTATTACTTGACCCCAATTAAGTCTGTTTCTAATGTGGAACTTTCTCACATGAGGAAACCATTCTTTATTATCTTCAAAGATTTTCCAAACTCGATCAAAGTCTTCTATTGTTACATAATTCATTTGTCCTCTACTATTCTACTAAAATTCTTTTGTTTTTCAAACTTTATAATTGATTCAAATTTTTCGTATAAAATATCTCCCTTATGAGAAATAACAAAAACTGAACTACCGCCAAGAGCATTTAAAAGTTTTAAAAATTCATCTGTTCCTGTTGCATCAAGACTACTATCAAAAACTTCATCAAGAATTAGAAGATTTGTATTAACACTATTTTTCATACGAGCAATTTCTCTCCAAGTAAATAATAAAGCTAAATCGATACGCATTTTCTCACCTTCTGAAAACGAACTATATGTAAATCCTTCGCGACCTCTGGATTTTATATTTTCAACAAATCGTTCATCCATAGTAAATTGTACATAAAAATCCATCTCTTGTAAATATTTGTTTATCAATTTATTCATAATTGGTAAATAATATTTTATAATAGAAGTTTTTACTCCAGTATCTTTTAAAAACTGTGAAGCTAAAACATAGTAGGTTTTTAATTCAGTAAGTTCTCTTCTATTATCTTCAGCGTCTTTCAAATCAATTTTTAAGTCTTGTAATTCTTTTTCTAATTTTTTGACATTGGTATTATTGTTTTCTGTATCCTCTAGTTCACTTTCTAATTCATCTATACTTTTCTGTATAAAATTAAATTTATTATTATTGTTATCGATAACATTCTTTTTCATCAAAATAGATGATTTTTTAGTTTCAATTTCTTTTATAGAATCATTTAAAGAACACAACTCTTTAGTCAAAGATACAAGTGCAGCTTCTACTTCCTCTCTCTTCTCATTTTTCTGTTCTATCATAATTTTTTTATGATTTTCTTCGATACTTTGACTACAAGTAGGACACACACTTTGTTCATCAAACCATTTTATGTCTTTGGATATATTTTGAGATTTATTGGAAAGGGTATTTTCTAATTTTTCTAATTTTTTCACTTTAGTTGAAAATTTCTTTTCGTCAACAATCTCTATCAAAAGATTATCAACATCTTTCTGAATTTGAACATTAGAAGTTGTAAACTCTTTCTGTTCTTTCTTTTTAATTTTAATTTTATTTTTTATATTTTTTAAAGAACTTTTTTTGGAAGAATTTGCTTCATCTATAGATCTTTCTTGAACATCAATTTTATACTCACAAAGTTCTCTATCTTTCTCATTTTTATACAATGAATCTTTTACTACAGCAGATTTAATTTTAAGTATCTCATTCATAGATGAAAATATTTTAATATCTAGAATATCTTCAATTATATCTCTTCTATCATTAGCGGATAATTGCATAAAAGGAACGAATGTTGCAGAACCAAGAATTACAGTTTGAGTAAATGACTTGTAATTTAATTTTAAAATATTTTCTTCTAAGTATAATTGACTATCTCGTATTTTAGAATCTTGATCTAACATTTTTCCATTAGAATAAATTTCAAAAATGTTTGGTTTAATTCCTCTACGTACAAAATATTCCTTCTTACCGATTTTAAATTCTATTTCAATAACACAATCTTTATTATTTACAGAATTTGTAAGTTGTGGTTTGTTTACTTTTCTAAAGGATTTGCCAAATAATCCAAATGTAAGTGCATCTAGAATAGTAGATTTTCCAGCTCCATTTGCACCAATAATTAAAGTAGATGATGATTTATTCAAAACTACTTCTGTAAAATAATTACCAGTTGAAAGAAAATTCTTCCATCTAATAGTTTTAAATTCTATCATACTTCGCCTCTCACAGCAGACATATATAAATCTTGCATTATAATTTTTAATTTATTTTTATCAACGTCAATTTCATAATTATCAATGTAATTTGTTAACAATGACATTGTGTCTTCTGTAGTATCAATTTCGGTACTTTCTTCAAATTCTATATCTGTTTCATCTACAATAGATAAATCTGCAACACCTTGTTTATACAAATCGTCTACAAATATATCAAATTTATACTGATTTGATTTATTTTTTACAATCAATTTAACATATTTATCCTTATATCCATTAGGAAGTACTTTTAATAATTTAGAATCGTCATACCATATTTTATAAAACATTTTAAAAGGATTTTCAATAAAATCTAACGAGCCTTCTATATCATTTGTGTCTATGATATGAAATCCTTTTGTATCATTACAATCATTCCAATACATTTCATATGGAGAACCCAAATAATGAATTCTTCCTTGATTTGATTTTGTATGGAAGTGACCAGAACAAACAAGATTGAACTTTTCAAAAAGTTTCATATCCATTCCAGCTTCGCATTTAATACCACGCATCATTTCAAAACCATTAAGTTCTAAATGTCCTAGTGCAACAGTTGCTTTAGTTTTTTTGATATGATTTACACTTTCATCATAATTTTCAGAATTTATCCAAGGAACAAAACAAATGTTAATCCCACCAACATTAAGAGTAGTGGTTTCTGTATAAGTTCTGAAATCATTTCCGAAAAGTTGTTCCATAGAGTTAATGCGATTTGTGTTTTTATAATACACATCATGATTACCAACAATAAAATAACAGTCATATTTTTTTAACTTTTCTATAAAACCAGATTTTAGTCCATTCAATATATTGTAATTAATGAATTTACGTCTATCTGTAACATCACCTAAATGAATAATAGTTTTTATGTTTTCTTTTTCCAGATAGGGGAAAAATATATTATCATAAAATTTCATAAAATAATCATGAAATAATTGAGAATCCCCTCTTGCACCGAAATGAGTATCGGTGATTAAAGCTATTTTCATATATCTTCATTTTCCTTTTTTACTCTTTTTTCTTTTGCTTTTTCTTTTTTCTTCCTTTGATTTTCTTCAAACTCTGCAAGAAATTCATCCATATTACTATGAATAAAATCTAAAAAAGTATTTTTAACTTTACTCGTATTAGGGCCCTGCATTATTTCATCAATTAACTCTTGATTTTCTAGAGATTTATATTTTACATATGTTTGTTTTTTCTCTTTTTGAATTCGTCTAATGAATGCATAGTAAATAATTTGAGTAAAATATGCAAAAGGATTCTGAGATTTTTCTGGATTAAAATTATCAATATAAAGTAGACAGTTTTCTATACCATCAGATATCATATCATCCTTATACGTATAGTTGATGAAATTTGGTTTATATGATAGGTGTTGAGCTATCTTCATGATACACTCACCAATGTAGTTAGGCACTCTAGGTCGTTCTCTATTCTCGTCTAATGCGGTACTGACAGACTGTTTATACTTCTTCATCTCTTCTAGAAGCTTTTTGTTGTCAACATAATGATTTCGTTTAGTTTTTTTCTTCATACTATATCCTTAATATACAATTGATTTACATAATAACACAAAAATTTGTTTGTGTCAAGAAGTAAAAAAAATATAGGGGCTTGACAAGAGATGATTCTATGCGTATAATGGGTATGTCTACCCTAATGAATTACTTTATTAGAGCTAAGTAGCATAGCATAATCTTCTGGAGACAAATCTTCTATTGTCTCGACTTCTTTTTTCGCTGTAGGTTTTGAAAGTTTTTCAACTTTACTTTCTACAACATTATTTCTTCTTTCTAGTAGTTCATTATAATATGATAAGATATTAGGATCTGGAGAATTTACAGTTATGATATTAAAAGTATCAATTACTGCAAAATTTTCATCCGAAAATTGCAACCAATCTATGAGAGTAGAATTAAAATCTCCAGTAGCTGGATTCATGAAAGATTTTATTTCAAAAGGGTCTTCCATTACTACTTCTCCGTCTTCTTTTTCAGAATTAATTTTACATATTAATAATTCTTTACTAGTAAGACGTACTATTTTTGGTTCTTGCATTTTTTAATTCCTATCCATGCAAATTAATTTCATTAATTTTGAAATCAAATTTTTCTTCGTTGTATATATTTATGCGTTCGTAAAAGTGACGAATTGCAAAATTTAAATAAGTTCTATGTCTTAAATCATCTGCAATGTCATATAATATCGCAGAACTTTTATTATCTCCTCTTCTTAACCCTCTACCTATTGATTGTAAATTTCTAATTCTACTTTTAGACGGTGAAGTAAAAACTACATTATGTAAATTTCTAATATTAACTCCTGTTGAAAATGTTCCATAAGATGCAACTATAATTGCATTATTTTCTTTTTCTGTTACAGCTCTGATATTTTCTCTGATTTCTGCATTTACATTACCAGAAACGAAAAATACTTTTCTATCCTTCTCGGCAGAATCTGATATCATTTTGTGTAAAGGAATTCCATGTTTTTCTACAAAATTATATAGAACTAATGTGTTTCCTTTCAAGCTTAAAGTAAAATCTTTTATAAACGTATTTCTTCTAGGATTTGTTACTATCCACTCCACTTCATCTGTATATTTCAAACTTTTATTTTCTTTGCATATTTCTTTAGGATATTTCAATACGATACATTGTATTTTAAAATCTGCAAGTGTTTTACTGTCTATAAGTTTTCTTGTTGATGTTACTTGTTTAACATCTCCAAACATACCTGTCAATACCAGTTTGTGAGTTTTTGTTCCATCAAGAGTGCCAGTAGTCCCAAAACGAAATCTACAATCTGTCAATTTATCCATTATTTTGTTAAGAGAATTTGCTTTAAATAAATGACACTCATCTCCTATGACAACACCATATTGATTCCAATAGTCTCTTGGCATTTTATATATGGATTGCCATGTAGATATTACTACTTTTTTATCTGTGTGTTTACTCATTCCTTGAAATATTTTATGACAATATTTTTCTACATTCCATCCATAATCTTTAAAATCTCCATACATCTGAGCTACTAGAGATGTAGTAGGAACTATTATTAAAATTTTTTTACCTTTAATTTCAGGATGCATATTATAAAATCTAATAAGAGTGTATATAATTAAAGATTTTCCAGAAGCAGTAGGTGATAATAATAAGAGTCTGTTTTTTGTTATTGCACTATGTACTGCATCTAATTGATAATCTCTATATTCAATTCTCTTTCCTTGACTATGTGGGTCAATATGTTTACATAAAACTTCTAAATCATTTCTTGAAAAACTAGTATCTAATAAATTTTCATTATATTCTACTTCATATTCATTTCTATCACAAAAATATTTTAATTGATTGACTAAACCAAGATATAGTTTACAATTGATAGGATTAAATAATCTTATTTTCCCATCCCAATACTTATTTTTGTATGATGGCATAAATTCTGCGCCAGGAACTTTAAATGTAAAATAATCCACAAGTTCTTTTAACATATAAAGTTCTGGAGAATCTACTTGAACATAAACTTCATTTAGTTTAGAAACATAAAATTTACTCATTAATTACCTTCAAGCCATTTCTTATGATCTATGTAATTTTTTATCGTCCATTTTTTCTGATCTACTAAAATATCTAATGTTTTATCAATTAAAGTTATTATTTGTTTTAATAACAATAAATTTTTCTTAGATTTGATCATTTCATTATCATCATCAACCCAAATATTAAGGTCTGATTTTAATATTCTTGTCCCTTCAACTTCCCAACCTTTAGATATTATTTCATCTTCCGACATTTTACCTGTATAGTATTTTGTTTTGGATGCTAATAATTTTTTATGTTCTAACTCTAAAAACTGATATTTTATTTCAAAAATTTGTTGATGAGTCATCCATTTACCAATCAGATTTTGATTGTGTACTAATTCATCTTGCAATTTTAGAAAGTCTATTTTAATGTCTTTTTCAGATTCTTGAGTTAATTCAGATAATTTAACTGAATATTTCTCTTCCATAATGTTCTCCAAATAATATTATAAAATTTCAACGTCATAACTTCTATATTGAAAATCGACAGTGCAAATTGGCATACTAACTCCAGTATCTTGTGATGATAATGGTATATCACCAATAGCTACAGGGAATGCATCTTTAAATGTTATTTTTAAAATGGGTAGTGATTGATTGCTATAAATCATAATCTGCAAATCATCAAATACGGATTTTAAATTTACCCTTCTTGCATTATTAAAATTTCCATATTGTTGAAAATTCTCAGGAAATCCTAAAGCAGTCAACCAGTTATAAACTTCTTTCCAATTTTTCATATCTTCATCTACTAAAAATGTAATTCCTAGTACTGAGTAAATTAGTTTATCACCTGGCTCTTTTCTTGCTACAAAAGGAGTCTCTATTTGTGCCTCACCTAAAGTAATGCCAGGAATACTTACAGCTGTAACATAATCTTTTAAAGATGGACATATATTACTACTAAAACCAAATGTCTGAGTGTTTAAATAATTTACATTTTGAGATGTAACGTCCATAAAAATTTCTCCTTCACAATATATTTATATACAAAAAAAGGGGGGAATAAATCCCCCCATAATTCTCTGTTTTTTATTTTTTTTATTATTATACAGAGTTAATGTTGTCCACTCTAAAAATTCTGTAGTATTGGTTAGCACGAGCACCACCAGCAAATGGGTTCTTAACCATGCCGTAGCGAGTTTTGAAACCAATTTTTGGTTGAAAGGTGTTCTCACCAACTGCACGTACCATCTGCATTGGTACATATGGGCAATAGAAGAAACCAGCATCAAATGGTGATGTTCCTCTGTAACCAACCATTGCAAAGTCATATAGACCAGCACTTGAGAAGTATGGGTCAATATACACTTTGAATTTTTTGTTTAGTACACCAGCAAAAGTTTGACCTGTGTCATCTACCTGTAGAGCAGTATCCATTTGTGGGTTGTAGTCCAACAAACCAGACATTGCAAGTGCAGAAGCAACGTCTGAGGAACATACTACAATGTTACCTTTACCTCTACGTGTTTCTTTCGCAATTGTGTTAGCTTCTCTTTCAATATGGAACATAAGTCCCTTGAACTTCTCTACACTCCAGCGACCATCTGCATCAGCAGTTAGATCAAAGATACCCTGTTTTGCAACTTGTGACAAAGAACCTAGTTTTGCCTGTGCATATAGGTTTCTGAGAACTTCACGGTTGATTTCAGCAGTGATTTCTGTTGATAGAATTGTTGAGAGTTCTGACTCTGCGTCAAGACCATGAACTGCCTTCAAGTCCTGTGAGAGTTCAGTTGTGTACTCTGCCTTCAATGCGCGAGTTTTCGCAGTCACTGATACACGGTCGATTGAGAACGCCATTTGATTAAAATGTCCACTCGCACCCATGTTGTTTGCAGTTCCGTCACCAAGAGTTTCACCCTCAGCAGTTGTACCACCAGTACCAGTTGTCATTGTAGAACCAGATTCATCAATTGGAGTTGTTGCGTTTGCACTAGATGCATCTGCGCCAGCAAATGGGTCTGTTTGTGCATGAGTTCCAACACCGGCAAAATCAGTATCTGCCTCATTATAAAGAGCCTCTGTACCAGTTTGTGAGTCGTAATGAGACTTCATTGCAAAGATAAGTCCAGTTGGGCCCGTCATTGGTTGTACACCGACAAGGTCATATGCCATCAAGTTAGGCATAGTTCTGCGAATCATCGAAATGATTACAGGGTCTGCATACTTGAGATTTCCAGAGTCTGACCCAGTTGGTGCCACGTTAACTTCTTGAAGAACTGACATGGACTCTCTGCCCATCATCTGTTCTTGTCTGATAGCATTCTCTGTGTTCTCAAGAAGAACAGCGGTTACGTTCTTTCTATATGGATCCTTGATTTCAGCTTGATCAGGATGCTCAAGCACAGGCTTCCACTTTTCTTTCAATTCCTGCATTTGTACTTCATTAAAGTCGTGCATTTTTTTCTCCTTAATAGATTTTTGTTATCTTTATATTATTTATAAAATTTTAATCTTTAGGACTATTTAGTGCTTTTGCGTAAATATCCATAATCGAATTAACAGGTTTATTTTCCTCTTGAACCACCGGCGAATCTTCTACAGAAGTTTCTAATGCACTTTCGTCAAGGACTGCGCTTTCCACAATTGTTTCGGATGGAAAATAGTTCTCTTTAATCAATGTAATTCTTTTCGCCATGTCATCACGATCTTCATACTCTAGGTTTTCACTCAAAGAACGAACTTTTTCAATTTGTGTTTCGGTAAGTCCTTTTGTTACATCTCTCAAGATAACCTCTTTTTCAAGCTCTTCAAGATTCTTTGACAATTTAATGTTTTTCTCAAATTGTTCATTCAATTTATTTTCTTTCTCTTCCAAAGAATTTAAAGCTTCTCCATATAGGTCAACTTTTTCCTCTGGAACATCTACATAATTTTCTTCAAAGACCTTTTTCAGACCACTCATAAAATTTTCCATAATCTCTAGTTTGAGTTTATTCTCTACTGCAAGTTTGTTTTCATTAACATACTCTTTTGCAACATAAGAAAGATACTCATCAACTTTTTCTGACAACTCATTGCGAATTTCTGCAACATTTGCCTCAATTTCTGCATCGTAATCTTCATTCATATCAGATACGATTGATTCTAATTTTGTGTTTACTTTTTCAATGACAGCAGCTTCAAAAATTGTTTGAACCTGTACTTGAAATTCTTCTGATAGGTCTTGTCCTTTAAGCATTGCATCAATGTCTTCTTTTACATCAATTTCTTCTGCATTGACTTTATATGAGGCAGCTTCTTTTTTGTAACCAGCCTTCATCATTTTCTTTTTCTTGTCGGCATGATCCATTTCGTCCATATCATCATCATCTTCTTCATCATCATCTTCGTGACCTGCTTCCATTTTCTTTTTCTTTTTCTTATCAGCATGAGCCATTTCATCCACTTCTTCTTCATCATCATCTTCTTCATCATCTTCATGGCCTGCTTCTGTTTTCTTATGATAACCAGCCTTCATCATTTTCTTTTTCTTGTCGGCGTGATCCATTTCATCAAGAACTTCTTCAACAGTTTCTTCTACTGCTTCTTCTACTGATACATCCTGTTCTACAGCATCTTCGATTATTTCTTGGTTTTTAATATCTTCGCTCATTTTGTTTCTCCTTGGAGTTTGAATTTATATTTATTTATAATTTTTACAATTTAGACATGAAATTTTTAAACAAATTGATCTTTGTTTCTTCCAATTCTCTTTTTCTAGCTTCTTCTACAACATTTTTATATTGTTGTATTTGAGCTTCTCTCACCGCACCATTATCCCAAATCCATTCTTTTCCTTCCATGATGCCATTTACAAATGCATCTGGTGCAGATGGATCTGCAACAATATCTGCGGCTGTTGTTAACATGAAATCATCACAAACTACGTTGCAATCTTCA
>MDTD01011918.1_pt1 | contig 10162 bp, 7 predicted proteins | sample 811221 | NCBI WGS metagenome assembly MDTD01 (sample SAMN05326646, study PRJNA326480) | marine metagenome | isolation source: seawater | place: Pacific Ocean: South West | collected 2011
AGAACTTGGCCTTACGGAAAATACAGATGCTTGGTACAGGCACATGGAGAAGTTTTGGAAATGTATGCCGGCAGGGAATCAAATGGGCTCAGGGAAACTTGATACAACTGACGGTAAAGTTCTATTCATAGGTCCTCAAGGTAGGAATATTCAACTTACCGAAAATGAGAATGGTAGAGATGGAGTCTGGTCACAAGAATATGCAGAATGCATTATAGACGGCGCTCACGTACAGTATCAAAATCAACAAAGTGCTGGCTGTGGCGAAACTAGTGATCAAAATGATAATTGGTGGTTCGTAAACGTATCTTTAGGTTTTTCCTTCGATGAAACTACAAAAGCATCTTGTAAAAAAATGGTTAGTGCAACTAGGCGACAGTTCAATGGTCAGGAACAGATAGAAACCGATGTCACTGCAGATTGGAAAGCCATTGATTGGAATATTGAACAATATCCTTGGTTGGCTATGGACGGTCCTGCTCAGGGTATAAATGAGGTTTGTGAATCAACCGCAGCCGAAGATGCCAAATTAGCAGTTTGGGAATATGGTTTATACACCACAGCTGATGACCTGAGGTACGACTTAAAAAAACCAGGATTTGAGCTTAAGTCTGATGAAGAATTTCCTGATCCATACAATGAAGGTAGCACTCATCCGATATATGCATGGGCTGACTACTGGGGAACGCACGTTGGTGATGAATGGAGAGAGAATCTAACTGAAGAAACAACCTTTAAAAAAGTAAACTCTGATGACACAGGTACTTATACTCTTAAGCAAAGAAAAATGAGCCTACGAAAAATGTCAGTGGATAAAGTTTCTTTAGACAGTCTTTCAGGTGTTGAGCTTAACCTGCATATTGAGTGGGACCTTAAGCAAATTGGTAATGAATGTTGGTGGAACAGAACTGATAACGGAGGCTATAGGTTCACTGGCCAAATGATTGGAACCAGGCCAGTACTTAGAGATGCTCTAGATAATGACGGTGATGGAGAAGACGACCGTTGCGATAGGGAAAGGTGGCAAAAACTTGGCGTTCCGGTTGGCTCTATAGATGAGAACGGAAATCCATATAAAACTTATTTGGGTTACTGGGATGCTACAGCAGCACTGGATGGTTCAACTGCAGTAGGACAATTTATCTTTGATACCGCGGTAGTTGAAGTCAATAATCGTTGGGTAGCCGAGGTAGATATTACTCCATTTGCTTTTACTCCCGCAGAGTACTTGGCTGCTTGGGATGATAATTTAGACGATAGCGATGGCTATGAAGTTTGGAGAAATTTATGGGCGCATGGAAGAGGTCAAGGATATGAGATAAAAGGAGATGCCCTAGCTGCTCCTTCTACGCCGCTTGTTAATAGACGTACAGAAAAAGATCTTACTGCTAATGACCTAAACGGCATTACTTTGGGATGTCTTGAAAGATGTCTTTCTGGAGCCAGCATGAAACAGTATTTTGATGAGGCGCTAGCGCTTATTGCAACAGGCACTGAAGATAATCCTGCTACTGGAACCGTTACCAATCCTTATACCAGTCCAGCAAAATTAGGTGGAGATACTGATGCAATTCAGACTGGACCTTATGTAAGAAGTGGTGATAGAAAAGGGGATTGGACTCAGCAAGGTGTTCTGTCTGGAGAGGTAGTTAAGTATCAAGCTTCTAATGACTCTTTAGTTGTCATCGCAGAACAAGATGCCACTCAAACTCCTCTTGCGCTTCCAGCAAAAATGTATGAGCTTGGTAATCCTTGGGGTTATTTTGAAGGCAACATATGCATCCTTGAGCCTAACGGTGTAGATACCAATTGCTGGGGAATGAAAAATCACATGACTTTATTTGATATGACAAATATTTCAAAAGTTGAATGTGAAAAAACTCGTGATACAGATGGAGACGGAGAGGGAGATGCTTATGAAATCCATGAATCCTCTGCAGTACAAAATTCTGAACAATTAAGATTATGTTCAAATAAATTGTGGCAAATGGATGAATTTTATGAAGTTCATTGGGATCCATGGGTTAACTATCAAGTTTATGATGCAGCAGGAGCACTTGCAGAGATCTCTAGACCCGAAGCCGTCACTTTGAGCTTACCGAAGGATAACGCAAAATACGGTAAAGATTCTGGTAAGAAAAAGACTCTTGAATACGCAGGATTTGGAAGACTCCATGGTTTCGAATGGACTAACTTTGACGTAAAAAATTGGGTGGATAAAGGAGAGTATTTTGATTGGAACAGTGCAACTGAAGAGGAAAGACAAAATATAAGAGGATTTCCAACTTATGTTATTCCCGATGAAACTATTGTGATGGCACAAGACGGTGTTACAGAACTGAAATCAAAATTTTTAAGAGGAGAATATTATCTTAAACCTCTTGATGCTAGTTTGTATAACAATTTATACACTACAGATCCTCAAGTTTTAGTAGGTCTTCGACCCGAGGTTTACGATACAGCTTTCATTGGCCCTGTGCCTGATGATTCACTTCTCCTTAACGGTGGTGAAGCTTGTGTTGACCACGGCGAAATACTAGCTGCTTGTCAGTAATAATGCTTAATACGCCCTGATATAATATTACTTCGGGGCGTAGCGCAGCCTGGTAGCGCACTTGACTGGGGGTCAAGTGGTCGCTGGTTCAAATCCAGCCGTCCCGACCAAAGCTTGTATGGAAAGAAAATATCAGATAATTCTTTATGGAGCCACTGGTTTTACCGGAAAGCTTTGTGCTGAATATTTTAAAAATAATTATCCTAATCTAAAATGGGCGATAGCCGGAAGAGATCCAATAAAATTACAAAATCTTAAATCTGAATTAGGCTTAGATTGTGACAGCTTTATTGCATCGGCTGATGATGAAGAAGCTATAAATAATTTTGTTGCGTTAACCAAAGTAGTCTTATCCACTGCTGGCCCATTTGCTCGTTATAGTGATGAAGTAGTTAGATCCTGCGTAAAAAATAAAACCCATTACACAGATATAACCGGAGAAAATCATTGGGTTAAAGACCTCATTGATGAACACCATGTTAAAGCTGCCGAAGATGGTACAAGAATTATCCCTTCATGTGGTTATGACTCTATTCCTTCTGATATGGGAGTATTTTATGCAGTTAGGCAAATGAGAAAAGCAATTAAGAAGATTACTGTCTATCATTCAGGGCAGGGTGGCGTTAGTGGAGGTACAACTGAAACTATGTTCACTATTGGTCCTCTCCCAAAAGAAAAGAGGGATCCCTTTTTATTAAACCCTCCTAATAGTATTTCAAAGCTTCAAAGAAAAAATAGTAACGACGGTTTTGAAATAAAAAAAATTGATCATACTGACTCTTATTCAGGAATTGGTTTAATGTCATTTGCTAATACAAGGGTAGTTAGAAGAAGTTCAGCATTATATGCAGCAGATCAAAAAAGTTACGGTTCTAATTTCATTTTTAGGGAATTAGGAAGTTACTCAACAAAAAGAAGTGCAAGAATTGCATCTGTTGGTTTGATTATAGCCTTCTTAATTATTTCGACTCCTTTACGACACATAGTAAGAAGATTTTTTCCTAAACCAGGAGAAGGTCCAGATGAGGCGACAAGAGAAAATGGATGGTTTAAAGGATTATTTAAGGTTGAAGCTGAAGATGAAGAAATTAAATATTTTCAAATTTACGGAAAAGGAGACCCAGGTTACAAAGCAACTGCACAAATGGTTTGTGAGTCTGCTGTAACTTTAGCAATCTCTGATGAACTTCATGCAGGAGGAGTCTTAACTTCTGCATATGGGCTTGGCAATCCACTTTTAGAGAGGCTTGTTAAGTCAGGCATAAAATTCGAAGAAGTCATTTATAACTAAAGATTAGCTCTTTATAACTTCATCCTTTCTTTTTTTTATATACAATTCGTTTGTTCAGGTAATCTTTCTCCCCCATAATCTCTCCTATTTCCTGAACATGGCGGGTTTAAAAAACCCGCCAAATTATGGTAGGTTAGTGAGTATTAATTTTAATAGGTTGGGCGAAATATCCTCGCTGATCTACCACCATTTTTAATGAATCTATTTATATTTTCTGAAGACCTGAGAATTAAGGATAATAAAGCTCTTTATGAAGCTTCAGTTGATCAGAATGTTCTAGTTGCCTTATTTATCATTGATAAAGGGAAAAATAAGGATCACGGTGACTGTTTAGCTAAATTTAAACTTAAACTATTAGCTTTAAAAGAAATTCAAAAGTCTTTAGATTCTCTTAATATCTCTTTAAAAATTCTTCATTCAGAAAAAATATCAAATGAACCAAATGATATTCTTGAATTTTGTCAAAAATATCAAATTAAAAATATATTTCTAAATTCAGAATATCCTTTCAATGAGCAACAAAGAAATGAAAAACTAGAAAAATTATGTAACAAAAATAAAATCAATCTGAAAGTATATGATTCTCAGCTTATTGATCCTGATCAAGTTAAAAATAATTCAGATCAACCTTTCAAGGTTTTTACCCCTTATTCAAAAAAAATACGCAACTTATTATCATCAAAAATTCTGCAAGAAATACCTGAGCCCTTAAAGCAGAATCAAAAAATATTGGATCAAGATCAGGTGCCTTTATTTAATGATATTTATGATCAAGACTTTAATTTTTCTGTCGAGAGCTATCCTGCAACAGAAAAAGTTGCAGTCAAAAGGCTAAAGGATTTTATTGATACTTCTATTACAAACTATAAGGAATTAAGAGATATCCCAAGCCTATCTGCAACAAGTAACTTATCCTCTTCTTTCTCATTAGGTTTAATTTCATCTAAGCAAGCCATAAATCAAGTGCTACAGAGGGTTCCTGATGAAGCAGGAACAGGACAATTTGCTTGGATAACTGAAATCATTTGGAGAGAATTTTATAAGTACATTGCTTATCATTTTCCTCACGTTTCAAAAAGCAAAAGCTTCAATTCAAAATACGATCTTATTATATGGAGAGAGGATGAAGATTCTTTTAAAAAGTGGTGCGAAGGAAAAACTGGGATTCCTATTGTTGATGCAGCAATGAGACAGTTGAATCAAACAAAATGGATGCATAATCGATTAAGAATGATAACAGCCATGTTTCTCTCTAAAAACTTACTAATTGATTGGAGAAAAGGAGAGAGATATTTTATGGAAAATTTGATTGACGGTGATTTCTGTTCAAATAATGGCGGATGGCAATGGAGCGCATCCACAGGAGTTGATGCATCTCCTTATTTTAGAATTTTCAACCCTATTACACAGTCTGAAAAATTTGATCCTGAAGGTATATTTATTAAGAAGTTTGTCACTGAGTTAAAAGATTGTCCAGTGAATGAAATTCATAATCCATCTAAGGAAACTAGATCTTCTTTAAACTATCCAGAAATGATTGTAGACTTGAAAAAATCAAGATTAAGAGCAATAGATACATTCAAATCAATCAAATAATATGGATCAAAGACCGGTTTACCTTGATTTATTCAAAGCCAAAGTTGAGGAGATTAATAAAATTGAAGAAACTCTAACAATGAGTTTTGAGGCATCCTCAGACTTTTGTCATACCGGTGGCAGGATTCTACAGGGCGGATTTGTAGCTACCATGTTGGACTGTTCCATGGCTTTTTTAGCTTTTGAGCTTACAGATTATGAAAAATCTCCTATGACTATCGACATGAATATAAATTACTTATCATCAGGAGCTCCTGGTAGATATATTGCCAAGGCTAAAGTAACAAAAATCGGAAAATCAATAGGTTTTCTCTCTTCAGAGTTATTTCAAGATGATAAATTGATTGCATCCGCAACTTGTACAGCAAAAATGGCAGATATAAATAAAAAATATCTCAAACAAATGAGAGATACTGTAAGGAAATAAATTTAAAAACCAAAGTCCCAAGAGAGACCTTCATGATATTTTTTTAAAATTTCTTTTGCTATCAATACTCTATGAACTTCATCAGGCCCATCAGCAAGTCTCAATGTTCTTGCTCCTTGATACATGCCTGCTAAAGGTAGATCGGATGAAACTCCTTTCCAGCCGTATACTTGAATCGCTCTATCTACAACTTTGTGCATAGCATTTGGGACGTATACTTTTAGGGCTGAGATATCAACTCTTGGGTTTCCTTCAGCTTCCATTACCTCAGCACAATGAATGGTCATAAGTCGAGCTGTTTGAATATCTATGTATGAGTCAGCAATAAATCCTTGAATAAGTTGTTTGGTTTCTAATTTTCCACCGTGAACTTCTCTTTCAATTGTTCTCTTCAGCATCAAATCAAACGCGCGCCACATTTGGCCTATTGAATTCATACAATGAAAGACCCTACCTGCTCCTAACCTGTCTTGAGCGGCCTGATGACCTGATCCTCTTGCACCAAGAGTATTTTCAACCGGAACTTTTACATTTTCATATTTAATTTCAACATGATCGCCACCAGTATGTCCCCATATTGGGACTGATCTAACAATGTTGAATCCCTCTGAGTTTGTTGGGACTATGATTTGAGACATTCTTGAGTTCACGCCTCCAGATTCATCCTCTTCTTCGGTTCTGCACATAACAATCGCAAAATCAGCTCTAATACCGTTAGACGTCATAACTTTATGTCCATTAATAATCCAGTGATCACCATCTTTTTTTGCTGTAGTCTTAATTGATCTAGGATCTGATCCAGCATTGTCAGGCTCAGTCATGGAAAAACATGATTCCATTTCTCCTTCTATTAATGGAAGCAGCCATTTTTTCTTCTGTTCATCAGAACCGTATTTGAGAAGAACTTTTTGGTTTCCTGAATTAGGAGCTATCACTCCAAAAAGCCTATTGGATAGAGGGGACCAGGCTAAAATTTCATTCATGTAGGCATGTGCTATAAAACCTATCCCCATTCCTCCATATTCTTCTGGTAGATGAGGTGCCCATAACTTTTCTTTCTTAACTTCTTTTCTAATGTCTTCTCGAAGAGATTTTGATTTATCTCCTCCCGAGTAAATATCTTTTTCGTTTGGAATAATGTATTCGGCAACTATATTTGCTGTTCTCGTTCTTATGTCATTAACTTCCTCAGATAATGTTGGTATTGGTTTTATATCCATAGTTTTTCTCCTCAGAAAGATTCTATCATTGCCCTTGCAAGCTGCAAGAATTCTAAGAATAATAAGTGAAAAGGAGTTTTTATGAAGGAAGTGGACTTTTACTTTGATTTTGCAAGCCCTAATGCCTATCTATCTTTAATGGCTGGAAAGGAGCTTGAAGATAAATTAGGTTTCAAATTCAATATTAAGTTGGCCTTATTAGGAGGCATATTTAAATTAACTAATAATCAACCTCCTATGGTGGCTTTTGCAGGTATTAAGAATAAACTTGATTATGACGGCATAGAAATGCAGAGATTTATAAACAAACATAATCTTTCTAGATTTAAAATGAATCCAAATTTTCCTGTAATAACTCTTCAGATCATGAGAGCAGCTGTAGTAGCTGAAAAGGAAGGTTTTCTTATGGATTATGTTCAGAAAATTACAAGATCTATGTGGGAAAGAGAGAAGAAAATGGATGATCCTGAAATCATCAAGGCTGAATACGATCATTGGGGTTTCGATTCCTCTCTTTTAATGGACGGAATGAATGATCCTGACATTAAAGCTTCTTTGATGGATAAAACATCTGAAGCAGTAGATAGGGGAGTTTTTGGAATTCCAACTTTTTTTGTTGGCGATGAAATGTTTTTTGGAAAAGATAGGTTAGGACAAGTCGAGGAAGAAATCCTAAAATAATCCTTGTGGATTATACCTTTCTGGAATTACTCAATTCTCTAAGAGGACAAAGCTTTCTTTTAGAGGGCTTAATGCAAAACTTAAGCAATAATCTCTTTGGTTTATTTCTGGCTTTTTTTGTTGTTCCATATTTTTTTTATAAATCTGAAAAGAAATTTTTTTGGATATTTATTCTTTGGATTTTAACTGTCGGAGTCACTGATTTTAGTGCAAATCTTTTAAAAAGTTTCTTTTTAGATTTTAGACCATGTTTCTCAGATTATGCATATCTATTAGATGATAAGGGCCAAGCCTTAAGACAATGCTCCGCAACTCTTACAGGCATGCCTTCCAATCATTCAGCTAATTTTTTTGCTGGAGCATTATTTTTGCTAATTGTTTTTAAAATTAATAAATATTCTCTAATTTTTTTTCTGGTCTCTTTCTCCGTCGCTTTATCGAGAGTCTATCTTGGAAAACATTTCCCCCATCAAGTTTTAGCTGGTGCAGTTTACGGGGCTTTTCTTGGTGCGTTAGGAGGTTATGTATATTTAAAAATTTTTTCTAAGAATTCTCTAAATTAAACCTATACCTTAAAAATACTAAACTGACAAAAATTAATAGAAGCATTGAAGCTAATTCTGATATCCCAAGAATTTCTAGCATCACCCCTGTAAAAGCAAGCATGGATGAAATAATTAAAACAACGAAAGAAACTCTCAGACCTTTGAGGCCTAACCTATCAAGTGCATGATGGATGTGACTTCTGTCTGAAATAAGAGGAGACCTTTTATTAACAATTCTAATTATTATTGTTGATATTGCATTAAATAATACAAATCCTACTATCCATACAGCGGTGATGGGATTCATATAATCTGCTCTTTCCATAGAAAAATATATTAAGCACCATGCGACAATGTAGCCACAAAACATGGATCCATGATCTCCCATGAAGATTACAAATCTTTTGCCCATTACCTTCAGATTCATAAGCGCATAAGGGAGAAAACAAATAACGAGGAATAAATAAATCTGCTCAATAAAAAGTGAATCATTTACCGAAAGGAGAATTAAGGGTGCGGTGATTCCGACTAGAAATTGACTAGTCAAACCCCCGTTAAATCCGTCAATCCAATTGAAGGCATTAAGAATACCTATCACACAAAAAATTGTGAATAAGACTCCTAAGGCAGGGTAAAGTTCAACAAAACCTAATCCAAATAAATCTCCTAGATTATTTATATACAAGCCAGATTGAGTGATAAGTATTAAACAGGCCAAAGCTTGTGATAGAAATCGAGTAGAAACACTTAATCCCCATAAATCATCCATTAGAGTCACAAAGGCAAGAAAAATGCCTGTTATAAGCATCCATATAAAGAAGGGAGGTACATTTACATTGATTTTTTGATAATAGGTTGTTTCTTCACCGTTGAGATTAACAGTAACTTTTGGAGGTAAAAGTGTATCTTGAACATAATCAGAATTTGCTTCAAAACCATTTCCTTTAATTTGGTAAGAACCAGATTCATCTTTATAAATTTCCATCAGCTCAGTTTCAAAAGTTTCTTTGTTTATAACCACAACTGCTTGTGAGTTGTCAGTAATATTTATGATTTGAATATCGAATGAGTCGTTACCTATAAGGTCAATTTTATTATCAAGATTTTGATTTAATAAATTTTCTTGTTTAATCGAGTCACCAACAAAGAAGCCGTTCCAAGATAAGTTGAAATTTACCCCTGCAAAGAAATCAAAAATTAGAACAGCAAAAATCAATGATGTAATAAAAGATATTCCACCAGATAGCGGTATATCATTACTATGAAGTTTCTTAACGCCATCAGGCTCATCTACCCAGCTCAATGATTTAAAAATTTTTCTAAATGCAAAATTTGCTATAAAGGAAAAGAAAAGGACTATTCCAAGAAGATAAACTAGAAACATAAATTAATTTAAAAAGCTTGGATCTTTTTCAAGCATTAAATCGTAAAGGGGTTGATAACTTGCCCACATTGCCATGTCTGAACCAACCTGTGTCTTAGTTAACTCTGCGACTTCATCAGGAATTCTTTCCATTTGGCCTATTGATTCAGCTAAAATTTGTGACTGACAGCATCTATCCATTGAAAGAAATGCCCAGAGCGCTTCATCCACTGTGCCTCCGGTTGTCAAAAGACCATGATTTTTAAGAATTGCAGCTTTTTTATCGCCTAAAGCTTCAGCGATTCTTTTACCTTCATCGCCTTCTAAAACCACCCCAGTATAATCATCAAATAGAACATGATTATCATAAAAAGCACAAGAATCTTGAGTTATAGGTTCAAGTAGTCTGCCAAAAGTAGAAAAGGTTTTGCCATACATTGAATGTGAATGAGCTGCGGCGTTGACATCTGGTCTTGCTTCATGCA
>MDTD01039307.1_pt1 | contig 10162 bp, 12 predicted proteins | sample 811221 | NCBI WGS metagenome assembly MDTD01 (sample SAMN05326646, study PRJNA326480) | marine metagenome | isolation source: seawater | place: Pacific Ocean: South West | collected 2011
ATTTTTCCATTTTTCATATCCAGTTGGTGGTACTTTTAATGGTTGGCAAAGTCTCACTGCTCTTAAAGCACTCTCAGCTAGTATTTTATAAAATTTTTGTCCTGGCATATTCATCCTTTGATGATCAATAATTTCCGATTTCAGTATTGTGCCATCTTTTTTAAGTTCTAATTTTAGTCTTACTAGTAAATCTTTATCATATGGTAAACCAAGTGGAACGCTCCAGCAACCAAATATCTGAGCTCTTAAAGCATCTTCCTCTGACAGGCTTAATCCGGTAGCAAAACTATTTTTAACACTACTTTGTGTTAACTTTTTGTTTTCTATTTCTTTTAAAGCTCTTTCTTCTTTAGCTTTATCTATCAAAGCTGCTATTTCATTAGTATTTATCAATTCCTCTTTTTCAAATTCTGACGATTGTCTTATTTGGGGTTTAATTTCTTCTGGGTTTTGTTTTTTTTTTACTATCTCCTTCTTTTCTTTTTCCTCATTTGGTAATGGTATTCTATCTGGTTTTTCTTTTGCTTTTGCAGAGGGAGGGGCTTGTTCAGAAACTACTCTTTTCTCTTCTTTTTTAACCTTATCAATTATCTTTCTAGCCTTAGGAGCAAAAGGTATGTTTGTTTTATCTGTGATTTGGATCAATTCAACTGATACAATAGGTGGTAATGATACCGGCTCTCTAGTCATAAAGGGTAATGATAAAGCAGTCAAGATTATCATCATTGTATGAAATAAAATTGATAGTAATAAACTTTTTGTCATTTAACATTTAATTTTTGTAAGGCTCTGATATTAGTGCAACTTTTGAGAATCCCGCACCTGAAAGCGTTCCCATTACTTCTAATACCCGACCATAGTTAATATTCTTATCTCCTCTTACATAAATTCTTGTATCAGTTCGATTTTTCGCTATAGCAAGTAATTTTGGAATAATTTTATTATAACTGACTTTATGTTCTTGGATAAATACTTCCCCTTTGGAATTTATTGATAGAGTAAGAGGTTCTTGATCATCAGGAAGAGAGTCTGCAGCTGACTCGGGTAAATCTACCTGAACACCAACTGTAAGCAAAGGAGCTGTTACCATAAATATAATTAGCAAAACCAACATCACATCTACAAATGGTGTCACATTTATTTCGCTCATTGGTTCATTTTTTGAGCGTTTAAAATTAAATGCCATATTTTTTAAATAATTGATAAAAATCTTTTAGAAAAGTTTTCTAAGCGTGCAACATAGTTTTTCATATCACTGTTAAATTTATTATAAGCAATTACCGCAGGTATCGCTGCTAATAAACCTAAAGCTGTAGCGAATAAAGCCTCGGCAATTCCTGGTGCGACAATTGCTAAGCTAGTGTTTCGTGAAATTGCGATTGATTGAAAAGAATTCATTATACCCCAAACAGTTCCGAACAAACCAATAAATGGAGCTGTAGCACCCACTGTAGCGAGAAATGTAAAATTTTTCTCTATAATTTTAATTTGGTTATCAGTATTAATTTCAAGAACTCTTTCTACTCTGGCTAGTTGCACTGCTGATGATTTAGAGCGAGTTTTTCTTAATTCATTCATCGCTGACCTAAAAATTAAAACTGCTGGATCATTTGATTTTGCAGGTAAATTATTATCGAAGCTTTCTGCAGATTTTGCTTTCCAAAATTTATTTTCAAAATCTAGTATGGAATTATTAATTTTTTTAAAGAGTTTATATTTATCAAAAATTAAAGCCCAAGAATAAATTGATGCAGCAATTAAAATTACAATTACAGATTTTACAACAAAATCCGCTCTAAGAAATAGGCTCAAAAGAGAAAAATCTGTGCCTCCTCCTAAACCAACAACTTGTGATGCAATTTCTTGTTCCATTATATTTCAATACTTTTAGATTGTGTCATGAATTTGTCTTATGAATTAAAACTAGGCCTTATTTTAAGTCGCCTTTAAAGCCGGTTTCGCTAAAAAATCTTGCTATTAAAATAGCATCTGACTTATTTACGTCCTTTTTTTTCGACAGTTTTTCAGCAAAAGACGGATACATTTCTATTACTTTAGTTCTGCTCGCGTCTTTTGAAGAATTTATTAATTCAAAATGCTTTTTCCACTTAGAGGGACGTACAAAAAATATTGGTAATTTTAGCGTTGCACTGATTCCTTTAATCGCACCAAATGTTTGACCAAAATTAAACATACTCGTAACTCCTTGACCAGGCATGGCGTTGACCTGCTCTACTACTACAATTGATTTATTAATATCTAAAATATTATCAGAAATATATTGAGATAAATGTGCACTATTAAGCTGTTTTTTATTTTTTTTCCCATCTGACATCGTTGGAAGATCAATGAAGTCTACTATTTTTTTTTCATCTAAAATAGCTATAGCTCCCGATAAGCCCGGGTCAATACCAAAAATTCTCATCTTTTTTTAAAATTTACAATTAATAAATACGTTCTGAATATCATCAATCTCCTCTAAACTTTCTAACATAGTGACAACTTTTTCCTTTTGGTCTCGGGCTAATTCTAAAACATTATGGGCTCTCCATTCTATACCAGAGTAAATAAAATTACTTATTTTTTTTTCAATACCACTTTTTACTTTATAAAATTCTTTCATTTCACATATTATTTCATGATAATTATTTGAACTTTTACAATCGCTGGCTCCAGAATTGATAGCTAATTCTAGAGCCATATTATTATCAAGATTATTATTATTAATTCTTATTACACCACAATTATGAAATAAATGTGCGGTAGATCCATTTTCTCCAAGTCTACCTCCATTTTTTTGTAAAATAGTTCTTATAACAGACGCTGTACGATTTTTATTGTCAGTTAGAGTTTCAATTATTAAAGCTGTGTTAAAAGCTCCAAAGCCTTCGTATCTTAAATTTTCATAATTCTGCCCCGCGCTTGTTTCAGACTTTGTTATAGCTCTTGTTATATTATCTTTAGGCATATTAAATTGTTTAGCTGCTTGAATAGCTGATCTTAATCTAGGATTAATATTTGGATCTTTATCTCCAAGTTTAGCCGCAACTGTTATTTCTCGGGAAAGCTTAGAAAAAAGTTTAGATCGCTGTTTATCTTGTCTTCCTTTCTTATGCTTGATACCTGCCCAATGAGAATGTCCAGCCATTTTAAATTTTTTCTTTTAAATTTCCACCTAGGATTATTTGTTCAATTGAATTAGCCAAACCTGTTTCGTCGTTTGCATCTACTATAACACCACTTAATGAAGCGGGTCCGTCTGCTGGGAAGTGGCCACCAGCGGTTGGGTCTTTTTTAAACTTTTTTATTGAATTTTCTTTATTCATTCCGATAACGGAGTCGTAATCACCACACATACCTAAATCTGTTTGATAAGCTGTTCCTTTTTTTAAAATTTTACAATCAGAAGTTGGCACATGAGTATGTGTGCCAACGACCGTTGTAACTTTTCCATCTAAATAATGACCTAAGGCCATTTTTTCACTAGTAATTTCTCCGTGTATATCAATTATTATAAAGTCTGCATCTTTTTTTAATTTTATTTTTTTCATTAAATTGTCTGTTACAGAAAATAAATCTTGGCTTTTTTTCATAAATACATTTCCAATTAAATTTATAACTGCGATTTTTTTACCCTTATTTTGAAAGACTCCATAACCATTACCAGGTTGACCTTCTAGTAAATTTGCAGGCCTTATAAGTTGTTTTTCATGATCAATTATTTCCAAAATTTCTTTTTGATCCCAGATATGGTTTCCAGAGGTAATAACATCAACTCCGATATCAATTAGGTCTTTAAAATTTTTTTTTGTTATTCCTTTTCCATTATCAGCTGCATTTTCTCCATTAACAATAGTAAAATCAATTTTTTTTTTTTTAATAATACTTCTTAGTTCTGACTTAATAAACTTCATACCAGAAGGGCCACAGATATCTCCAAGCAAAAGTAGTCTCATTAAATAAAACCCTTTTCCGTAAAAATATTATTTAATTTAAAATCCAACTTTGAAGATGGTATCTTTTTGTATCTTTGAAATGAAAATGCCACCCCGATAGCTTTAATTCTTTTGTTTAATTTAATTAAATTATTTAAATATTTATCATAAAAACCTTTACCGTAACCCAGTCTATTCATTTCGCCATCAAAGGCTAATAAAGGTACTAAGACAACGTCTGGAGAAAAAATTTTTTTCGACTTTATAGGCTCTGGTATTCCAAATTTGTTGACTTCTAAAACATCTCTTGAAGTCCATTTAAAAAATTCCAAAAAATTTCCTTCTTTAATTTTTGGAAGAAGAAATATTGCTTGTGATTTTTTAAAATATTTCATAATTTTAAAAACATTGATTTCATAGTTTGAGGGATAATATAACGCAATATAAATTTTTTTTTTAATTTTAAATTTTGTTTTTATGTAATTTGATAATTGAATAAAAATTTTATCTGAAATGTCAAAATATCTAATTTTTCTTAGGGCTAAAAATTTTCTCCTTAATTCATCCTTAGTTTTCATTGCTGAGTGTTTGGCGGCGTTTCAGCACTCTGGATGATTTTTTCAAGAGACTCGGTGGTTTTGTCTAGCATATTTTCATACATTATATTCGCCTCATCAATGTTCTTTTTGATTTTATCTATCTCTTTATTTAAATCCTCAATTTCTATTTCTTTTACATCTTTATATTTTATTGCTAATATTTTTAATTCCTTGAACTTACTTGATAATTCATCCAACTTGATTTTTTGTTCGCTTATTCTTCTTCTTAAATCAAAATGCTCATCAATTAATTTTATTGCCGTTATCAATAAAAGTTTATTTTCACCTATATTTCCCAGTTTTTTTTTTAATTCTGAATATTTATTATCTAAAAAAGATGTTAATTTTTTTAAAGACTCTTCTTGTCCATCATCACAAGACAAAAGATAATCTTTTCCGTTAAATTTAATATTTACATTTGCCATTTTTCTATTTCATCAACCAAGCTTTGAGTTTCTTGATTTAAATCATTTATATCTTGATTAAACTTTTTTTCGAGTTCTTTCTTAGATTTTAGTTCATGCTCAAGTTTTTTAACTCTATCAGACAAAAATTTATGTTCTCTCAAAATTTCTTGGTTTTTCTTTTCAAGCCGGTCTTTTTCGGACTTAATTAAGTCTCTTTCTTTTTCTATAAACTTATTACTATTATTAGATTGTGAATAACTTATATTTAATTTTCCTAATTTTTCAATTAAGTGTTTTAAATTGGTTTCTTTTTTTTCAAAGTTTTTCATTTTGTTTGTATATCATAATATTGATATACTTACTTTAAGTCTATATAGGTAAATAAATAGTGAAAATAAAAGTTAATCAATTAGCAAACGCAATTAGATTTTTATCTATCGATGCAGTTCAAAAAGCCAATTCCGGGCATCCTGGAATGCCCATGGGTATGGCTGACGTCGCAGCTGTATTATTTAAATGCCACCTGAGGTTTAATCCAAAAAATCCCTCGTGGATTAATAGAGATAGATTTATTTTATCTGCTGGTCACGGGTCTATGCTTTTATACTCGCTATTATATTTGACTGGTTATGAAAAAGTTAAATTAGAAGATATAAAAAATTTTAGACAACTAGACTCGATTTGTGCAGGACACCCAGAATATATTTTTAATTCTGGCATCGAAACGACCACGGGACCTTTGGGGCAAGGATTAGCAAACTCAGTTGGTTTAGCAATAGCGTCTGAAATTTATAAAAAAAAATTAGGTTCTAAAATTATTAATCATAAGACGTATGTTATAGCTAGCGATGGAGATTTGATGGAAGGTATAAGTCATGAAGCAATGAGTTTAGCTGGTCATCTTAAATTAAAAAATTTAATAGTTTTTTTTGATAACAATAAAATTTCAATAGATGGATCGACATCTTTAAGTGTTTCTGACGATTATAAGAAACGATTTGAATCTTATGGGTGGAATTTTATTGAAATAAATGGACACAATGAAAAACAAATTAACAATGCAATTTTAAAAGCTCATAAATCCCAAAAGCCAAGTGTGATTTCTTGTAAGACTATCATTGGATTTGGGTCGCCTAATAAATCAGGAAAATCCTCTTCTCATGGAGCGCCTTTAGGTGAGGAAGAAATTAAACTGGTTAGAAAAAAATTAAAGTGGCCTTACGACTCTTTTGAAATACCTGAGGAAATTTTAAAAGAATGGAGAAAAATCGGAGAAAAAGGAGAACAAACTGAAAAGAATTGGTTAGATACACTAAATAATTCTAAAAATGAGATTAAAGAAAAATTTAATAATTTGAATAACTCCCTATTCAAAAATAAATTAGGTGAATTAATTAATTCAGAAAAAGAGAAATATTTCCGAGATAAACCCTCTATGGCAACCAGACAATGTTCAATGAAAGTAATTGAATCTTTAAATAATACCTTGCCTAATTTGATCGGGGGATCGGCTGATTTAAGTGGCTCCAATAACACAAAAGCTTCCAACTCAATTATTTTAAATTCAAAAAATTATGGAGGAAACTATATTCATTATGGAGTAAGAGAGCATGGTATGGCCGCTGCTATGAATGGTATAGCGCTTTATCATAATCTTATTCCTTATGGTGGAACATTTTTAATTTTTTCTGATTATTGTAAACCTGCCATAAGATTATCAGCCTTAATGGGATTAAGAGTCATCTATATTTTTTCTCATGACTCAATCGGTTTAGGAGAAGATGGACCAACTCATCAGCCTATTGAACAACTTTCAAGCTTAAGAGCAATACCAAATTTAAATGTTTTTAGACCAGCTGATATTAATGAAACTTTAGAATGCTGGGAAGCGTCATTAAACAATGAAAAAGGACCAAGTGCCATAGTGCTTTCGAGACAAAAATTAAATTACATAAGTAAAATTTCAGATAAAAAAAATAAGTGTTTAATGGGCGCTTACGAGGTAAACGTTACCTCTCATGATAACAAAGTAACAATTATCGCTTCTGGATCAGAGGTAGATTTGGCTCTTTCAACTCAAGATTTATTAAAAGAATCTGGTGTACATTCAAAGGTTGTTTCAATGCCTTGCCAAGAACTATTCGATAATCAAAGTGACGAATATAAAGATAAAATCCTAGAAAAAGATAATCTGATTGTCTCTATAGAGGCCGGAACAGTAAGCTGTTGGCATAAATATTTAAAAAAAGATGATATAGCATTAGGAATTGACGAATTTGGAAAAAGTGCGCCTTATAAAGAAATTTATGAGCACATGAATTTAACTTCAAATAAAATAGTTTCTATAATTCAAAAAAAACTTAGAAAATAACAAAATTGAAGATTATGGAAAAAATAATAAGTTTTAATGACAATATAAATATTGAAAATAAAAGGGTTTTACTGCGATCAGATTTTAATGTTCCGATTTTGAATCAAGTAGTACAAGATAAAACCAGAATAAATTTAAGCATACCATTTATTAAAAGTTTACTGAAAAATAAGGCTAAAATAATATTAATTTCACATCTTGGAAGGCCAAAAAATAAAGGTGACAAGAGTTTTTCACTTAAGCCGGTTTATGAATATTTAAAAAAAAAAATTGATTACAAAATATATTTTTACAAGGATGAAATCACAAATGAAACCAAAGAAAAAATATCATTTTTAAAAAGTGGAGAACTGATACTTCTCGAAAACATTAGGTTTAATGATGGTGAAATAAAAAACGATGATGATTTTGCTAAAAATTTATCTTTAATCGGGGATATATATATTAATGATGCTTTTTCTTGTTCTCATAGAAAACAAGCTTCCGTACATAAAATTACGAAATATATTAAAGATTCTTATGCTGGACCCCTTTTTATGAGGGAAATAAACTCAATAAACATGGTACTAAACAACAAAAAAAATCCAACTAGTTGTATCATTGGTGGATCCAAAATTTCTACCAAATTAGGAGTAATCTCATCTTTAATAAAAAAAGTTGATAATTTAATTATAGTTGGTGCTATGGCTAATAATTTTATCAAGTTTAAAGGAAAAAAAATTGGGAAATCTTTAATTGAAAATGGTTCAGATAAAAATATTGAAGAAATATATGATAAAGCAAAAAAGAATAATTGTGAAATTATAATTCCCTCAGATTTTGCCGTATCACAAAGCACTGAAGGGAAAGCACAATTTAAAGAAGAAGATAAAGTATTAGATAATGATATAATTTTAGATATTGGCCCTAAAACTATTAAAAAAATAAATAATATAATTGAAGTATCAAAAACAGTACTTTGGAATGGGCCTGCAGGATATTTCGAGAATCAAAACTTTGCTGAAGGAACTATTTCAATCGCAAAAAAAATTTCTAACAACACAAAAAATGGTTTTTTAATATCAATTGTAGGTGGTGGGGACACTGTCTCTGCTGTTAAAAATAATGATTTAGAACTTAATTTTACTCACTTATCAACAGCAGGAGGAGCATTTTTAGAGTATATTGAGGGAAAAAACTTGCCTGGTATAGAAGTTTTAAAATAAATAATAATTATGAGTATTCAAGATATAGCAAGAAAAATGTGCGCTAAAGGCAAAGGAATATTAGCTGCAGATGAAAGCACAGGCACAATAGCGAAAAGATTTAAAAGTATAAATGTTGAAAATTTAGAAAAAAATAGATTAATTTTCAGGCAAACCTTGTTTAATGCAAGTGGTATTAAAGATTATATAGGTGGTGTAATTCTTTTTGACGAAACAATTAAACAACAAACCTCTCTGGGAATGAGTATTCCTGAACTAATTTCAAAACATGGTGCAATTCCAGGAATAAAAGTAGATAAAGGAGCAAAACCCCTTGCTGGTTCAAGTGATGAAACTATTACTGAAGGATTAGATGGTTTAAGGGATAGACTAAAAGAATATTATACCCTTGGAGCAAGATTTACTAAGTGGAGAGCGGTATATAAGATTAGCGACAAATTTCCATCTAAACAATCTATTAAGTCAAATGCGCATGCCTTAGCTAGATACGCTGCGCTAGTGCAAGAAGCTCAAATGGTCCCTATTATAGAACCAGAAGTTTTGATGGATGGATCACACGATATTGAAAAGTGTTATCAGGTAACTACAAATGTTCTTAATGAATGTTACAATGAACTAGAAATACACAAAATTGATTTGAGAGGAACTGTTTTGAAGCCAAACATGATTATTCCAGGATCTGAATGTAAAAAAAAACCAAGTTCTATTGAAATAGCAAAAAAAACATTGGATTGTCTCAAAAAAAATGTTCCTAATGAAGTTCCTGGAATTGCGTTCTTATCGGGAGGACAATCTGAGATTGAGGCTAGTAAAAATTTAAACGAAATTAACAAAATAAATGATACAAACTTTCTTATAACCTTTTCTTACGGAAGGGGTTTGCAAGCAAGCGCCTTAAAAGAATTTGGAAAAAATCAAGAAAATATCAAAAACATTCAGAAGGCTTTTAATCATAGAGCTAAAATGAATGGTCTGTCATCAGAGGGGAAGTGGTCTGAAAATTTAGAAAAAGAGTCGGCTGCTTAATTACTTTGAAAAAATTCGTTTATTTAATTTCTCCTAATGTAATAGGTAAAGACTTTTTTAAAAGTTTAGAAAAAGTTTTATCCTATGGAAATGTAGAATTTTTTCAATTGAGAGTGAAAAAAATTAAAAGTGAAAATCTTTTAAAAATTGCAAAAAGAATTAGAAGAATAACCGAAAAGCATGAAGTAAAATTTATAATAAACGATAATTACAATATTGCACTAAAGGTCAAAGCTGATGGATGTCATATAGGTCAACATGATGGTTCAATTATAGAAGCCAAAAAAAAACTTAAAAAAAAAATTTTAGGTGTCACTTGTCATGGTTCAATTTCATTAGCAAAAAAAGCAGTTAAAAAAAAAGCAGATTACCTTGCATTTGGATCATTTTTTAAGTCAAAACTTAAGCCAAACGCAAAAAAAGCAAATTTAAGAATTATAAAACTTATAAAAAAAAAAAATTAATCGGCCTATTGTAGTAATTGGTGGGATAAACAATTTTAATTATAAAAGATTAATGAAATTAGGTGCAAATTATATTGCAATATCAAGTTTTATTTGGGATAACCCCACTTTAAAACCTGAAAAAGCAATAAAAAAATTTAAATGAAAATTACTGC
>MDTD01008735.1_pt1 | contig 10160 bp, 8 predicted proteins | sample 811221 | NCBI WGS metagenome assembly MDTD01 (sample SAMN05326646, study PRJNA326480) | marine metagenome | isolation source: seawater | place: Pacific Ocean: South West | collected 2011
AAACAAACCCTCGTTTAACGCAATTTTGTCATAGTGAGCAGAGATCATTGGACTAAGCTCTCTCTGAAGTTCTTGTAGTTTTGGGTTTGTATTCGACCCCGCAAGATTTGAAAAAACTCTTTGAACTTTGGTAAGCAGTTTTCCTGTTCTTTCTAGCTCCTCAATAGTGTTTTCAAAAGTTGGTTCTTCTGGATTGTTTACTATTGAGTCTATTTCTGCTAGATTTTCCTCCATTCCCTTCTCAAATGCAGGCATATAGTGCTCGTCTTTAATTTGTAAAAATGGTGGAACTTGATATTGAGTGTTCCACTCTTGAAAAAATGGATTGATATTATCGTTCATTTTTGGGTTTTGTTGACATGAGGCAAATATTAATAGCCCCATAATTAAAATTAACTTTTTCATGTGTTTTCGAATTTGGATTCCAAATATACGTGTTTTTATTGTTGGTTCTGCTCTGCTGTAAACAAAAAACCACTCAAATAGAGGTGTTTTTTAGAAGTGGTCCCACCTGTCCTTGATGGATGGTTGTATATAAACTGATAACCGATGGGTTGTGTTTATTGAGTGGTTCACAAATTGGTTCACACTTAAAATCTTAAAAAACAAAAACCCTCATTGTCAAAGACTTAGAGGGTTTTAGGGTGGTCCCACCTGGGCTCGAACCAGGGACCAAATGATTATGAGTCATCTACTCTAACCAACTGAGCTATAGGACCAAATAGTTTGCAATATTAATGAATGTTTTACAAACGACAAAAAAGCCAAATTATGTGTCTTCACAAATTTCTACCAAAACTCCGTTAGTAGATTTTGGATGTAAGAAAACAATTTTTTTATTATTTGCTCCGATTATTGGAGTTTTTGAAACGAATTTAAACCCGTTTTTATCTAGCCTTTTTATTTCTTGCTCAATATTAGAAACATTTAAAGCAATGTGGTGAACTCCTTCTTTTTTTTTGTTGATAAATTTTTGAATTTCTGAACCCTGTGAAATTGGCGCTAATAGCTCAATTGTTCCGCCACCCACTTTGAAAAATGCAGCCTCTACTTTCTGAGAGTCAACAGCTTCTCTTTTATTAAGCTTAGTGTCTAACAGCTTTTCGAAAAGGGGTATGGACTCTTCTAAACTAGAAACAGCAATTCCAATGTGATCAATTCTGTTTATCATATTACAAATTTAGTATAAAATATATTTTAATTAATTTAACAGAAAATATTAGCTGTTAGTTATGGAAACCACCAGGCAAAAGAAAATTGGCAAGCTTTTACAAAAAGACATTGCCGAAATTCTTCAAAAAAGATTACAAAACTCAAATAACAGGTCTGTCATAATTTCTGTAAGTAAAGTTATTGTTTCTGTTGATTTTTCAGTTGCAAAAGTATACATAAGTGTTTTTCCCTCGGAAAATTCAGCAATTATTCTAAATGAGGTAAACAGCTCTTCTAAAAAGCTCAAGCATGAGGTTTCACAAAAAACAAAAAAACAATTAAGAAAAGTTCCTGATTTAATTTTTTACATTGATGATTCCCTTGACTATATTGATGAAATAGAAAATTCATTAAAAGGGCTAAACAACCCAATAAAATAATTCGAGTGAGCATTTCTAAATATATTTCACTAAGATATTTTTTTACGAAAAGCAACAACAATGCTATTAACTTCATGTCGGTTCTTTCGGTAATCGGAGTAGTTTTTAGTACTGCAGCGATGGTTGTTGTTCTGTCTGGTTTTGGGGGTCTAAAAAACTACACATTAGAATTTGTCTCTAACATCTCACCTGAAACTAAAATTGTTGCTAAGTCAGGAAAAGGTTTTGTTTTAGAAAAGGAAATGGTAGATTTTTTTTATGAAAATCAAATTGTTTTTAATAAAACTTTAGAGGAAAAAGCTTTAATTGATGTAAACGGTAATAGTAAAATTATTACAATAATGTGCGTTGATAAAAACTTTCCTGAAAACAAAATTGAGGCTTTAATGTATGAGGGCAGCTGGCCAGACAAAAATGGAGATTATTTTATACTTGGATGGGAAAACTTTTACAATCTTGGTGTTTCCATTAATAATGTTACAAACCCTGTAACTTTCTATGTGCCCAAGCCTGGGTCTGGACAAATTACGACTGAATCAGATATTTTGAGGTCAAAAAGGGGCATTGCTTCGGGCATTTTTAGCATTAATGAAGAGTTGAATAATAATCTAATAATTACCTCTTTTAATTTTGGAAAACACCTGTTTCAAACAGATGAACGTTTTGTTTCTTCAATTGACTTGCACGAAACAACAATTACAAAGGAGCAACAAAATGATTTTATCATGCTATTTGGAGACGGGTTTCTTTTTAAAAATAGCATACAACAGAATGACTCACTTTACAAAATGTTAAAATCAGAGGAATTGGCTGTTTTTTTTATATTTTCTTTAATAATGCTCGTTGCTTTATTTAATATGTTTGCAAGCCTATCAATGATGTTTATGGAGAAAAGGAAGAATTTAAACACGTTGCTTGCTCTAGGAACAAAGAAAATAGATATTGCTAAAATCTTTTTCCTAAATGGAGTCTACACAACTTTTTTTGGTCTAGGGTTAGGATTAATTTTAGGTTCTGTTTTGGTTTTCTTACAGCTAAAGCTTTCTTTATTAATGATAACTGAAACACTAGCCTATCCGGTTAGCTTTGATTTTCAAAACTATATTAATGTAATTATAATTACGTTTTTATTAGGACTTATCGCTTCTTTCTCCGTTTCGAGCTATGTCAAAAAGTGGCTTGACTAAACCTTTCTTTAATCTCGTCTAAGATTGAACACACCTCCACCGATGTAGGGGCGGTGACAAGGCTTGTTCTGTATTTTTTAAAATTTTCAATCCCTTTAAAATAGTTTGAGTAGTGTCTTCTAGTTTCATAAACGCCGAGCTTTTCTCCTTTCCACGAAACGGACATCTCTAAGTGTCTTTTCGCAACCTGAGCGCGCTCCTCAATTGACGGTGGCTGAATTTCTTCGTTTGAATTAAGAAAACTCTTTACATGTTTAAAAAACCACGGATTACCTATAGAAGCCCTTCCTATCATTGCGCCGTCTAGACCAAGCTTGTCCCTAATATACTTAGCTCTTTCAGGTGTATTTATGTCTCCATTCGCAAATACTGGTATGTGCATCCTTGGGTTATTTTTGACTTTTTCAATATAGGTCCAATCTGCATTTCCTTTATACATTTGGGCCCTAGTTCTTCCGTGAATTGCAATTGCTTTACATCCTACATCTTGTAGTCTCTCTGCAACCTCAACAATTTTAATAGAGTTGTTGTCCCAGCCTAAACGTGTCTTTACAGTTACGGGTAGGCTTGTCCTTTTTACAAGTTCTTTAGTTAGTTTTTCCATCAGACATATGTCTTTTAATACGCCCGCGCCTGCGCCCTTTGAAACAACTTTTTTTACAGGGCAACCAAAATTAATATCAATAATGTCTGGTTGTGATTTTTCAACAATGTCAACTGCCTGAAGCATTGATTCGAGTTTTGCTCCAAAAATCTGTATTCCTACGGGTCTCTCTTTTTCGTATATGTCAAGCTTGATAACACTTTTTGCTGCATCTCTGATTAAACCTTCGCTTGAAATAAATTCTGTATAGACTACATCAGCACCATTTTCCTTACATAAAGCTCTAAACGGTGGATCACTAACGTCTTCCATTGGCGCCAACAATAATGGGAAGCTACCAACTTCTATGTTTCCAATTTTTACCAAACTAAAAGATTTTGAACAAATATAATGAACTTGACGCTATAGACCTCTGAAATAAATTTTACTTACTTTTGTGTTCTTGTATTAATGATGAAAAACATTAGAAACTTTTGTATAATTGCACACATAGACCATGGTAAAAGTACTTTAGCCGACAGATTGCTAGAAAGAACTGGCGCTATTACTGAAAGGGAAATGCAAGACCAGCTGCTAGACAACATGGATTTAGAGCGAGAGAGGGGTATTACAATAAAATCTCACGCAATACAAATGTACCATGAGCATAAAGGTGAAGATTATGTTTTGAATCTTATAGATACGCCTGGCCATGTTGATTTTTCATATGAAGTTTCAAGGTCAATAGCTGCGTGTGAAGGTGCTCTTCTAGTTGTTGATGCAGCACAAAGCATTCAAGCTCAAACTATTTCAAATCTTTATTTAGCATTAGAAAACGATTTAGAAATTGTCCCTGTCCTTAACAAAGTGGATCTACCCAGCGCTAACCCTCAAGAAGTAACCGACGATATAGTTGACCTTTTGGGTTGTAGAAAAGAAGAAGTTATTCCGGCAAGTGCAAAGACTGGTCTTGGAATAGATGATGTTTTACAGGCTATTGTCGATAGAATCCCGTGCCCAAAAGGAAATATAAAAGATCCTTTGCAGGCACTAATATTTGATTCTGTTTTTAATCCCTTTAGGGGAATTGAGACTTATTTTAGAATAATAAATGGAAGTATAAAAAAAGGAGACAAAGTAAAATTTCTTGCGACAGGCAAAACATATTTTGCTGATGAAGTTGGTGCCCTAAATTTGAAACAAGCCCCAAAAGATGAGGTTTTTGCAGGAGATGTTGGTTACCTCATTACTGGAATTAAAGATGCTAAAGAAGTGAAGGTTGGTGACACAATCACTCATTTTGAAAAACCAACAGATGCTGCTGTTGAGGGTTTTGAGGAGGTTAAACCAATGGTTTTTGCAGGAATTTACCCCGTTGACACTGAAGACTATGAAGAGCTAAGAAATGCGATGGAAAAACTTAAACTTAATGACGCTTCATTGGTTTTTGTTCCTGAAAGCTCTGCAGCTCTAGGCTTTGGGTTTAGGTGTGGTTTTTTAGGAATGTTACATATGGAAATCATACAGGAAAGGCTTGAGAGAGAGTTTAATATGACTGTTATTACAACAGTTCCAAACGTGTCCTATCATGCTTTCTCAAAAAAAGACCCTTCTACAAGCATATTGGTTAACAACCCTTCCGACTTGCCTGACCCTTCAAGACTTGACCGTGTAGAAGAGCCTTATATTAAAGCTTCAATTATCACAAAGTCTGACTTTATCGGAAACGTAATGTCTTTATGTATTGAAAAAAGAGGGGTGATTAAAAACCAAACTTACTTGACAACGTCCCGCGTTGAATTAATTTTTGATATGCCACTTGCCGAGATTGTGTTTGACTTTTACGACAGACTTAAAACTGTTTCAAAAGGTTATGCCTCGTTTGATTATTCCCCTATTGGGCTAAAAAAATCTAAGCTTGTAAGAGTTGATGTTCTGTTAAACTCAAGTCCTGTTGATGCTCTTTCAGCACTTCTTCACGCTGACAACGCATACAGAATCGGAAAAAAGATATGTGAGAAGCTAAAAGAGCTCATTCCAAGACAACAATTTGATGTTCCTGTTCAGGCAGCAATTGGTGCAAAAATTATAGCAAGAGAAACCATAAAGGCTGTGAGAAAAGATGTTACGGCTAAATGTTACGGCGGAGATATTACAAGAAAACGTAAACTTCTTGAGAACCAAAAAAAGGGGAAAAAGAGAATGAGGCAGGTTGGAAGAGTTGAAATTCCTCAAGAGGCTTTTATGGCAGTGTTAAAACTAAACGATTAAGTTTTTATTTTTTTTCTGAGCTTATTTTTTTTGCTAATTGTTGCATGTCGTCAACCTTGTCTGTTTCATCAACAATTTCATAGCCTAAAATCGTTTCAATTATATCCTCAAGAGTAACTATTCCAATAATTTTTTTAAAGCTGTCTTCAACCAATGAAATGTGCTCACGTTTTTTAAGTAGTTTGTCAAAAAGTTTTGGAATTTTTGTCCTTTCGCTTGAAATTATAATTGGGCGTTTTATTTCCTTTAATTTGGAACTTCCCTTGAGGTTTATAATATTCTCAAGTATAGTGTCTTTTAAAACATATGATTGAATCTTGCCGCTACTGATAATAGGAATTCTCGAAAATGTGAGTTCAGGGTTCTTTTTATAAAACTCATTAACTGTTAAATCTGCATCTGCAACAACTACTACCGAATAGGGGGTCATAATTTCGCTAACACTAACATTCCTAAGCTTCACAATATTCTTTATAAAATTAGAATCATTTTTTCCTATAATTCCTTCCTCTTTTGCAATTTCTGCAATTGTTGTAATGTCTTCTCTTTTGAAAAAGAGCTCCTTTTTTGAACCGCCAATTGATTTAGTGAATGCTTGTAAAACCCACAAAACACCTGTGTATTTAAAAATTGGGATTATTGAAGAGAGGAAGAGTGTTGTAAATCTTGCTAGGCTGTTCCAATATTTTGCCCCAATTGTCTTGGGAATAATCTCTGAAAACAACAAAATCATAATTGTCATAATAGTTGATACAACGCCTACCAGCACCTCATCTGAAGCCCCTTCCATAAAAACATTGTTTTCAAAATTTAATTCAGAATATGCAACCTTAGCTTGAACTCCAACCAAAATTGCCCCTACAGTGTGAGCTATGGTGTTTAAGGTCAAGATAATTATCAATGGCTCATCAATAGAGTTTTTTAACTTGGATAAAGTTTTTGCATATTTTTTTCCATCCTTAATTTGAATTTTTATGAAGGTTGTGTTAACACTTAAGAGTACAGCCTCTAAAATCGAACATAGAAATGACAATGCAATTGTCAAAAAAATAAATAAAATTAAAAGTTCCAATAAGAAAATATAGTTATTATAAATTTAGTAAAATAGTGATATAAATTATTTTTTTTTAATCATTATAAACAAAAACCCAGCTAGTCCTTAAGGGTTATTCTTAGTACTGAGCAAGCTGCTCTGTCGGTGAACTTGTCCTTACCCCCTCCAAAAAGAACCTTAATCCAGTTGTCTTTCTCAGGTGTGCCAAGAATTAATAAATCATAGCTTGCTGATATTTCCGAAATTACATCGACCGGCTTATCGCTTTTTACAACCTTCAAATCAGCATTTACTTTAAACTCCTTCAGTTTTTCCTTGGTCCTTTGCGTTATACTTTCAAAAACACGGCTTTGTTCTGGCAACACATGAAGTATCGTCAACTTAGCTCCATAATGTTTACAAACATTATTGGCGATACCTATAAAGTTTTTATCTTTTCTTCCAGGCCTTAACGCTAGAACAACCTTTCCGATATACCTAACACCATTGTCTTTAAATAATGCGAGATTCGAATTTATATTTGCAATTAGCCAACCTATTGGGTTGCTAATAAAAATTCCTGAATTTTGCCTTGCTCCCCAGCCCATTACTAGCCAATTACAAGAAGGTTGAGAGCTAAGTCTTTTTATAGTCTCTGAGAGCTCATACGTTACAACCGCATCAAAACCAACAGAAAGTTCTTTTGATTCTGACAGTCTTTTAATTCTTCTTTTTAGTGATGCGGAGGCTGGTGAATCCTGCATAAATACAGATGCGTCTGTTTGGTTTGGAACTTCAGTAATATCAAAAGCCTGAACCCTATTGTTGGTGTTTATCGCTGAAGCAATCTCAACAAGAGTTTCTGGCGACTCCTCTTCGCCAAGTAATGGAACAACAATCTCAGCATTTGTGCTAATGGAGTCTTCTTCGTTTTTTGTGTATTCTGTATTCTCTTTAATCTTTGATGGGTTTCTAAAAAAGAATGACGCAAGACCGTAGCTTGATGCTATCCCAGATCTTTCTGAGTTTTTCCCATAAACCAAAAATATAAGGAAGCCCAAGAGGACTACACCAAACACTGAAATAACAGGCATTAATCCTAAAAATGCTAATAAAACTATTCCGCTTAAAATACCAAAAATCTGTACATAGGGGTACATCGGAGATTTAAACGTTGGTTTGTACCATTGGGCATTTGTTTCTCTTAGCACAATGACTGTTAATTCGTTGAAAATAAACATTAAAACCTTGAATGCACTGGCAAGTTTGGCTATCTTTACAACATCTAAAAAGATTATTGCAAGCGCAATTAAAGTTGATGTCGTTAAAATTGCTGAAACAGGTGTCATAAATTTTTGGTTTACATTCCCTAAATAGCTCGGAAGCAACCCATCTTTGGACATTGCAAAAGGAAATCTTGATGAGGCTAATACACCTGAATTTGCCATTGATAAAAGCGTTAAAACCCCAACTACTCCCGCAACAATTCCTAAATTGTCTCCTCCAATTTTTTGAAAAAGAGTGTGAATTGGCTTAATATCCGTAGATAGTACAGAGGCCTCAATATTACCAACTAGGGCAAGAGCAACTAAGCAGTAAACCGTTGTTATAAGAAATAAAGATATTGTCATGGTAAGAGGAAGGTTTTTTGCTGGGTTTTTAATTTCTCCTGCCACTGCAGCTATCTTAGTTACCCCTGCATAAGAAATATATAGAAATGCTACTCCCTCTATAAAGCCGTTTGTTCCTTTTGAAAACACAGGCTCTGTGAGTTTTGTATCAAACTGATTAAAGCCTAAAATAATTATTAATATTAGAGATATAATACTTAATGAAACAATAAAAAGTTGTGTTTTTTCAACTTTCTTTAAACCAAAAACGTTAAGCAGGAGTATTAAAAGGAGGGCAAGCAACGCAATTGACTTGGTATAGCTTTCATCAATATTTATAACAACATATAGGTATGCGCTTAGCCCTACAAGAGAAAAGGAGCTTTTTAGTAACAATGAAAGCCATAAGCCAATTCCTGCGATGGTTCCAAAAAGAGGACCAAAAGCCCTTTCAATATACACATAAGTTCCACCGGACTTAGGCATTGCGGTTCCAAGCTCAGACTTTGATAATACTGCAGGAAGAATACATAACGCTGCTACTAGGAAGGCTAACCATATTGACGACCCTGTAATGCCTACCGCTAGCCCTGGGAGTACAAATATTCCGCTTAACATTCCTCCAATGCTCACGGCAATAGCTCCGGGCAACGATAATGTTCTTTCTAGTTTCTTCAATTTATTGTTTATTTTTATAAAAGTAACAAATATATATATCAATTGAACCTATATTCAATTATTGCTGGAAATTTTATGCTTGACGGAGGCGCAATGTTTGGAGTTGTTCCAAAAACTATTTGGTCCAAGCTTGTTCCGAACGAAAATAACATGGTTAAGGTAACTGCGAGATGCTTGTTAGTTGATTATAATAATCAGCTAACATTAATAGACACGGGTATGGGTAATAAGCAAAGTGAAAAGTTCTTTAGTTATTATAATGTTTGGGGAAACAAAGACCTAAGTACATCCTTAAAAGGCGCTGGCTTTCACCCTGATGAAATAAACAATGTTTTTTTAACGCATCTGCACTTTGATCATTGTGGTGGGGCTACTAAGCTTTCAAATCTAGGGCCTGTTACCTCTTTTAAAAACGCTTATTACTGGTCGAACGAAAAACATTGGAGTTGGGCAATAAACCCCAATAAAAGAGAAAAAGCATCCTTTTTAACAGAAAATCTCAGCCCGATTGAGGCTTCTGGCCAATTAAAACATGTGGCTATTAACAATAAAGATTATATTAATAAAAGTAGTCTCCCTTTTGATTTGATAATTGTTGATGGTCATACTGAAAAGCAAATGATTCCTGTTATTAAATATAAAAATATAAATATTGCTTTTGCGGCTGATTTGATACCAACAGCGGCTCATATTGGTCTTCCTTACATAGCAAGTTATGATGTAAGGCCGCTTCTAACACTTAAAGAAAAAGATATATTTTTGAATTATTGTTGTGATAATAATGTACTTTTATTCTTTGAACATGATGTTCTGGTTGAACTTGCGTCTCTTAAAAGAGATGGCTCAAAAGTTGTAATTGATAAAAACCTTAAACTCTCTGATTTATAAATGAAGCCTTTCTTTTTCTTACTTTTTTGTTCTTTTTTTACAAGTTTTTCCCAATCTTTCCCTGGTGGATACTGGCAACAAGAAGTTAATTATAAAATGGTGATTGACGTTAATACCGAAAATCATACTTATCAAGGAAATCAAATTTTAAAGTATAAGAACAACTCTCCAGACACATTAAATAGGGTTTTTTATCATTTGTATTTTAATGCTTTCAGACCTAATTCTGAACAAGTTCTTGCGTCAAAATATGCTACATTTGAAAGAAGAGGGGTTGCAGAAAAAATTGCTAACCTAAAAAGCGAAGATTGGGGTTTG
>MDTD01140185.1_pt1 | contig 10160 bp, 15 predicted proteins | sample 811221 | NCBI WGS metagenome assembly MDTD01 (sample SAMN05326646, study PRJNA326480) | marine metagenome | isolation source: seawater | place: Pacific Ocean: South West | collected 2011
ACATCAATCTTATTTTGTTTAGCATAATTAATAGCTTCGAAAGATAATGTTCCACAATCAACTGTAAAAATTAATTTTACTTTTTTCTCAATTAATTCTTTAAAACTTTTTATTGATGGTCCATATCCCTCTGTTTTTCGGTCTGGAATATAAATTTCATAATCTATATTTAATTCTGAAAAATAATTACCCAACAAAGCCGTTGATGTCGCTCCATCTACATCATAATCCCCAAAAATTCCTACCTTTTCATTATTTGAAAGGGCCATAGATGTTCTTAAAGTTGATTTTTCCATATCTATTAGGGTATTCGGATTAGGAAGAAAATTTTTAACGGAAGGATTTAAGAAAGAGTTTATTTCTTCTCTTTTGATTTTCCTAATAGACAAAAGTTTAGAAGTTATTTCATCCAAGAGAAAATTTTCTTTAATAAAAGTTAAGTCTTCCTGATCATATTTTCTTAAGATCCAATTTTTACCACTTACGGAAAGTGAACTCATTTATTATAAATGTTAGTAATAGACTTTATAGTATTTTGACTCTTATGAAGGGCAAAAGTATTTACCTCGTATTCATTTCCTAAATCTTTTACACCTTTTGCCAAATCTCCTGATGTGACACCTGTAGCACAAAACATAACGTCTCCTTTTACCATATCATCAATGTTATATTTTTTATTAAAATTTGTTATCCCAAGCTTTTTTGCTCTGACTTTCTCATCCTCATTTAAAACTAATCTTCCTTGTATTTGTCCACCATAACAGGAAAGAGCAGCAGCTACAATTACTCCCTCTGGACCACCACCAGTGCTGTAATAAATATCATTTTTAGGTTCGTTTCCAATAACACTTAAAGCACCAGCTATATCTCCGTCAGTTATATAGTTTATATTCACATTAAGTTTATTTAATTCTCTCACGATATTGTCATGCCTTGGTCTTTGTAAGACGCAGGCGTTTAACTCAGAAATTTTTTTATCTTTTGCTTTAGCTAAAAGTTTGATATTTTTTTCAACACCATAATCAATATCCATTAAATTTTTCGGTAAGTTTGATCCGATTACAATTTTTTCCATATATGTGTCTGGTGCTGATAATAATCCTCCCTTTTCTGAAATTGCTAATACAGAAAATGCATTTGGTTGTGCATTTGCAGTAAATTTTGTGCCCTCTAAAGGGTCAACTGCAATATCAAACTTTGGTCCATTTAAAGTTCCTAGTTTTTCACCAATATACAACATTGGAGCTTCATCCATTTCGCCCTCGCCAATAACAACAGTGCCGACCATATTTATTCTATTCAATTCTCTTCTCATTGGATCAACCGCACCTTTATCAGCTGCAATTTTGTCTTTTTTTCCAATAAATTTAGACGCACCAATTGCAGCTTTCTCTGTTGCTTTGATAAATAAATTTAAAAACTTCTTATCGATAGACATTTAGCTTTGATCAATTCTTATTAATTTGGGCTTTTTAATTAAATAATTTTTTTTAACAATTTGATTAATAATTTTCATTAATGATTTATTTTTTGACTCGTGAGTAATAATTACTACTGATGAAATCTTTTTATTTTTATAAGGATTTTGCACTAATCTTTTAATTGAAACTTTATTTTTTGAAAAAATACTAGTTATGTTAGAGAGTACACCTGGTTTATCAATAACTTCAAAACGCAAATATGCTGAAAAAAATCTTTCTTCGATATTATCAAATTTTAGTTTTTTCCTTTTTTTATTAGATAAAGAAAATGGGAATTTGATATTACCTCTTAAAATCGACGAAATATCAGAAATTAAAGCAGATGTTGTAGCCGCCGCACCAGCACCTTCCCCCTGAATTATAGATTGTCCCACTGGTTTTCCATCAATTATAACTGCATTTAATACTCCATCAATACTTGCAACATATGAGTTTTTCTTAATTAATGTTGGATGAACTCTTTGATAAATCTTTTTATTAACTTGTTCAGCAAAACCTAATAATTTAATTTTATATCCTAATTTATTTGCATTATCTATATCGGTTTTTTCAATATCATTAATACCTTCTACATATATATTATCATCCAAAAAAGAATTAAAACAAAGAGAAGACAAGATTTTTAATTTGGACGAAACATCATCTCCATTTAAGTCTGCAGAAGGATTAGTTTCTGCATATCCAAGTCTTTTTGCATCCTGTAATACTTCTGTAAATGATTTATTTTGCTTATCCATTTCAGATAAAATGTAATTTGAAGTTCCATTAAAAATTCCATAAATTTTTGTAATTTTATTAGCGATTAATCCTTCTTTTAATGATCTGATTATAGGAACGCCACCACAAACAGATGCTTCAAATTCTAAATTAACTTTATTTTTTTCTGCAATCTTAGAAAGTTGATCACCATATTTCGCAATTAAAGCTTTATTTGCAGTTACTACATGCTTCTTATTTTTTAATGCGTTAAAAACTAATTTCTTTGCCGGCCCCTCTGCGCCGCCTATTAATTCAATAATTAAATCTATATCTTTAATTTTTGTTGCATCAAGATAATTATTTAACCAAATAGTTTTTTTAAATTTTATGCCTCTTCTTTTCTTTTTATTTTTAGCAGACACATATTTTACTATAGGCAAGCAGTTATTTTTTTCAGTTAAAATTTTTTTATTGTCATTTAAGAATTTGTATAAATAACTTCCAATATTGCCTAAACCAACTATTGCGATATTTAATTTTCTCATTTTAATTACTGTCTAGTTGTAATATCAGGAAATTTTTTATCTTTTCCTTTATCTATTAAATATTTGGATATTTCTTCGATATTACACTTTTTAACTATTGTGCAGACATCTACTACGTCTATTCTTTTATTTTTATTTGCACTATTTTTTGTAGTTTTCTTATTTTCAAATTCTTTTTTTTTCATTTGTTTTGTTTGTTTAATCTTCTTTTCTTTTTTTTTGTTTTTTATTATTCTTCTTATTTCATCCTTATCTTTTCTAGAAAGAATTTTTACCTTTTTTTCAGTTTCATTTTTGGAGAAAACTTGTATTTCTTTTTTTCCTCTGATATTTTCTTTTAAATTTAATTCAACTAAATCAATTTCTTTTTTAACTTTTTTATTTACAATCTTCACTTCAAGAGTGTGGTTTTCATTAAAAAAATGTTCAGCCTCATCTTTATTAATACAAACATGATCTCCACAAATAAGCACTGTTTTAGGTTTGCTGCAATTTGTTACTAAAAAAATCATTAAAATTATCAATATGAATTTCATTTTAATCCTTGTTGTTCTGAAAATTTAAATAAAATATTCATATTTTGTATTGCTTGCCCTGAGGCTCCTTTGACCAAATTATCAATTGTAGAAAAAATAATAAATTTATTTTTGACTCTTGTTTCGCAAATCGAAATCTCACAATTATTTGTATTTAATACACTTCCTGATCCAATTTGTGAGTTTAGTTTTAATATTTTAATAAATTTTGATTTTTTATAAAATTTTATGAGGCAATTTCTTATTAAATTAGCAGACGATCCCTTTTTACCATAGACATATATTGAAGAAAGAATACCTCTAAAAGTTGGAAGCAAATGGGGGTTAAATGTGAAGCTTATTTTTTTCTTAGTGTACTTAAATAATTGTTGTTCAGTTTCATAGATATGTCTGTGATTTTTAGTGCTATATGCAAATGTTGAGGAGTAAAGATTTTTATGTGTAAATTTTTTTTCTAAGTTTTTACCGGCTCCAGAATAACCTGATTTAGAGTCGATTGTTATGTCACTAATCTTAATTAAATTTTTATTTATTATAGGTATTAATGGTATTTGTATGGATGTTGGATAACATCCAGGATTAGACACTATTCTGTATTTCTTAATTTCTTTTTTACTTAATTCCGGTATTGAGTATAAAGACTTATTAATTAAATCTTTTGATTTATGTTTTATATTATAAATTCCCTCATATTTTTTCGCACTTGAGATTCTAAAATCAGCAGATAAATCAATAAACTTTAGATTTTTAAATTTTGAGTAATTTTTTTTAATAATCTTTTGAGCCTCACCATTTGGTAAAGATAAAAAAACTAAATCTAATTTATTCCAGTCTATCGACTTAATTGAGGATATCTTTGGCAACTTTTTTTTTATTCTTTTGTCAAAAAAGTTAATTTTTTTTCCTAAATTTTGGGTTGCACATAAATTTTTAATACTCACATTTGGATGTTTTGTTAGCAAAAAAACAAGATCCAACCCTGTATATCCAGTGGCTCCAACTACTGCTACTTTTATTTTTTTTTGTATAGACATAGTGTCTTATATCATCGTCCTTAATAATAGTTAAATCTAAATGATTATCTTTTAGAAAATTGAAAGCTTCTTCTAGCTTTTCTGTGACCGTATTTTTTACGTTCAACTACTCTAGAATCACGGGTGGTGAGTTTATCTTTTTTTAAATTCTTTTTTAAACTTTCATCATGAGATATTAATGCTTTTGATATACCTAGTATTATAGCGCCAGCTTGACCAGACAATCCTCCTCCTTTTACTGAACATTTTACATCGTAATTAGATGCTACTTCGGAAATTTCAAGCGGTCTAGTAACAATTATTTGATGAACAGGTCTTTTAAAATATTCATTCATTTTTAATCCATTAACGTGAATATTGCCTGAACCCTTTTTTACCCACACTTTTGCAATTGATCTTTTTCTTCTTCCAGTGGCATACTTGCTATCTTTAAAATCTAATTTGATTTTTTTTGCTTTAATAGTTGATGGGTTAGCCTGACTCATTATTTCACAATATTTAATTTGTTTAATTTATCAAAATTAATAACTTTTGGTTTTTGTACATCGTGAGGATGTTCTTCACCCCTATATATCTTTAGTTTTGTCAATTGTTTTTTAGCTAAAGGTCCCCCAGGTAACATCCTTTTCACAGCAAGCTTTAAAATTTCAGCTGTCTTATTTCTTTTTGTAAGCTCGGCAGGCGAACTTTCTTTTATTCCGCCAGGATGACCTGTGTGCCTATAATATTTTTTATTTTCAAATTTTTTACCAGTAAATTTAATTTTATCAATGTTTGTTACCACTACAAAATCACCATTATCAATATGAGGATTATAAGTAGATTTATTTTTACCCCTTAAAACTTTAGATATAAAAGCAGCCAATCTTCCAACTGCTGCGTTTTGAGCATTTATGATATACCAATCTTTTTTTATATCTTTCTTTTTTATAAACGGTGTCATGATAATGGGCGATTGATACAAAGATTAATTAATAAAGTCAATTTATTTTGCATAAGAATAGTATAGGTTTAATGCACTAAATACTAAAAGGACACTAGTAATTTGATGAGCGGAGGCTAAATAAATATTGAGACCACTTAATAATGTAAAAATTCCTAAAATTATTTGAATAATCAAAAATAATACTAAAATATTTAAAGATTTATAGGTACTTTTAATTTTTTTTTTATAAATAAAGAATGTTAAAAAGCCTACATATATCAATAGAAGATACGCTAAACATCGATGATAAAATTGTACCAAAGAGTGATTATTTAATTCCAAAATATTATTTAAGTTTTCTATCTTTATATCATTTGGAAAAAATGAATTTCCCATCATAGGCCAATTTTGATAAATCATACCAGCGTCAAGACCGGATACAAATGCCCCAATTATTATTTGAAAAAAAATAATAATTAATAGGACCTGGAAAGGAATAAATTCATTAGAAAATGTAAAAAAAACTTTATTTTTTTTTTCATTAAAATTTTTTATAAGCCAAAATAGTAAAGATATTATGATTATGGCTATCGTCAAATGAAGAGATAATCTATAATGACTTACAGTAACATCGTTGATTAAACCACTTTTTACCATATACCATCCAATAACTCCTTGAAAAAGGATTAAAAAGAAAATTAAAAAACAAATTTTTATATAATCTTTATGAATTTTTTTTGAAAGGTAAAAATAAATTAATGGTATCAAGAAAAAAAGACCAATTAATCTTGCTAATAGTCTATGAAAGTATTCCCAATAAAATATGACTTTAAACTCCTGTAAAGACATATTGAAATTAAGTAATTTGTATTGAGGAATAGTCTTATATTTTTCAAAATATAAATCCCAGGAAGAATTACTTAATGGTGGCAATATTCCTTTAAATAATTCCCATTCAATAATTGAAAGGCCTGAATTAGTTAATCTTGTTAATCCTCCAACCACTATTATAGAAAAAACTAATATTAAAGTAAAAATTAGCCAATATAAAAATAAAGTGTTAATTTTTTCTTCTTTTGAAATCATAAATTTAATATATATTTATATGAGTGATCTTAAATTTTTAAATTGTCGCTATGATAAATAAAAATATAATAAATATAAGAAAAAAATTAGATAAGCTTGACGATAAATTACTTAATATTATAAAGAAAAGAACCCAACTTGTAGATTTGGTTGTCAAAAATAAAAAATTTAAAAAAGATATTGTAGATAAGAAAAGAATTTCAGTAATACTAAAAAATATTTCAAAAAAATCTAAGGCTAAAAAGATCGATCCAAAGATAACTCAAAAAATATGGAAATCTATGATTAGGGCTTTTATAGATTATGAATTTAGATTTTTTAAAAAAAAATAATTATTTGCTGTGAGGGGGAAGTTTTTTTTCAATAAAATATTCGTGTTTTCGAGTGTTGGGATTATATTTTTTTAATTTTAATTTTTCTTTAGCTTTCTCACCCTTAGTAGGTTTTTTAGCATAATATATAAATTTGCTGTCAGGGTTGCTCTCAGGCACCATACGTACTTTAAGATGAGTTTTTTTTGCCATAATTTTTTAATCTTTTAATTTTTTCTAATAGTTTAGAGCTTTTGATTTTTATATTTTTTTTTATATATTGATTTCTTAAACTACTATTATCATAATCGTCAAGTTTTTTAATCCCCGGACTTAAAATATTTTTAACTCCTGCAATAGATATTTTTTTGTCTTTAATTAATAATTTAATTATTTTTATAGTTTCTACGTCTTTTAAAGAGTAATATCTGTGATTATTAATTTTTTTTGGCTTTATTTGTGGAAACTCTTTTTCCCAATATCTTAATGTATGATTAAGTGGTTTTTTAGTCTTAGGATCAATTAAATTCAAAATTTTGCATAATTTAGAGATATTAATTAATTTATCCATTAATTATCATTCACATAATTTTTAAGATGTTCTGAAGCTACAAATTTTAAAGATTTTCTTGCGCTTATAATATATTCTTTTTTAGTTTTAGGGTTCCTACCTATTCTTTTATCTTTAAATGTCACTTTAAAAATACCAAAATTCTTTAGATTTAGATTGGTTTTGGTAATTTGATCTGACATACAATCTAATAAATCATTAATCAATTTTTTTGAGTAATTCGATGAAAAGCCTGTTTTAAAACTTAATTCCTTTATTATATCTTCTTTCTTAAAATTATTTCTCATTATTTATATGATTTAAATTACTCCTTATTTCTTTCATTAAATTTCCTTTAATTATTTTATAGCTTAAATCAATAGAATAATAAAATCCTAGAGCGTCAATACCTCCGTGGCTTTTAACAACTGGACCGTTTAGACCTAAAAAAATTGCACCATTATACTTCCTTGGATCAAGTCTTGATTTAAATTTTTTTAATGCAAAATAAGAAAAAATTAATGATAATTTACTTATAAAATTTTCTGTAAGTGATTTTTTTAAATTTTCTGTAATAAATTTAGCTGTGCCTTCAGCAGTTTTTAATGCTATATTTCCCGTAAATCCATCTGTTACAATTACATTCGTATTTCCGCTCATTATATCATTACCCTCGATATAACCATTGAATAGAAAATTATCATCACTACTTAATTCTTTTAGTTTTTTTGAAGCACTTTTTAATAGATCAGTGCCTTTGATTTCTTCCGAACCTACATTCAATAGCGAAACTTTTGGTTTTTCATTAGGAAATAAAGATTTATAAAGTGCAGAGCCTAATTCTGCAAAATCAACTAAATTTTGATCAGTGCACTCAATATTCGCTCCTAAATCTAAAACTACATTTAAACCGTTTTGATTTGGCCATAGGCCTGCTAAAGCTGGTTTGCTAACTTTATTCATCATTTTTAAAATCATTCTTGAAATAACAAGTAAAACACCAGTATTTCCAGCTGAGAGACTAATGTCAGCTTTACCCTCAATTTGATAACTTATACATTTCCACATACTTGTATTTTTTGAATTTTTTATTGCTGTAAGTGGAGTTTCGTTATCCGAAACAACAGAGTCTGCATTAATGATGTTTATTAGGTTACTCTTTATTTTAAATTTTTCTAATTCTTCTTTAATAATATTTTCCTTACCAAATAGATTTAAAACAAAATCATTTTTATCATTGTTTTTTTCAAGGAACAATTTTACTCCTTCAATAGTTTTGCTTGGAGAATTATCACCTCCCATTGCATCAATCGCAATGGATATTTTATTTGACATAAATTTTGATTAAATATCTAATATTTTTTTTCCGTTGTAATAACCGGATTTTAAATCAACATGGTGAGATAATTTATATTCACCACTTTTTTTGTCCTCCACGATATTTACAGAGGATAATTTATGATGAGATCGTCTCATTTTTTTCTTTGAAACCGATGTTTTTCTTTTAGGTACTGCCATAATTAAACTCAAAATTTTTACAATGTTCTATCATATTATCTAAAGGTTTATCAAAGCAAAAATTAAAAAAATTCAATAAATAATCAAGAAATAGTGTTAATTTTGTATTATCATTAGAATTTAATGTTTCAAAATAATTTTTTACAAGTTTAGTATTTATTTTTATAGATTTTTTTTCGTCTTGTAATAAGTCTAATTTGATTAAAATATCATACAAAATCTTATTAAAATCTTTCATTTTTTTGTTAACCGAAACATCTCCAAAACCTAATTCTCGAAGATTATTTTCAATATTGTGGAATAATTTATCATAAGAATTCTGATTAAATTTTTTACCTTTTTTTTTAAAACAAATCATTATAAGGGAAAAATGAAAAAACATTAGATACAATCGAGTTTCAAAAGTATCATCAAGACCAATTTTTGAGTAAAAAAACTTGTTTCTAGATAAATTTAATAAGGTATTATATAAATTATTATAATGATCAGTATTCATAAAATATTTTTAATATTCATAATTTTTTTAACTTTTTTGACAAGTTGTCAATTAAGAAAATCAACTAACTCTCACGGTATTTTATTTCTTGAAAATAGATTAAATACCTTAAAAGTAAATACTACAAACACTAATGATGCAATAAGAATAATTGGCGTACCTCATGCTAAATCAATTGATAATAGTAAAGATATTTGGATTTATATTGAGAGAGTAACTGGAAAAGGGAAATATCATAAACTTGGCAAACCAATATTACTAAAAAATAATGTAGCCGTATTAGAATTTGATAAATATGGAGTTTTGAAAGATAAAAAAATCTATAATAAAGATGATATTAATAAAATGAAATTTAGTGATAAAAATACTGAAAATATAATGACAAAAAAAAGCTTTGTTGATAAATTTTTATCCAGTGTAAAAAGTAAGATGTACGGTAATAGGTAATTTAGTGTGCTATGACAGCGAGTAATAGTAAGGCAACTATATTTGTAATTTTAATCATAGGATTGACTGCTGGCCCAGCTGTATCTTTATATGGATCGCCAACTGTGTCTCCAGTAACTGCTGACTTGTGAGCCTCAGAACCTTTACCGCCAAAATTTCCATCTTCAATATACTTTTTAGCGTTATCCCAAGCTCCTCCACCTGCAGTCATCGAAACAGCTACAAATAAACCTGTAATGATAACTCCAAGCAACATCGCTCCTAAAGATGATAAAGCAGCCTCCATACCGCCAATTTGTAAAATTATAAAGTAAAGAATTATAGGAGATAGAACAGGTAATAAAGATGGAATTATCATCTCTTTAATTGCCGCTTTAGTCAAAAGATCTACTAATTTGCCATAATCAGGTTTTCTCTTTCCTTTCATAATACCGGGAATTTTTTTAAATTGTCTTCTTACCTCTATTACAACCGCACCACCTGCCCTTCCAACCGCTTGCATACCCATAGATCCAAATAAATAAGGTAGCAT
>MDTD01071824.1_pt1 | contig 10158 bp, 6 predicted proteins | sample 811221 | NCBI WGS metagenome assembly MDTD01 (sample SAMN05326646, study PRJNA326480) | marine metagenome | isolation source: seawater | place: Pacific Ocean: South West | collected 2011
AGAGCATGGATTTACAGGCATTGGCGTAGCCAAGACATTTGTTCATGTAGACAAAAGAACCTCTACTCCGGTGATGTGGACGTACTGATGGCGCTTACAAAGATTCAGTTCAAGCCAGGAATAGACAAGGAAGGCACCCAGTACAGTGCCGATGCTGGCTGGTTCGACTCAGATAAGATTCGCTTTAGAAAAGGCCGCGTTGAAACTATAGGCGGTTGGCGTAAGTACATCAGCACAAAGATAGAGGGCGTTGCCAGATCGCTATTTGACTGGGGTTCTGCTGACGGCGATAAGTATCTGGGTGTTGGCACTAACCTCAAGTTCTATGTGGAGTCAGGCGGAATACTGTCAGATATAACGCCAATCAGACTGACCACATCTGCCGGTGATGTGACCTTTGCCGCAAGCAATGGGTCGTCAACTCTGGTGGTTACCGACACAGCACATGGCGCAGTAGAGGGTGACTTTGTAACTTTTTCTGGCGCAGCTTCACTGGGCGGCAATGTCGTAGCAAATGTATTGAATCAGGAGTATCAGATAGACCTGATCGTCAATGCCAACAGTTACAACATTACAGCGAAAGATACGTCAGGGGCCACGGTTACAGCAAACAGCAGCGACACTGGCAACGGCGGTGGCTCGACGGTAGGCGCATACCAGATTAACACTGGCACTAACTTTTACGTTGACAGCACCGGCTGGGGCGTGGGTGGCTGGGGTATATCTGCGTGGGGAGAGTCTGTAACTATTACGTCCTCCAACCAGCTACGGCTGTATAGTCAGGACGCCTTTGGCGATGACCTGATATTTAATCCGAGAGGTAGCTCTGTTTATTTTTGGGACGAAAGCGGTGGCACGAGCACACGGGCGGTGGAGCTTTCTTCTTTGGGTGGTGCGTCAAACACGCCAGTTGAGGCGCTCCAAGTCATGGTATCTGACCTCGACAGGCACGTCATATGTTTTGGCTGTAATGCAATCGGGTCATCAACCTTGGACCCATTGCTAATTAGGTGGTCAGATCAAGAAAACGCGGTTGACTGGACACCCACAGCAACCAACAGCGCAGGCGGTCAGGTAATCTCTACCGGCACAACGATTGTCGGGGCGATCAAGACTCGTCAGGAAATACTGGTGTTTACGGATGTCGGCATACAAGCCATGCGGTTTGTAGGTGCGCCGTTTATCTATTCATTCTCGCCCGTTGCAGAGAATGTCAGCATGATCTCGCCCAAGGCGGGCATTGCGGCGGCAGACAGTGTTTTCTTTATGGACAGGGAAGGGTTCTATGTCTATCGCGGTTCTGTACAAAGATTGCCTTGCACGGTTCTCGACCATGTGTTTTCTAATCTGCAATTTCAGCAGAGATTTAAGATATACGCTACGACAAACCCTGACGACTCAGAGGTAACGTGGTTCTATCCGGTAGGTGATGCGAGTGTAGATATCACCAACTATGTGACATACAACTATCTAGAAGACAACTGGGCTATTGGCACCTTGGACCGTGGTGCGTTTATTCATGCGCCGACCAAAGAGTTTCCGGTGGCCGCGTCATGCAGCCTTACAGAAGATAATTATCTGTACATCCATGAGTTCGGACACAGCGCAGATGGTGAGCCGCTGAATGCGTTTATTGCCTCTGGAGGTATAGGTCTGGGGGATGGCGAGCAGTTTGCTGCAGTTCGCAGGGTGATTCCTGACTTTACGTTCAGAGGCACTACAGCGGCTGTTGATCTGTCCCTTGAGGTCAAAGGCAAAGACTTTCCGCTTGATACAGAGGCTTTGCTAGACACTGCCACGATAGCTAACAACACAGGCCAGTTTCACCTGAGAGCCAGAACCCGCGAGATGATTATCAAGATATCGACCAACGGTCAGGATTACGGTTGGACGCTAGGTGACTTACGATTTGATGTCAGAACGGACGGACGCCGCTAATGCCTAAGTACACAACCCTGCCAGTAGCTGACAGCGAGTATAGCCAGCAAAACGAGCAGGTTGCCCGTCGATCAATAGAGCAGTCATTACAGGACATATCGGCAACTGTAGAAGGCAATACGAATAAGACAAACAAGGACTCATCACTGGCCCTGCGCCGGTTTCAGTTCTTATTGATGGGTGCAAGCAATGCCTGACGTTATCAAGGTTCTTGGTCAGCTTAACCCGTCAGCAACCACAACAACTACGCTGTATACGGTGCCTGACCTTAATCAGACAACCGTTAGCTCTATCAATGTTGCAAATCGCACATCTGGCGCACTGACATTTAGGTTAAGTGTCCATGTGGGCGGCGCGGGAGCAGACGATAAACAGTTTATTTACTATGATAAGTCAGTCTCAGCTACAGACACATTTTCTGCTGTGTTAGGACTGACACTCAACCAAAGCGATGTGGTCAAAGTGTATGCGAGTGGCACTGGCCTTAGCTTCAATATGTTCGGTGTAGAGACAAGCTGATGAATAGATACCCAGCAAAACCAATGATGGACGAGATGGCGAAGTATGGTCGCTATGGCGACACGATGCTTGTCCACATGAACCCCGCTGAAGTGGCAGGGATAGCCTCTCTGGTTCCCGGCGGCAGACTCACCACCAACCCCGTTACAGGCCAGCCAGAGGCGTTTCTACCGCTCCTGTTGGGTTTTGCGGCAAAGGGCTTAGGTCTTAGTGCGTTAGGCACAGGCGCTCTTGTAGGCGCAGGAACGGCGGCTGTAACAGGCGATCTCAAGCGCGGCATTCTCTCTGGTCTGACAGCAGGCTTTGGTGCTGGTATAGGAGAGGCCGCTAGTGTTGGCGATCCAATTCTTAGCGAAGCGGCGGCGCAGGGCCAATCGGCGCTAGCAGATGCTACTACTGTTTTATCAGATGCAGATATGGGAGGCGCAACAATCGACGCCTTTAAAAATCTTTCTGATAGTCAAATTACTGATATGGGGCTTTCTATTGATCCCTCTTTGTCAACAGAGGCGGGTTCTTCTCTCGGTGGCTTTGGTGAAACAGTAGAAGGCATACGCGCTAGTGTTCCTGACGCCTTTAAGTCAGGCACTGGGATTGGCGAAGGTATAAGTCAGAATCTTGGTTTGACCGGAAACATAGCTGGTGCTGGTATTGCGGCAGGCACTATGGAGCAGGACAGAATACAAGAGCAGTTCGCCCGACAGGAGATGGCTCGCTTAGGAGAGGCAGAGGCAGATCGGAAAGAGGCGTTTGACGATCTTCAGCGTGGCTATATGGCAGCACAGCCTGGGATACCTATGGGCTTGGCAAGTGCAAGATCAGAAATGAGCCGCCGTACACCGCCTCCGATGTTTGCGTCAGAGGGAGGCTCAACCACAACTGGCAGAAGGGAAGATGATAACCCTTATGCACAGCAGTACGCTGATCTCGGTGCGGCTAGGGACATTGCTCGCTTTATGGGTGGACCTAGAGGATATATGGGTGTTGATCCCGTTACCGTGCAGCAAAGATTACGCGGTCAAGACGTTATAGCTCCACCACGAGACTATATGCCGGGATTTGAGCCAGAGTTTAATTATTTCCAGAATCTTGAACGGGACGATGATGGCAACATTATCGGCACTCCACAAATCCCTGATAGATCATATAGGCCAATGCGACAAGGAGTCATATCGCGTAGTCAGTATTTTGACCCAGTGCTTCAGTCACCGCAGTCAAACGCGCAGATGAACGAGTATCGGCGTACTCTTGAAAAGCTAGACCCTGGTCCTCTTGGACAGCCAGCAGTTATGGGTCTTGCTGCGGAGGGATCAGTATTGTCGCCAATGCAGCAAAATGTTTTTGAAAGCGTTTACGCTGCACCACCGCCAGTTGTAACGCCACCAGTAGAGGAAAAACCTGCTGACAAGTCGGCTACAGATCAAATAAGCATACAAAATATGTCTGCAGAGGAGCTTGCAGAGAAGTTTCCCAATCTTACGCCAGAGCAAATACAGGCGATTGCTAATTTAGATTACAGCAATATGTTTAGAAACTTTGACGGCGGATTTAATCTTTTTGCTGAAGGAGGCCAGACTCCTGAAAAGATGCCAGAAGTTGGCCCCGCTCCAGATGTCACAGTAAAAACCTCCATGATGGAGGGAAAGATACCTGGAGGTGGTATTGCAACCATACCGACAGAGTTTACTCAGCAAGAGGGAATGCCTAGCGAGCAAGAGCTTTCTATGTTGGCTGACGCCTTGCTGGGAAGAACAGATACTCCAGATCCGATTGTCAATATGTTTATAGAGCGATATGGCCCAGATATGTTTCGTCAAGCTAGAGAGATGATTCTACAATCTGTCGTGCCAAACGCGCAGACAGAAGGCATGATTAGAGGCAACGGCAGCGGAATGGACGATAGGGTTCAAGGCATGATAGGGAAAGATCAGCCCGTTGCAGTGTCTCCTGGTGAATACATTGTCGCTGCTGACGTAGTGTCTGGCTTGGGTGAGGGTAGCTCTGATGCTGGGGCTAAAGAGCTAGATAAGATGATGGACAAGGTTCGTATGGAGCGAAATGGCACAACGAAACAAGCTCCTCGTATTGATGAAAGGAAAGTTATGCCAGCATGAACATTAGTCTAGTTCCGTTGGAACACGCTCATACGGCTTGGAATGATGTGCGTCATTATCTTGAACCCGCCGTCGAGAGGTGCAACGGGCGCTGGACGATGGAGCATTTGTGTGCCGCAGTGGTTATGGGTAGCACACAGCTTTGGATAGCCTTTGATGACGATCAAAAGATTTGGGGCTGTCTCACCACTGAAATAACGCAATATCCTGCCAAGAGAGTGCTGTCTATGCACTTCCTTGGCGGTGAAGACTTTGACTCTTGGTACAACCTACTGCTTGAGCAAATCACCCGATATGGCCTAGATATGGGCTGTGACGGGATTGAAGGCGTGGCAAGGTTTGGTTTCTGGAAATATCTACAGGCTGATGGCTTTGAAAAGTCAGCGGCATTCTATGAGAAGGGTATGAAAAATGGGTAAAGGTGGCGGCGGTTCTGCTCCAACAGAGACTACACAGATAGTTTCAAATTTACCGGAATACGCAGAACCATATTACAAAGACCTATTAGCCCGTGCTGGCTATGAGTCTGCTGAAGAATACACCCCCTATCCTGCAGCGCGTTTGGCGTACTTCACTCCTGCCGAACAGGAGGCCATGTCGCGGTTTACGGAGATGGGCGTGTCTGGCACATCTCCAGAGCTTGATGTAGCCGGTAACATTGCTGGCACTGTCGGCATGGGCAGTCCTTATGCCGGTACTATGCTGGAGGTGACCCGTCGAGCGCAGGAAATGCCGTCGATGGCTGACCCCTATGCGATGGCGTCCTACATGAACCCTTACCAGCAGCTTGTTCTGGATAACCAGATGCGGGAGGCTCGCCGTCAGTCTGACATTATGGGTCGTGACTTTGGCTTGCAGGCGGCTGGTCAGGGCAGTCTGGGTGGATACCGCGAAGGTATCATGCAGGCAGAGCGCCAGCGTAACCTAGAGCGTCAGCTTGGTGACTTGTACGGCGCAGGTATGCAACAGGCATTCGGTCAAGCACAGCAGGCTCTTGCTCAAGACAGGGCATACGCTGATACAGCGGCTCGCTTGGGTCAGGCCGCTTATTCTCAGCTACTTGGCGGTGATGCACAGCGCCTACAGGCGGCTGGAATGCTGGGTGATTACGCCGATCAGCGTCAGAGAATGGAGATCGAAAGGCTCCGCAATATGCAGGCGGCAGGAGAGGCAGAGCGTAGGCTACGTCAGGCAGGCATGGACATTGGTTATCAGGACTTCCTGAGACAAAGAGCCTTCCCGCAGGAGCAACTTGGCTTCTATAGCGGTTTGTTGCAAGGCACTCCAGTTTCGCCAGGAACAACACAGACATCTTTCGGTATGCAGCCATCCACCATGCAGCAGCTATTAGGAACCGGCATAGCAGCGGCTGGCTTGTACAACGCATTTAGAGGGAGGCCAGGGCCAGACTAATGAACATTCTTGAGCAAGAAGACATCATTAAGGGGCTACCCGATCAAGCACTGATGCAGGAAGCACAGATGCCCAGCGGTCAGGTGCCGCAGTATCTGGTTGTATCTGAAATTCAACGCAGATCGGATATGCGTAAAAGATTCAAAGAGCAGCAGCCGCAGGAAGGCACTGTGAAGGATCAGGTTATGCAGGAAGGCATTATGAGCATGATGCCCCAGATGCCGCCTGCTATGCCTATGCAGGCTAGCGCACCACCCATGATGCCCCCTTCCATGCCCATGATGCCTCAAGGTGCGCCACCTCCGATGCCCCCGCAAGGAATAGCTGCGGCGGCTCCTCCTCAGATGATGTCTGGTGGCGGCATAGTGAGAATGAATCAAGCTGGCGTAGTTCCTCGTTTTGGAACCGCTGCCAATCCGTATTTTGCCCTAATGCCTTATGAGGCAAAGGAAGACTTTATAAGAAGTGAGCTTCAGAGTGGCAAGGAAACTCCAGATTTAATTTCTTCTGGTATTACCACGCAAGATATTGCGAGATTTAGGGCTGAAAATCCTGACTTTGTAGATTCAGAAATGAGCAGAAGGTCTTTCTCGCAAGCCGATCCTAATTCTTTGTATAGCACTGTAATAAAAGATCAGGTGTCTGATCTTATTTCCACACCAGAAGAGCGTGACGCACAGAGACAAGCAAGAATAGCGGCAAACCTAGAGGCAGGCAGTGGGCTTAACCCCAATGCCGGTGCAAATCGAAGAATACTTCCTGACTTTTTAGCCCAAGGAACAGACTTTAATCCTTTTGGATTCCTGCCTAACTACTCTGGAACCAATCCGGTCGGTGATGCCATATCAAGCGCTGTACCCTCGTTTAGCGTAGATGGTGGGAACGAAGATCCACTGCCTGTTATACCGTTTACGCCAACAGGCTCTACTTTGGAAGAGGTTGCTGGGTCTATATATGATTATGGCAAGCGATCCCCTTTAATTCCAGGGCCAGCAAATCCCGATCCTACAACTATATCGGAAAGAGTGCGCGGTCTTCTTGGTCAAGATTATTCAGGGTTTATGCCTCCTCTTATTGCTGGTGGAGCGGCTAGAGACAGGTTTATAGCTGATGCTGTTGCATCATCTCCTGATGCGTTGAGTCAGTATTTAAATACGACTTACAAAACGGCAGGCGCTAATGTTCAAGGAAGTAGCCCAGTTCAAAGACAATCTGTAGATGTAGGTGGAGCATTTGACGATTTATATAAAGCTATGGGCATTCCTACAAAGTCTAATACACTAAGCAATCCAAGAATGTTGAGTGCGCTTGGAGTTAGAACGCGAGTAACACCTGACCCTGATGCTGTTTTGAGAGATGCAAAAGCAGCAAGTGCTCGTCTTGATGATCTAGCAGATACAGAGCCTAACGTCGATGATGCCGGTGGGGTAGAACAACAAATTGAAAAGGTTGTTGGACAGTCACCCAAAGGCGAGTCAAGCGAGTTTTCTGCTTATCTACAAACTCTTCAAGACGCGGCGGGCAACGATGCAAGCGCACCAAAAGATGAGGCTGCAACTGATCCAGCGGTTAGGCCCGAATTGGATTTTAAAAATCTAATAGAAGATTCAAGAAGACAGGCCATGTCCAACGCTCTAATACAGCTTGGCTCTGGAATAGCGGCTGGTAATGTGGCTGGCGGCATTTCTGCGGCTGGTGAAGCTGCTGCTGCTGGCACTGCTGCTGCCAGAGAGATAGACATGAAGTCTCGTCTTGCTCAATATGAAGCTGGCAGACAAGACCTGATGAGAGAAGAAGACAGGTCAGAAGCTGCGCTGGAAAGAAAAGCTAGGGCTTTTGAGTCGGCGCAAGACAGGCTATTGAAGGCAAGATTGAGCGAAGAAGATAGAGCGCTTGAGCGACAAAGGATAAAAGATCAGGCGGCATATCAATCTGGTCAGCTTGGTGTATCGCGGGACAAACTTGAAATACTTAGCGATCAGGTAGAAAACGAATTAAAGCGCCTTACCTATGAGACAGATAAGGCAAATCGCGTTTCTGCCTCGCAGCTTGCTGAGTTTGTAAATAGTCTTGTAGAAACTCAGCTTGACGATGAAATTCTTGAGCCGGGAGAAAGAGCTAGGGTTGCACGAACACTGACAGAAAATGCGTTTAGAAGATATAGCGGGTTGTTTGACGTTGACGTAAGCAAGATAGACTTTACGCCGACATCTTCTGAGAATGTTGCGTTTGATTCTCTCAAGACGAAAAGCACAAGATGAATGTCACGCTTCCCAATGGCACGACCATTACTGGAGTACCAGATGACATCAGCCAAGAGGAACTGGCTGAGATTGCCATTGAAAACAATCTGGCAACACCAGACGATTTCCCCGGTATGTATGAAGATGAAACCACCACTCTCGGGGCTATTGGCGAGGCTTTCAAGCGTGTGCCAGGGGGTTTTGCCAAAGGCGTTACAAGCACTTTTACGGGCGCAGGGCAGCTTATCCCTGGCCTTGATGACGAGATGCTTGTTGAAACCCAGAGAGACATTAATAAGAGCATACGGGAGACTCTTGGCTACGATCCAGCCTATGACGAAAGTAATGTTGCCAACATAGGCGAGGCTGTTGGTCAGATAGGGTCATTCCTTATCCCTGGCTTGGGCGCTGCAAAGCTGGCAAACGCTGGTAGAGCGGCTAAATTTGCGGGTGTGCCATCACAATTTGCAGGCACGGCGGGTGTTAGTAAGGCAGGAAAAGCAGTAACCACGGCTGTTGCGTCAGCACAGGGTGTTGCTATAGGCGGGGAGGAGAGACAGCAAGCGGAAGAGCGCGGCATAGACATTTCTACCGGACAAAGACTTGCCTCCAAAGCATCTGATGTGGCGATAGGCGCGCTTGAAACAGTGGGTATGCCTTTCAGAATCCTCAAAGGATTCCCAAAGGATTGGCACAAGACCCCTGAAGGCAGCACCTATATGCAGCGGATGATTAATGCTGCAAAGAACCTAGAAACAAAGCGCGGGGTTGCGCTAACCAAGTCAGGTTTGGGTGCGGCAGGTCGAGAGGGCGCACAGGAAACGCTATCTAGCATAGCCCGTGAGCTTTCAGCAAAGGCAATCTATGACCCAGATCGTGAGATTGGCGAAAGCTGGGCAGATGATTTTCAGGTTGGCGCTGGTGCTGGTGGTATATTTGATCTTGGCTTTAACCTAGCAACTGGCAGATTCAAAAGAAAAGCCCCTGATGCCCCACCAGAAATAAAGCCCGCGACAGAAGAAGAAAAAGAACAAGAGTTACAGGCAAGAGCAGAAGAAGAGGCAGAGGCGCAAAAGGCCGCTGCCGCTGCAAGAGAAGGTGCAGTTCCGGGTCTTCCCGGCAGATTCCCCAACGCATATCAAATACCCCTCCAAGAGCTTCAGGATCAGTACGATCCAGCCAATCCCGATGCCAAAGATTTCAGGCTCCTTAATATCCCCAATGAAGAAACCTATCGTCAGGTTGTTCAAGACAGAGCCGATGCTGATCGTCAGTTTAGAGAGCTTGGCTTGGATCAAGGTCAGCTTGAAGCCGATCCAGATGCCATCATAGATAATCTGGTAGAACAGAATCTCATTACAGAAGCGCAAGGCAACACAAAAAAGCAGGAGGCTGCGCTAAAGCGGCGCACAATACCTGACACTCCTCCGCCAGAAGCTGGTGGGCCTGTTATACCCATGACCCAAATAGAGTCTGAGTTGGCGGCTATACAAGAACAGACGAAGGCAGAAACGGACAGAATTGAAGCAGAAACAAAAAATCTCAACAGTCAACTAAAAGAAATAGAGAAGGACGTAGGAAAGGCAGAAGAAAGAAACGTCAGTCTTTCTGCTGACCCCGAAAGAGACGATATTCTTCTTGCTGCCGCTAAGGTTGGCGGCATCAATGTGCGAGAAGCTTTAAGTCAGGGTCTGGATGTACCCTCATTGAAGGGTGATAGACCGCTTCATAGAGTTAAAGCCACAGTTGCAAACAGATTTAGACCCGGAAGCCGATACTACAGTCTCTTTGAGGATGAAGGCGGTCTTTCAATGGATGACTTGGGCGAGCGCCTTGCAGACGCCGGCTTTTATCCAGAGCGACCAGATGCAAATCAGGTTCTTTCTGATATTAGTGACGCGCTGAACGTCTTTGACAAGGATATTCCGTCA